>Ga0209570_1000233_pt1 | contig 96987 bp, 95 predicted proteins | sample EBPBio172007_DNA_FD_185861 | JGI IMG/M metagenome (GOLD analysis project Ga0209570, IMG submission 185861) | Wastewater treatment Type I Accumulibacter community from EBPR Bioreactor in Madison, WI, USA - Reactor 1_9/17/2007_ DNA (SPAdes)... | ecosystem: Engineered > Bioreactor > EBPR >... | reverse complement strand
CGTGTCATTGCCCTCGCGGCCCCAGATCTGGTCGTGGCCGCCGAAGCCGACCAGCAGGTTGCGGCCCGCATCGCCCAGAAGCGTGTCGTTCAGGTTCGATCCGGCCAGGGTCTCGATGCCGGAATAGCTATCGCCCGCCGCATCGCCGGTGTTGGTGCCGGGGGCGGCCAGATCGGCCCGCACGCCCGTGGCGGAATCGCCGTAAGAGGCCGCGTCATTGCCCGCGCCGCCGACCAGCTGATCCGCCCCCGCGCCGCCGGTCAGGAAGTCGTCGCCCTCGCCGCCCTCAAGGGTATCGTTGCCGGCAGCCCCCCATAGGGTGTCGTTGCCACCCAGGCCGCTGATGGAATCACTGCCGCCGAGGCCGTTGATCGTGTCGGGTCCGGCCGTTCCGGTCAGCGTGTCGTTGCCCGGCGTCGGGGTATTGGAGTTCATCAGCGCCAGCACCTGCGCCAGCGTCAATGTGCCATTGGTGAACTGGAAGAACTGGATGCCGTTATAGTGATCGACGCCCATCGCGCTGGTGATCACCAGGTTGATGGCATTGCCGGTCACGGTGATGGTGGATGAATCCACCCCCATCACGGCGGTGTTGGTGCCTTGGCCGCCATGGATCGTGTCATTGCCGAGACCGCCTTCGATCAGGTCATTGCCGTCCACGCCTTGGAGGAAGTTTCCAACCTCGTTGCCGATGATCGTGTCATTGCCCGAGCCGCCAATGGCATTCTCGATCACCGTGCCGCGCGCGATCCCCAGGTTGTCGCGCCCGCCCAGCACAGAAGAGAGCGATTCCTGGACCAGCGACAGGACCTGGTTCGCGCCGGTGATGCCGAAGTCCAGCGTGTCGATGCCGCCGGTGTCATAGATGGTCAGCGCCATCAGCGCGCCCGAATTCACCGCCTGGTCAAAGGCTGCGACCCCCGTGTTGCCGTTGAAGCCCCAGGTCGTATTGCCGGTGAAGGCCGCAGCCGTGCCATAGAGATACTGGATCGCGATCAGGTCGGCGATCATCGGGCTGAACATGTAGCGGAAGGCGGCGTCGACATAGGTGTTCCAGTCATACGGCCCGCCGAAATCGAATTCGTCGTTGTCGGCATTCATGTAGGACATGAGCGACCAGGCGACGGAATCGTTCAGATAGAAGTTGTCGGTGCCATAATCGGCGCTGCCGTTGTAATTGCCGCCATGGGCCAGCCCCAGCGCGTGTCCGATCTCGTGCAGGTAAGTCTCGAAGGAATAGCTGTCCAGCGTGGTGCCGAATTCCGTCAGCCAGCCGGTCGTGATGATGACAGTGGAATTGGTGATGACGCCGGACGCATTGGTGACGGGAATGGCATAGGCGGTAACAGGATCGCCGCCGGAATCGACATCGTCAAAGGTGATCTCTGCCGCGCCTGCGGTTTCCTGAAAGGTGATGCCGGTATAGGCCGACCAGACCGCCAGTGCCTGCCGGGCCAGATACTGACCCTGTGCTGTAAGCGCCGTCAGATTCACGGTCAGTATGTTGTCCACGCCCACGTTGAAGGCCGCCGCCTCGGGCGCGCCGAAAAAGGCATTGCCGTTGTTGATCAGCTGCCAGGCGATCTCGTCCACGGTAAAGACCATGCCGTTCGGATCGTGTTCGGTCGCGGTGATCAGATAGCGGCCGGTCTCGGTGCCGAAATTGTCGGCGACCAGATAATAGGTGCCGGTCGTCGTTGCGGTGAAGATCAGCCGGGAATCATAGGCATGCGGATCGTCGGGAGAGGACGGGACGGCAGAGGTGAAGCCATCGTCGTTCATTCCGACTTCGTTGCCCGCGGAATCCAGCAGCCTGATGCGCGGGTCGGTCAGAAAGTTCGTGCCGAAGCCCAGCAGCCGGAAGTCATAGGTTTCCCCCGCGACAAGCTGCACGGCATAGGCGTCCTGATCGGTGCCGAGCGTCAGCGTGCCTGTGCCCGACTGCCCGATCAGCAGGGAATATGTGGTGGCCGTTCCCGCGGCGGCGTCGCCGGTCTCTGTCACCAGTCCCAAACCACGCCAGATCGGGTCATCGGGATTGGCCGCGCTGGGGATGTTGTTCGACGCCTGATGCAGGTTCAGGCCGGCGAGGGGATCGGACGAGCCGTTGAGCTGGCAGATGAAGCACATGGCGGAAAACCTTTGTCGAGAAGATGAGGGGGAATGTCGGGATCAGAAAGGAAGCGGGTTGTGGCGAAGGAAGGTGTCGTAGAATCTTCGTCGCATCGAAGGGGAGGATGACTTGTCGAAGAAGGTGGTTGAAAGCTCTTTCCCCGTGGTGCGGCTGGCATCGGCCGCGATCCAGGTGACGGCAAGTCCCAGGCCGCGGTCATTGGCCCGGACCACCGTCAGCGCGATGGCAGGTGGGGTGTCACCGGCGACGAAGCGGTGCTGCGGATAGGTTTCCGCCAGCATGTCACGAAATTCACGGCAGATCTCTTCGGCCGCCTCGGGGCTGGCCATCGGTCCGGGGGTGCAGGACAGGGCGACGTCAGTGGCCATGGCGGGTGCCCCTGTGGCGGCAATGGCAAGGACAGCCATGGCAAGTCCTGCCCGGCTGCGGCAAAGGTTGGATTGGCTGATCATCACACCACACGCACTTGCCCGACCCACCAGCGGGATTGCAGTCAATTCGGGCAAATTTAGGACGGAACCCACGGCCCGGCAACTCTGTCTTTGCCTACCTTGTTGCCGTGCCGGGAACGATCTGTTGCATCGGTGATCGACAAGGACTCGGGGCTGGTTTATCGCGGGGGGACGGTGTTTGAGGGGGTGGGAATGGGTGACAGGGTTCTGGTCACGGGCGGGGCGGGCTATATCGGCAGTCATGCCTGCAAGGCACTGGCGCGGGCCGGCTTTACCCCCGTCGCCTTTGACAACCTGTCGACCGGTTGGGCCGAGGCGGTGAAATACGGCCCCCTTGTCCGGGGCGACCTGATGGACCGGGCGGCGGTCGATGCCGCGATGGCCGAACACCAGCCCGTTGCCGTGATGCATTTCGCGGCGCTGTCGCTGGTGGGCGAGTCGATGAAGGACCCCGGTCATTACTGGCGCGTCAATGTCGGCGGCGCGCTGAACCTGATCGAAGCCTGTGCGGCGGCAGGGGTCGGGAATTTCGTCTTCTCGTCGACCTGCGCGACTTATGGCGATCAGGATGGCGTGGTGCTGGATGAAGATACGGTGCAGCGGCCGATCAATGCCTATGGCGGGTCGAAACGCGCGATCGAGGACATGCTGAAGGACTTTGGCAACAGCCATGGCCTGAAGGCGGTGATCTTCCGCTATTTCAACGTGGCCGGGGCCGATCCCGAGGGCGAGCTGGGCGAACAGCACCGGCCCGAGACGCATCTGATCCCGTTGATGCTGGATGCGGTTGCGGGCCGCCGTCCGGCGCTGACCGTGTTCGGCGACGATTACGCCACGCGCGACGGCACCTGCGTGCGCGATTACGTTCATGTCACCGATCTGGCCGCAGCCCATGTGCTTGGTCTGCGCTGGCTGCTGGAGGGCAAGGGCGACCGGGTGTTCTGCCTTGGGTCGGGCACCGGCTTTACCGTGCGCGAGGTGATCGAGGCATCGCGCGCCGTCACCAACCGCGAAGTGCCCATCCTTCAGGGTGCGCGGCGGGCAGGGGATGCGGCGGCGCTGGTCTCGGGGTCGCGTCGGGCGATGCAGGAACTGGGCTGGGAACCTCAGCATTCCACCCTGCGCCAGATGATCGGCGACGCCTGGGCCTGGGCGCAGAAGCCGGGGTATCAGGGCTGATCCTTTGGATGGCCTTGCCGGGCAAGCTACCAATCCGGGTCAATGATCCTGCTGGCTGGCATCTTCTGCCCGGCCTCGGCGATGCCTGCCGTCTGCCCCAGCCACAGCCAGCCGCCCCGGAACGGCAGCCTGCGTTCCGCGCCCCAGTCGCCGGTCACGGTCAGGATGTCGTCCTCCAGCATCACCCCGGCCACCGCCTGACCCGAAGGCCAGCGGATCGCGCCGATCACATGCCGCACCTCGACCGTGCCTTCGGGGTCCAGCGTCACCCAGCCCGGCTGCCCGGCTGCCGCCAGCGGATCGGGCGCTTCCGCCGCCGAAAGCCCCAGAACGGGCAGGGCGGCCCCTTCCTCCAGCCCCAGACAGCCGCGATGTCGGCCGTTCCAGGGCGCGTAATCCCGCCCGCCGTTGGAATGCCACAGCATCGTCATCGGCAAGGCCGCAGGGTTCTTCAGCGACAGGACCAGATCGCCCGTGTCAGGCCGCACAACCGCAGACCAGCCCAGGGCCGAAGCGGGATCTTCCACCGCCGCCACGAAATCCTCGTGCGCCTCGCCCCAGGGGTAGCGCAGCAGGTTCACCTCGGCCCCGTCGCCGCCTGGAAATTCGGTGGGGTCTTCATGCCGCCGCGGATAGGCCAGCGCCGAGCGCCCGCGCGTGGGATCGGGTTCCAGCGGATCGGCCAGAGTCTCGAACCAGCGTTTGCGGGAAAATGACAGCTTTGCCCCGTTCGGCACCGAGATCATCGCATGGTTCGACACCGGCAACCGCCCGCTGCCACCGATGAAAAGATGCCGCTGGTAAAGAAAGGGATGCCCGTCCGAAACCGACAGCTCCTTCAGCAGCGTCGCCCCCTGCACCTGCCCCTGCAACAGCGCGCGCAGCGTGCCGGGGGCCGAGGGCAGGGGCATCCAGGTGCCGTTGGCCGCCAGGCCATGCAGGCCATCCGGCCCCGCCCCCATGGGGGCGGCCAGAAAATCGCCCCGCAGCCAGCGCTGATGCGGTGGCGCGTCTGCGGGAACCTCGGCCGCCACCCAGGGGGCGGCATGCAGAGGCGACACCTCGGCCCCGTCATCGGTGACGGTCAGGGGATAGAGCGTGCCGCCTTCGGGGGTGAAGCCGGCGGTGATGCCGGTGGCAGAGAGGGTCAGGGTCATCCGGGGCGCAGCCTTGAACGGGAACGGGGCAGGTGCCGGGGATACTGGCATGTCAGTTTGCGCCGCGCTAGGCTTGCGCGACCAAGGGCAGGAGGGAGACAGCGATGGCGCGGTTGCAGGGCAAGGTCTGCGTGGTGACGGGTGCGGGGCAGGGGATCGGTCGGGCTTCGGCCCTTGCAATGCAGGCCGAAGGCGCGCGGGTGATCGCCACCGACATCAATTCGCGCACCCTGGCCGAACTTGCGGCGCTGGGGATCGAGACCCGGCTTCTGAACGTGCGCGACGCGGCGGCGGTGGCGCAGATCGCGGCGGACCTGCCGGAAACCGATGTGCTGTTCAACTGCGCCGGATTCGTGGCGAATGGAACGATTCTGGAGTGTTCCGAAGAGGATTGGGCCTTTTCCATCGACCTGAACGTCACCGCGATGTTCCGCATGTGCAAATCTTTCCTGCCCGGCATGGTGGCAAAGGGCGGTGGCAGCATCGTCAACATGGCCTCGGCGGTCGGCTCGATCATCGCGGCCCCCAACCGCTTTGTCTATGGCGTCACCAAGGCCGGCGTGATCGGGCTGACCAAGGCGGTGGCGGCGGATTTCGTCACCAGGGGCATCCGCTGCAACGCGATCTGCCCCGGCACGGTGGAAAGCCCGTCGCTGGATGACCGGCTGCGGGCCACCGGCGATTACGAGGCGGCGCGCAAGGCGTTCACCGCGCGGCAGCCGATGGGACGGATGGCCAGCGCCGAAGAGATTGCGCATCTGGTGGTCTATCTGGCCTCGGACGAGTCGGCCTTTACCACCGGACATGCGCATGTGATCGACGGCGGCTGGTCCAACGTCTGAAACCGGCACCTCGTCGGGGTCTGTGACCCTCCTCGGGGCACCCCGATGACAGCGTGCAGCACAGGGAGAAGCGGCCATGCGGGTCGGCATCATCGGCGGGACCGGCTGGCTGGGCGGGGCACTGGGGCGCGGGCTGGTCGACCGGGCCCTGGCAGAAGTGGTGGTGCTGAACCGCTCGGGCCCGCAGGACTATGGTGGCCGCGCGGTGCGCTGGGCGCGCGATCCGGCCGATCTGGTGGCCTTGTCCGATATCGTGGTGGTCTCGGTCCGGCCTGGCGACTGGCCGGGGCTGGCCTTGCGGGCGCCGGGGCGGCTGGTGGTGTCCTTCATGGCCGGGGTCGGGCTGACGGCGCTTGCCACCTGTGGCGGGCGCATCGTGCGGGCGATGCCGAATGCGGCGGCCGAGATCGGTGCCAGCTATGCGCCCTGGGTCGCCGGGCCGGGGGTGACGGCCATCGACCGGACGGCGGTGACGCAGGTTCTGGGGGCCATCGGCACCGAGGAGGAACTGCCCGAGGAGAGCCAGCTGGAGGTGATGACGGCCCTGTCGGGATCGGGCCCCGCCTATCCGGCCCTGATGGCGCAGGCGATGCTGGGCTTCATGACCGCACGCGGCATCGCGCCGGATGTGGCGGCGCGGGCGGTCGAATCCGTGGTCTGCACCGCGGCCCGGCTGTTGCAGGGCAGGGTGGAGGATGCGCCCGCCATGGTGCGGGCCTTTCTGGACTATCGCGGCACCACCTGCGCCGGGATCGAGGCTGCGGAGGCGGCAGGCTTTTCGCAGGCGGTAACGGCCGCGCTGGAGGCGGCGACGGAGAAAGCTGCCCGGATGCGGCTTGCGGCCGATGAGACCTGACAGACGGGTGTGAAGGTGCAGGACCGGCGCGGGGGCCAATCAATGCAGAGGCTTGCCCTGAGTGCCGGAATGCGCGGATTTAAGTGGTGCCCGGAGCCGGAATCGAACCAGCGACACGCGGATTTTCAATCCGCTGCTCTACCAACTGAGCTATCCGGGCACGCTTTGGTGGGCGGGTGATAGCGAAGGCGGTTGGGGCTGTCCAGAGGGAAAACGCCCGGCTTGCCGCCTCTAGTGTGGCCGCCTGCCGGGGGCAGCCGGGCCATCGTCCGAAAGCCCGTCGGGCAAAGCATCCGAAGAAAGATCGTCCTCGCCCGACGCCGCATCGGGGATGCGGTAGCTTTCGTTCAGCCAGCGCGCCAGATCGACATCGGCGCAGCGGCGCGAGCAGAACGGGCGGTATTTCGCATCCGCCGCCTTGCCGCAGACCGGGCAGGTCACAGCAGATCCCTCAGTGCGAGACGGTCGCGGCGGCGCGTCAGTTCATAAAGGCCAAGCGTTGTCCAGCCCGCCAGATGCGCCTCGCCGTCGCCCTTGAAGGCGGCCTTGATCACCTGATCGAGGATATGCCGCTCACGCTTGGGCATCGGGGCGAAGTCGATCACCACCTGTCCGCCCAAGCCCCGCAGCCGCAACTGGCGCGGCAATTCGCGCGCGGCGGCCACGTTCACCTTCAGCGCGGCGGCGGGAGAGGTATCGGCCCCGGTGTTCACATCCACCGCCAGCAGGGCACGGGTCGGCTCCAGCATCATGTGCCCTTCGCCAAGATCGACACGAGGGCTGAGCAGCGCCTGCACGGCATCGGTGACGCCATGATCGGCAAAGCTGCCCTCATGCGCCACGTCATCGGGGGCGGGATCCAGCCAGTCGCGCCAGGCCAGATCATGCGCCGAGGGACCGTCGACGAGCAGTTCCGGCCCGCCGTCGAGATCGGCCAGAACCGTTTCGGCCAGCCCGCGCATCGCGGCGATGTCTTCGGCCACGGCATCCTCTTCGGCCTCGGCACAGGCCGAGCGCAGGATCAGGCCCAGATCGGGGGCAGCCCCGGCCATGCCCTCGGCCGCCATCGCCTCCAGCCCGTCGCGCAGATCCTGATCCTTGATCCGGCGGCTGATGTTCAGCCCCGGCGCGCCGGGGGTGACGATGGCAAAGCGCGACTTGAACAAGAGGCGCGTCGTGACGGGGATGGCCTTGCCCGTCTCGGCCGGGCCCGACACCTGCACCAGCACCCGCTGACCGGGCGCGAGGCCGGACACCTGCCGCAGAAAGCCGCTGTTGCCGGGCAGTTTCACGAACATGCCGCCCATGCCCTTGACCGGCCGGTCCGCAACGGCGCGATAGATGGCACCGGGCAGGGGCTCATCACCCGCGGGGTCGATCGCCAGATCCTCCAGCCGCCCGTCCAGCATCAGCGCCGCCGCCGGGCGGCCGGCGATCTGGTCAAGACACAGCACACGGCCCTTCATTCCTGCCTCCACATCGGCCAGCCCGCCGCAGCCAGCAGGGTGGCGGTCTCAGCCACCGGCAGGCCCATGATCCCGGTGAACGAGCCGGAAATCCATGGGATGAACGCCCCGGCAAGGCCCTGGATGCCGTACCCGCCCGCCTTGCCCTGCCAGTCGCCGCTGGCCAGATAGGCGTTCAGCTCAAGATCCGACAGCCGTTTCATCTTCACCTCGGACACGCTTTCCCGTGCCCAGAGCCGGTCGCCCCGCCGCACCGCGACGGCGGTGATCACCCGGTGCCGCCGCCCGCCCAGCAGCGTCAGGAAGGCTGCGGCCTCGCCCGCATCGGCGGGCTTGCCCAGGATGCGGCGGCCAAGGGCCACCGTGGTATCGGCGCACAGCACCACATCCTCGGGCGCAGCCTGCACCGCCATGGCCTTTTCCCGCGCCAGCCGCGCGGCATAGGGATGCGGCAACTCGCCCTTGCGGGGGGCCTCGTCGATGTCGGGGGGCAGGATGGCGTCGGGTGTGATGCCCATCTGCGCCAGCAGGTCCTTGCGGCGCGGAGAGCCGGAACCGAGGATCAGCCGCAAGACGGATTACTTGAAGCGATAGTTGATGCGGCCCTTCGACAGGTCGTAGGGGGTCATTTCCACCTGCACCTTGTCGCCTGCCAGCACCCGGATGCGGTTCTTGCGCATCTTGCCTGCCATCACCGCGATCAATTCATGGCCATTGTCGAGTTCGACCCTGAATGTCGCATTGGGCAGGAGTTCCTTGACGACACCGGGGAATTCGAGAATGTCTTCCTTGGCCATGGTCACTCCGAAAGGGGGTTGGCCCGCGGCAACCGCAGGCTCTGCGCCGGGCATATGCGCCCGAAAAGCCCGGTTTTCAAGCGGAATCTGCCTTTGCGGCCGGGCAAGGGGGCGCTGCCCCCTCGGTCTTCGGCCTCACCCCCGGGATATTTTCAGAAGGGAAAGCCGCAGGGATCGCGGCCCGATCCCTTTCCCTTCTGCAAATATCCCCGCCGGAGGCATCCGGGGCCGGGGATCAGAGCTGCCGCATCCAGAATTGCAGCGGTTTGGCCGTTTCGGCGCTGTCGCCCAGATCCTTCCAGCTGAATTCGGCAAAGACGCCGTCCAGCGGCCGATAGCCGCGGCCCAGCCAGAACGCATCATTGGTGCGGAAATGGCCGGGCCGCATCGGATGGATCTCGGGCCGTTTGACCGAGCAGAAGGCGACATGGGTCCGCCCCAGCGCGCGGGCATGGGCTTCGCGCATGTCGAAGAAGCGGTGCCCCAGGCCCTGCCCCCTGTAAGCGGGCAGCAGGACCGATTCCGCGCCGTAGAGGATGCGTTCCACCGGCAGGCCGATCTTCTTCAGCGGCCCGGCGAAGGCTTCGGCGTGATCCTCCATCGGGGTCGAGGTCGAGGCCCCGACCAGCCGGTCCCCATGAAAGGCCCCGACCAGCAGCGCGCCGGGGCTGTCGCGGTAGGTTTGCAGATATTGCCGCTCGTAGTCCAGCGATCCATCGTAGAGATAGGGCCAGTCGCGGAAGACCGCGATCCGCAGCGCCGCCACCCCGTCCAGCGCCGCCTCCAGTTCGGGGCCGGTCAGGGCGCGGACCGTAACATCCTCGGTCACTTCGACACCTGCGCGATCCAGTCGTTCAGGTTGTAGAAGGTGGTGATCCGGGCGATCCTGCCGCCCTTGACGTCGAAGAAGCCGCCTGCGGGCAGGATATAGCGCTGGCCCTTCGCTTCGGGCAGGCCGGGATCGGTTTGCAGATATTCGCCATGCACCACGAATTCCGCCGCCGCCCGGTCGCCCGCATCATTGGCGAAGACCACCATGTCCTTCAACGTTTCGCGGTAGGATACGCCCATATGGCCGCAAAACTCGGCGAACAGCACCTTGCCCACCCGATGCGCGCCTTCGTTCACCCGGTGTTCGATGTCGTCGGTCAGGCAGTCCAGCATTCCGGCCGCATTCCCGGCGTTGAAGGCATCGTAATAGCGTTGGATCAGGGCAATCGTTTCGGCGCGGGCCATGTCTCTCTCCGTATCGGTCCGCCGCCACCCTATGCGCGGTTGCGCCCCCCGCCAAGACGGCGGGGGACGGTTCCGGGGCCGAAACCGACCTTACAGCGCCGCGGCCACGGTTTCCGCCAGTGGCGTGGTCGGGCGGCCGATCAGGCGGCTGAGGGTGTGGCTGTCATCGAACAACGCACCTTGCCCGGCCTGCGCATCGCTGTCGGCCAGAACGGCGGCAAAGCCCGGCGGCAGGCCGAACCCTTCCAGCGCCGATGCGTAATCGGCCTGCGGCATGTTCACATAGGCCACCGGCTTGCCCGCGGCGCTGGCAACTGCGGCTGCCAGTTCGCTCCCGCTGTGGGCGGTGTCTCCGGCCAGTTCATAGACCTTGCCCTCATGCCCGGCACCGGTGGCGACGACGGCAATCGCCTCGGCATAATCCTTGCGGGCGGCCGAAGACACCTTGCCCTCGCCCGACGCCCCGATGATGGCGCCATGCTCCACCGCAGCGCCCAGCGCCCCGGTGTAATTCTCGGTATACCAGCCGTTGCGCAGAATCGTGTTGGCAATGCCGCTGTCGGCCAGCGCTGCCTCGGTGGCGATGTGATCCTGTGCCAGGATCATCGGGCTCGCCGCGCCCTTCAGGATCGAGGTGTAGACGATCCGCCCGACGCCCGCCTGTTTCGCCGCCGCGATCACTGCCTTGTGCTGCCCGGCGCGGTCGTTGAAATCATTGCTGGAGATCAGCACCAGCACATCGACGCCGTTCAGTGCTGCCGGATCTGCCCTGGTATAGTCGAAGGCCCGCACCGGAACGCCCAGGGCTGCGGCCTTCTCGGGGCTGCGCACCAGCGCAAGCGGGGCGGCACCCCTGGCTTTCAGTGCCGCGATGGCCAGTTGGCCCAATGCGCCGGTGGCGCCTGTCACCGCAATCGTGGTCATGGTCCGTCTCCTTGATGTCCATCTGTCTTGACGCAGCCAATCTCGGACATATACTTATGAAAAGGAAGTACGCACATTTTTGTAAGTATAAAGCAAGCCCGCACATGACCCTCCACAGCGATGCACAAGACCTGATGAACCAGTGGCAGGGCGGCAATGTCATGGCCGTCGACTGCCCGTCGCGCATGGTGCTGCAACATCTGACCAGCCGCTGGGGCACATTGGTCATGGTGGCGCTGGCCGCCCGCCCGCACCGCTTTTCCGAACTGCGCCGCGCCGTGGGCGGGGTCAGCGAACGGATGTTGAGCCAGACCTTGAAAGAGCTCGAGTCCGACGGCATGGTCCTGCGCACCGCGCATGAGGTGGTGCCGCCGCATGTGGACTACGAACTGACTGCGCTGGGGCAAGAGGCCGCGAACCGCCTGCTTCCGCTGGTGCGCTGGATCGAGGAGAGCCTTGCCCGCATCCTGCCGGCACAGGCGGCCTGACAAGCCCCGCACGACCATGGGCCCCAGATGACCACCGGATCTGCCGGGTACCGGTCCGCTGCGGGAGTTCAGTCCTTGTCGGCCTCGGTCCCCTCGGTCGCCGGCCCGAACCGCTCCAGCATCCGCGCGTGGATCTGGTCGCGCGCCTGGCGATAGGCTGAAAGCTTCGCCTCGCGCGTTTCGCCCAGGCCCGTCGGGTCAAGGATCGGCCAGTATTCCACCTCAAGGTGGTGATATCGCGTCAGCTCCAGCGCCTGCCGCTGGCTGGCAGGGGAAAGCGCAACGATCAGGTCGAACTGGCCCAGATCATCGCCCCATTCCTGCATTTCCTCGAAGCTGCGCGAGCGGTGGCGCGACAGCTCCACCCCGATCTCGCGGCAGACGGCGATGGAAAAGCCGTCCACCTCCATGTCATTCTTGACCCCGGCCGACTGCACATAGGCGCGCTGGCCATAAAGCTGCTTCATCAGCCCCTCGGCCATGGGCGAGCGCACGGCATTATGGTCGCAGCAGAACAGGACGGAATGCGGGAAGGTGCCCAACCTTATCCCCAGTGCAACACGCAGATCAGCGTGAACAGCCGCCGCGCCGTGTCCAGATCGACATCCGCCTTGTTCTCAAGCCGCTCCTGCAACACCCGTGCGCCTTCGTTGTGGATGCCGCGCCGCGCCATGTCGATCGCTTCGATCTGGCTGGGAGGCAGGCGCTTCACCGCCTCGAAATAGCTTTCGCAGATCTGGAAGTAATCCTTCACCACCTGGCGGAACGGGCCAAGGCTCAGGTGAAATTCGCCCACCGGTGCCTCGGCCTCGGTGGCGACGGAAAACACCAGCCGCCCCTCGCGGATCGCCAGTCCCAGACGATAGGGGCCCTCCGGCACGGCGCGCCCGTCGCGTGCCGGCAGGCCGAAGGCGTTCTCCTCCAGAAGATCGAAGATCGCAACCTTGCGCTCCTGCTCGATCTCGGGCGTCGGCCGCGCCAGCCCCTTTTCGTCGATCTCGATGTGACAGATACGGTTCGTCATACTCTTTTTCCGAAAACCTTCCGCCGTCTTGCCCTGTCAGGCCCGCCCGATCAAGAGCCTCCGCAATCCAGCCGTTCAGCCGTTCAGCCGGCCCAGCCGCGCCGTCACGCTCAGCCCATGCGCCTGCAATCCTTCCGAGGCCGCCAATGCCTCGGCTGCCGGGCCGATGGCCTTCAGCGCCTCGGGGGTCATCCGGGCCAGCGTGGTGCGCTTCATGAAATCCAGCACGTTCAGACCGGACGAGAACCGGGCAGAACGGGCCGTTGGCAACACATGGTTCGGTCCGCCGACATAGTCGCCGATCGCCTCGGGGGTGAAGGCCCCCAGAAAGATCGCCCCGGCATGATGGCAGTCCGCGGCCACCGCCTCGGGGTCGGGGGTCAGGATCTCCAGATGCTCGGGCGCGATGCGGTTCGACAGATGCGCGGCCTCCTTCAGGTCGCGCACGACGATCACCGCGCCGTTCTGCGCCCAACTGGCCCCGGCGATGGCGCGACGGGGCAGGGTCTGCAGCCGCGCCTCGACCGCCGCCGCCACAGCACGGCCGAAACCGGCATCCGGCGTGATCAGGATGCTTTGCGCACTTTCGTCATGCTCGGCCTGGCTCAAGAGATCCAGCGCCACCCAGTCGGGGTCCTGATCTCCGGTGGCGATGACCAGCACCTCGGACGGCCCGGCGATCATGTCGATGCCGACGCGGCCAAAGACCCGGCGCTTTGCCGCCGCGACAAAGGCATTGCCCGGCCCGGTGATCTTGTCGACCGGGGCGATGGTCGCGGTGCCATAGGCCATGGCCGCCACCGCCTGCGCCCCGCCGATGCGGTAAACCGTATCTACCCCGGCCAGCTGCGCCGCCAGAAGGACCAGCGGGTTCACTGCGCCGCCGGGCGTGGGGCAGCAGATCACCAGCCGCCCAACCCTCGCCACCGCCGCCGGAATCGCGTTCATCAGCACCGAGGACGGATAAGATGCCGTCCCCCCCGGCACATAAAGCCCCGCCGCCGACACCGGGGTCCAGCGCCAGCCCAGGCTGGCCCCCGCAGCATCGGTCCACATCGCATCCGTCGGCCGCTGGCGTTCGTGATAGGCCCGGATGCGCGTGGCCGCCAGCTCCAGCGCCGCCCGTTCCGCCGCGGGCACCTTCGCCACTTCGTCCGCCATCTCCTGCGCCGAAAAGGCCAGCGTTTCCGGCACCAGCTCCATCCGGTCGAAGCGCGCCGTCAGCTCGATCACCGCAGCATCGCCGCGCTCCCGCACATCCGCGATGATCGCGGCCACGGCGGCATCCACATCCTCGGCCTCCTCCCGCTTCATCCCCAGAAGCGTGGCGAACTCCGCCTCGAACGCAGCCTCGCGCGTGTCCAGAAACATCGGCATCCCAGGCCCTCCGCCAATTGCGGCTTCGGGATAGCGCCCCCGTGCCGCCCGGTAAAGCCTTCCCGGCCCCGACAAGACCCGATGCCGTTTCACCTTTGTCCAAATACCCCCGCGCGGAGCGCAGACCCGAGCCGGTTGGCGCTTGCGCCAGAGGCGAGATGAAAACCGTGCGGCGTCAGCCGCTCCGTTCAGATCCCGTGGTCGGGGGCGTGGCGCGACGGGGCGGCATAGGGGCGGGTCACGTCTTCCAGCCGGATCTCCAGCGCTTCCAGTTCCAGCGCCACCGCGCCATCGCCGGCCAGGATCAGCACCAGCCGTCCGGCCCCTTCGGTCCCCGGTTCCCAGGACAGCGACAGGATCGACAGCACCTGGTCCTTGCGGCCGGGGTCGATGCCCATCACCCGCGCCGCCAGCACATCCTCGATGGTCAGCAGACTGCGCACCCGTTCATAGGGCCGGTTCTCGCGCGCAGCTTCTGCGCGGTCCTCCCAGCGGAACCGGTTGACCAGCGCGGCAAAGCGGCGGCGGCGGCGGTCATAGCGCATCTCGCCCGCCTCCAGCACCGCATCCTGCACCAGCGCCGACAGCACCGGCACATCCGCCGCCTCCTGCGCGATCAGCCGCAGCGGGCCGTCCTCGCCATCGCTGAACCGTGCATCGGCCATCAGTCGCCCTTCACGCGCTCGATCTGCGCCCCGCAGGCGCGCAGCTTCTCCTCGACCCGCTCATAGCCGCGGTCCAGGTGATAGACCCGGCTGACCACGGTTTCGCCCTCGGCCGCAAGGGCGGCCAGGATCAGGCTGACGCTGGCGCGCAGATCGGTGGCCATCACCCGCGCCCCGCGCAGCCGGTCCACCCCGGTCACGGTGGCATGTCCACCGTGAACGTCGATCTTCGCGCCCATCCGCACCAGTTCCGGCGCATGCATGAAGCGGTTCTCGAAGATCTTCTCTTCCAGCACCGAAACCCCCTCGGCGGTGCAAAGCAGCGCCATCATCTGCGCCTGAAGATCGGTGGGAAAACCGGGGAAGGGCTCCGTCACCACATCCACGGCACGGATACGGCCGTTCCTGCGCGCCACCTTCAGCCCGCGCGCGGTTTCCGTGACCGAAATCCCCGCCGCATCCAGCTTTTCGGCAAAGGCCCCGACCAGATCCATCCGGCCGCCCAGGCATTCCACCTCGCCGCCCGCGATGGCGGGCACCAGCATGTAGGTGCCCAGCTCGATCCGGTCCGTCACCACCGGATGCGTGGCCCCGCGCAGCCGGTCGACGCCCTGGATGGTGATGGTTGATGTGCCCTCGCCCTCGATCTCGGCCCCCATCCGGCGCAGGCATTGCACCAGATCGACGATCTCCGGCTCACGCGCGGCGTTCTTCAGCACAGATGTGCCCTTGGCCAGCGTCGCCGCCATGACGAAATTCTCGGTGGCCCCCACCGATGCAAAGCGCATCTCATGCACGGCCCCCTTCAGGCCGCCGCGGGTGGTGGCATGCAGATAGCCGTCCTTCAGCTCGATCTCGGCCCCCAGCGCCGCCAGCGCGTCGATATGCAGATCCATCGGCCGCGCCCCGATGGCACAGCCGCCGGGCAGCGAGACGACAGCATGGCCCAGCCGCGCCAGAAGCGGGCCAAGCACCAGGTTCGAGGCCCGCATCTTGCGCACGATGTCGTAATCCGCCACCGGGTTCAGGTCGCCATGCGAGGACATGGTGATCACCTTGCCCTCCTGCAGCGCCGAAACCTCGGCCCCCAGGCTTTGCAGAAGCTGCGTCATGGTGCGGATGTCGGACAGCCGCGGCGCATTGGTCAGCGTCAGCGGCTCTTCCGACAGCAGCGTGGCCGGCATCAGCGTCAGACAGGCGTTCTTCGCCCCCGCGATCGGAATCACCCCGTTCAGCGCCCCGTTGCCCTTGACCAGAATCGAATCCATGCCCGCCTCACTCGTTCTTGTTGTCAGCGTCCGGGTCGTCAGCCGCCCGCGCCTTTGCCTGCGCCTTGCGCCGCGCCATATTGGCCTTCAAGGCCGCCTTCAGCCGCGCCTCCCGCGCCGTTTCGGCAGCGGATTTGCGGGGCAGGGCGGGTTTGGGCTTGTCGTCGGGCGCGTGCATCGCCGCCTGCATATCCCAGCCGGCCGAAGCGGTCCAGTGCAGGGCGAAAAGGGGGTTGCACCCCGACCGGGCATCGTCTATCCCCCCGCCACCAACGGCGCTGCAGTAGCTCAGTGGTAGAGCACTCCCTTGGTAAGGGAGAGGTCGAGAGTTCAATCCTCTCTTGCAGCACCATCCATCCCCTTGATTGCACCAAAGCCCCTTGTCATTCAGGCAGGTGTGATGTTTCCAGTCCTGGCGCAGGGCTGCGCGTGGCCGGGGGCCGGGTCAGCCCAGGAAGGCCTTGGTCACTCTGGCCTCCTGCGCCAGCATCAGGCGGGCGGCCGCTTCCATATGTGTCCGCATCCGCTCGGCCGCCAGTTCGGCATCGCCCGCCTCCAGCGCCTCCAGCAGCAGGGCATGGTGGCGGTGGCCCTGGTCCCACAGGGCATGGCTGTGCGGTTCGTAAAGCCTGCGGAACACCGTCAGATCCGACAGGATCTTGGCGATGAACCCCACGACGAAGGACAAGAGCGGATTGGGGCAAAGCTCCGCCAGTTCGCGGTGAAACGCCAGCGAGGCGACATGCTGGGCCTGTTCTTCGGCCACATCCCTGGGCGGGTGGTCAAAGCGCGCGGTTTCGGCACGGAAGCGGGCCATCGTCTCGGGCGGGATGCGGCCGGCCAGCATCGCGGCCACCTGCGGTTCCAGCTGGATGCGCAACTGGTAAAGGTCGGCCACCGACAGATCGCGGAAATAGAAGAAATTCGCCAGCATCGTCATCGCATGGTCGCGCGACACGTCATCGACAAAGGCGCCGCCGCCCGGCCCGGTGCGGGTGCGGATCAACCCTTGCGCCCCCAGCATCCGCATCGCTTCGCGCACGGTGCCCTTGGATTTTCCCAGTGCCGCCATCAGATCGGCCTCGGACGGCAGCCGGTCGCCCGGACGCAGCCCCTGCGCCACGATATAGGCCTTCAGATGCTCGGCCACCTGTTCGGTGCGGGCTCCGTTACGCCGTGTCCGGGTGGTGGCAGGCGGCAAACTGGGTCTCTCCGGTTTCTTGCAACTGCGGGGCATCCACCCGGCAGCGGTCGCTTACCTTTGGACAACGCTGCGCAAAAGCGCAACCCGGAGGCGGGTTCAGGGGGTCGGGAAGTTCTGCCCCCGGCCCGTCGCGCGCGGCCAGCGGACGGCCGATGGCAGGGGCCGAACCGGCCAGAAGCCTTGTATAGGGGTGGCTCGGCCGGGCAAAGATGCGATCCGCGGCACCGATCTCGGCCAGCGCGCCGAAATACAGCACGGCCACCCGGTCGCTGACCGCCTCGACCACGGCAAGATCATGGCTGATGAACAGATAGGTCAGGTTGAACTGCGCCTTGAGATCGGCCAGGAGGTTCAGGACCTGCGCCTGAACCGAGACATCCAGCGCCGAGACCGGTTCATCCAGCACGATGATCCGCGGCCGCGCCAGCAGCGCCCGCGCGATGCCGATACGCTGCGCCTGCCCGCCGGAAAATTCATGCGGATAGCGGTCAAGGAATTCGGGCCGCAGGTTCACCGCCTCGAACACTTCGGCGATCCGGGCTGCCCGCGCCGGGGCCTTCATGCCGAACAGCACCCGCAGCGGCGTATCCATCGTCTGCCGGATGGTCTTGCGCGGGTTCAGCGAGGAAATCGGGTCCTGGAAAACATACTGGATCTGCTGGCTTGAGATGCGGCGGTTGCTTGTGTCGAACGGTTTGCCGTCGATGGCAATCGTGCCCGTGGTCGGCGACATCAGGCCCACAAGCATCCGCGCCAGCGTGGTCTTGCCACAGCCCGATTCGCCGACGATGCCCAGCGTCTCGCCCGGCATCACCTGCAAGGACACCGGCTGCAACGCCCGCACCACGGCCTTGCCACGAGAGAAGAGGCCGCGCCCGACCGGGAAGGATTTCGACAGGTTGTCGACCTGCAACGCGGGGGTCATGGCGTCACCTCCTCGGGGAACAGGCAGCGCAGGGCGCGGGTGTCTGTCCGGGCCAGCGCGATTGGGCCCTGACGGCACGCCTCCTTCGCGCGGTCGCAGCGCGGGGCAAAGGCGCAGCCGGGGGACAGCCGGTCCACCGCCGGGGGCAGACCGGGGATCGCGGTCAGCTTGCGCCGCCCGCCGCCCAGTTCCGGCACGCTGTCGATCAGGCGGCGGGTATAGGGATGCGCGGGGGCGGCCAGGATGGCGGCGGTCGGGCCTTCCTCGACGATCTGGCCCGCATACATCACCGCGACCCGGTCGCAAAGCTGGCCGACCACGCCGAAATCATGGGTGATGAACAGGATCGACAGCCCGCGGTCGCGCCGCAATTCATCCAGCAGCGCCAGCACCTGCGCCTGCACCGTCACATCCAGCGCGGTGGTCGGCTCGTCTGCGATGATCACCTCGGGGTCGTTCACCAGCGCCATGGCGATGCCCACCCGCTGCCGCATCCCGCCGGACAGTTCGTGCGGATAGGCGGAAAAGCGGCCTTCGGGGTTCGGGATGCGCACGATGCGCAGAAGGTCCAGACATTTTGCGCGCGCCTCGGCCATGGGCATCCGGTGATGCACGCGGATCGCCTCGACCATCTGGTCGCCGATGCGATACAGCGGGTGCAGGGTGGAAAGCGGGTCCTGGAAGATATAGGCGATGCGCCGCCCGCGCAGGCCGCGCAAGCTGCGATAGGGCAGGGACAGCAGGTCCACCCCATCCAGCCGCGCCGCGCCGCCGGTGATCACGCCGGGGGGCGAGGCGACAAGTCCCGTGACTGAAAGCGCCGTCACCGATTTGCCGCTGCCGGATTCGCCGATCAGCCCCAGGCATTCGCCGCGTGCAAGGGTCAGCGACACCCCGTTCACCGCCTTGTAGATACGGCTGCCGACATGGAACCGGGTGGTCAAATCTTCCAGTTCCAACGCGCCCTTTGCTGGGACCGTGGCCGCAGGGGCAATGTCGCGCGCGATGCGTGTCACCGGGCTGGGCCGCGCCAGCGCGCCCGTCCGCAGGCGCGGGTCCAGCGCATCTCGCAGGCCGTCGCCCAAGAGGTTGATCGACATCACGATGGCAAAGATCATCAACCCCGGCACGATCAGCGTATGGGGTGCCGTGATCAGCGCCGCCCGCGCCTCGCCCAGCATCGAGCCGAGATCGGCCTGCGGCGGCTGGCTGCCAAGGCCAAGGAAGGACAGTCCGGCGGTTTCCAGCACCATCCAGCCGATCGTGGTGGACATGGCGACGATGATGACGGGCAGGACGTTCGGCAACAGCTCGGTCAGGATGATGCGCAGATGGCCCTGACCGGACAGGCGGGCGGCGTCGATGAACTCTCGCGCGGTCAGGCCGGCCGAAATGCCGCGAATGTTGCGGGCGAAGAACGGCACGTTGACCGCGGCCACCGCGATCAGCGCGTTCATCATGCCGGGGCCAAGCGCCGCCACGATGGCCAGCGCCAGAAGGATATAGGGAAAGGCCATGATCATGTCGATCAGCCGCATCAGGATGTTGTCGATCCAGCCGCCGAAATAGCCCGCACAGACCCCGATCAGCGTGCCGAAGAAGGCCGCCGTCAGTGCGGCGGCAAAGCCGACCGCCAGCGACAGCCGGGTGCCCCACAGCAGCCGCGACAACAGATCGCGGCCCAGATGATCGGTGCCCAGGACATGACCGGGGCTGAAGGGTCGCAGGAACTTGTTCGGGGTGTCGATCACATCGGGATCGGCCAGCGGCAGCAGCGGCACGATCAGGCACAGCAGCACCAGCGCCAGCAAGAGAACGGCCCCGAGGGCGGCCAGACGGTTGCGGATCAGCAGGGACAGGAACAGGCGCATCGCTCAGGCCTTGATCCTTGGGTCGATCAGCGACTGCGCCACGTCGACGATGATGTTGAACAGCACATAGCAGGCCGCAACGAAGGTGACGCCGCCCTGCACCAGCATCAGGTCGCGTTTCAGGATGGCATCGACCAGCATCCGCCCGACGCCGGGCCACTGGAACACAACCTCGATATAGACGGCACCCGACAGCACGAAACCGGCCTGAATGCCCAGAACCGGGATGATCGACACCATGGCCGCCCGCAGGGCATGCCGCCAGATCACCCCGCCTTCGCCCACCCCCTTGGCCCGCGCGGTGCGGATGTAATCCTGCCGCAGCACCTCCAGCATGGCGCCGCGCGACAGCCGCGCCACCACGCCGGTGGCCACGGCGGCCAGCGCCGTTGCGGGCAGGATCATGTGGCGCAGAAGGTCGCCGAAGGTGCGGCCGCCATAGATCTCATACATCCCCGACACCGGCAGCCAGCGCAGGTGAACCGCGAAATACAGGATCAGCAGCATGCCCAGAAAGAACGACGGGATCGAGATCCCCACCAGCACCGCCAGCGTGATCGCCTTGTCCGCCAGCCCGTATTGACGCGCGGCAGACACCACCCCCGCCGCGATGCCCAGCACCGAACAGATCAGCAGCGACACCCCCGCCAGCACCAGCGTGGCCGAGAACCTTTCGACCACCTCGTCCAGCACCGGGCGGTTCAGCGAGAAGGATCGCCCGAAATCGCCGCCCAGCATGTTGCCCAGCCAGATGAAATAGCGCTGCACCATGGGCTTGTCCAAACCCAGATCGGCATTCAGCTTGGCCACATTCTCGGGCGAGGCATAGGCCCCCAGGATCGCCGTCGCCGGATCGCCGGGGATCAGCGACATGATGAAGAACACGATGACCGTGATGCCCAGAACGACCGGCACGGCCGAGATCAGGCGGTAAAGGATGTAACGCCCCATGCTGGCCCCCTTGCTGGCATCCGGGGGGCGCTTACGCCCCCCGACACTCGTTACAACAACGGATCAGGCTTTCGAGACGGATTTAAGCGTCAGCAGGAAGGACGGCTGCAACACCAGCCCCTGCACCGCCGCCGTGGCCACCGCGTTCTGCTTCCAGTTCGCCACGAACAGCCAGGGCGCGTCGTCCTGCACGATCACCTGCATCTTCTTGTACAGATCGGCGCGCTCGTCCTGACTGGTGGACACGCGGGCGCGGTTCAAAAGGTCGTCGACCTCGGGGTTGGAGTAATAGCCAGAGTTGAATCCGCCCTTGTCGGGGAAGGCATCGCTGCGCAGGGCGAGGAACGGCAGGGTATCGGGATCGTTGGTCATCCAGGCCATCTCGGCCATGTCGGCCTTGCCCGAAAGGCCGGGGTTCACCTGATCCAGGAAGGTGTTCCATTCATAGGTCTGGATCGTCACGTCAAAGCCGACGGCGGCAAGATCGGCCTGAATGGCGGTGCCCATTGCAACCGGATCCAGCATGCCCGAGCCGCCTTCGGTGACAAGGAAAGTGATCTTGGGGTTCGGGGTGTCCGCCTCGGCCAGCAGGGCGCGGGCCTTTTCCGGATCATAGGGATAGGGGGCCAGATCGTTGTTCACCGCCCAGTTGAAGGCAGCGGGGGTGGGGCCTGCGGCGACTGTGGCGGTGCCTTCCAGCACGTCATTCACCAGCGCTTCCTTGTTCACCGCATAGTTGGCGGCCTGACGGACACGCTTGTCAGCAAAGGCCCCGTCCTGACAGTTCAGGATCAGGAACCACAGATGCGCGCCTGCGGCCTCGACGATGTGGTATTGGTCGTTGCGGAACTGCGACAGGGTGACGGGCGGCACCTCGACCATGATGTCCAGACCGCCCGCCAGCATCTCGGCGGTGCGGGTGTTGGCATCGGTGATCGGGCGGAACACGATGGCATCCGAAGCGGCGGGGCCATCCCAGTAGTCGGGGTTCTTCTCGATCGCCACCATTTCATTCGCGCGCCATTCGGCGAATTTGAACGGCCCGGTGCCCGACGGATTGCGCCCGAAATCGGCCCCGTGCTGTTCCACCGCAGCGGGCGAGATGATATAGCCCGTCGGCGTGGCCAGATTGGCCAGGAAGGGCGCATAGGGTTCCGACAGGGTGAAGACGGCCGTCTTGGCATCCGGGGCCTCGACCGAGACCACGGAGGAGAAGAAGAACGCCAGCGGGAACGGCCCGGTGTTGGCGAAGGGGTGATCTTCCTTCAGCATGCGCTCGAAGGTGAATTTCACCGCTTCGGCATTGAAATCGCTGCCATCGTGGAACTTGATCCCCTCGCGCAGCGCAAAGGTATAGATCTTGCCATCCTCGGAAATCTCATAGGACTGCGCCAGCGCCGGTTCCACCTCCAGCGTGCCGTCCTTGAACCGGACCAGCCCGTCGAAGACGTTGACCGAGATGCGGAAGTCATTCGCCGCCGTTGCGGCCTGCGGGTCCAGCGTCTTCGGCTCGGCCACCTGGCCCAGGATCAGCACGCCGGGTGGCGTCTGCGCCATCAGCGGGCCGCGCAGGCCGGTGGTGGCGAGGGTCAGGGCGGCGGCGCTGGAAAACAGCACGGCGCGGCGGGTCAGGCGATGGGGACGCATCGGGTTTCTCCATGTTGGGTTGTTTCTTTGGGTTAAATTTATCATGATAAATTGAAAGCGATAGCTTTTTTGCTAAACTGGGGCGAAATGAATGCAGGTGCCAAGGGTGCGGCCGCATAAATATCGGAGAAATCATGACTTTCTCACTTCTGGCCCGCGATGAAAAAACCGGCGCACTGGCCGGGGCGGCGGCGACCGGGTCGCTGTGCGTCGGCGGATGGGTGCTGCGCGGGCGCTGGGGGGCGGGGCTTTCGGCCTCGCAAGGGGCCGCGCCCAGCACCTTCTGGGGAGAATCGGTGCTGGACCGCATGGCGGCGGGCGAGCCGGCCGATGCGGCCCTGTCGGCCACGATCTCTCCCGATCCGAACCGGGCCTGGCGGCAGTTGTCGGCATTGGACCCGCAGGGTGGCACGGCCGCACACAGCGGGGCGGAAAATTCCGCGCTCTGCGCCCATGTCGCCCAGGCCGGGGCCGTTGCGGCCGGGAACATCCTGTCCGGCGAAGCGGTGCTGCACGCGCTCTTGTCCACCTGGACCGCGACGGAAGGGCCGCCCGCCGACCGGCTGATCGCCGCGCTTCAGGCCGCCCAGGCCGCAGGCGGCGACACGCGCGGCCTGAAATCGGCGGCGCTGCTGGTGCTGCATCCCGATCACCCGCCGCTGACGCTGCGGATCGACCTGTCGGACGATCCGCTGCGCGACCTGCGCCGCCTGCACAAGGCAAGCGCTTCGGACGGCTATGCCCGCTGGACCCACGCCGTTCCGGTCGAAAGTGACCGCTTTCGCGCCGACGCCGGCCTGATCCGCGCCGACCGCTGACGCGGGGTGTTCAGCGCCGACGGTCGCGCCGTGCGCTCATCGGCTGGAAGGCGACGCCGACATGGGCTTCGCAATAGGGCTTGCCGGGCAGGCTGGGCAGGCCGCAGAACCAGAAATCCTCGGTCGCGGGGTCGCCGATCGGCCATTTGCAGGTCCGCTCGGTCAGTTCCATCAGCGTCAGCTTGCGGGCCCGCTTCTCGACCTCGCGCACCGAGGCCAGCGCCTCGGGCGAAATCTCGTTCAGGCTGGGCTGCGGCGGCAGCGGGGTGCCCGCGGGCACGATGGCCTTGCGCAGGGGCAGCGGCGTCACGTTCGACGCCGGCGCGGCGGCGGCCGGGCGTTCGGCGGCGGGTTTCGGCGCAGGTTCGGCCCGCGGGGCAGGCTCGGGCCGGGCTGCGGCCACCGGTTCGGGCCGGGCCGCAGCGGCCGGTGGCACCGGTGCCTCGTCCTCGTCCTTGCCGCCGACGCGGTTGGACAGGCCAAGGCGATGCACCTTGCCGATCACCGCATTGCGGGTGACGCCGCCCAGTTCCTTGGCGATCTGGCTGGCCGACTGGCCTTCGGCCCACATGCGCTTGAGCGTCTCGACACGCTCGTCCGTCCAGGACATCTGTCTCTCCGGCTGTCTGAAGTCGGGGCCATTCTATCCGCTTGCACCGGGGGCCCGCAAGGGCGCGCGGGGGATTTGCCGGACTTGCCATGTCGCGCCCCGCCACCCTAGGCTGGGCCGAAGACACGGGAGATTGCAATGGACCAGCCGAAGACTCGTCCGAACCCCGATCTTGCGGTGGGCACGGATCGTCGCCCGCGCTGGAATTCGGCCCCTCACCGCCGCCATGGCTTTCACAACCTGCACAGCACGGCGCGCTATGTGCAGGGCTATCGCGCCGGCCGGGTGCTGGATCTGCGGCTCTCGGCCGATCTTGGAATTGCCGCGCGCGACGATGTCCGGCGGCTGACCGCAAGCCCCTGGTTTTCCGCCATGGCGGTGATCGAAGGCAACCGTCTGCTGTACGAAGCCTATGCCCCGGACTTCGGCCCTGAGCGGCCGCATTCGATCATGTCGATTTCCAAGATGTCGGTGAACCTGATCCTTGGCCGGCTGTGGGAGGAGGGCAAGGTGGACCTTGCGGCCGCCGTCGGGCGTTACCTGCCCTGGGTCGGGCCAGGCTACCGCGATGCCGGTGTGCAGGATGTGCTGAACATGAACGTCCTGAACGCCTATGACGAGGATTACCACAACCCCGACACCACCGCCTTCCTGCACGAGGCGGCAACCGGCATGCGCCTGCCCGAAGGGGCGGAGCCATCGAACCGCGATTTCCTGGCCGGGATCGGTCTGGCTGCGGGGGCGACCGGAACGCGCAATCCCGGCCCGGCCTGTCTGTACAAAAGCGCCAATACCGATGTGCTGGCCTTCGTGACCGAGACGGCGGGCGGGCGGCCGCTGGGCCAGTGGCTGGCCGACCTGGCCGATGCGGCGGGGGTCGAGGGCATGTTGCATGTTGCGACCGACCGGACCGGCTTTCCGGTGCTGAACGGCGGTCTCTGTCTCTCGGCCCGCGACCTCTGCCGCTATGGCGCGGTCTTTGCCCGGATGGGGCAGGGGGTGGACGGTCCCTTCGGCTCGGCCGTCTTCCTGCGGCAGACCCTGACGGGCGGGGTGCCGATGCCCTCCCCCCGCGCGCATCTGCGCTATTCGAACCAGTGCAACACCGATGGGCACTGGCTGGGCCATGGCGGCTATGGCGGGCAATATCTGGTGGCCAACCCCGAAACCGGGCGGGTGGGCGCCTTCCTGTCGGTGCTGCAGGACGAGGATGGCTATGACACAGGATATTATCCGCCGGTGATCGCCATGCTGGCGGAGATCTGCGCCGGACGGTAAGGCAATGGCGCGGCTGTCGGCGTTGGGGGCGCTTCGCCCCCCAAGCCCCCCGAGGATATTTGCAGAAGGGAAAGCGGAAGGGCTTTTCTTTGCGCCGATGCTGCGCTAGGGCAGGGGCATGACCCATCGTACCGTTCAAATCACCGTAACGCGACGCCGATAAGGCGGATGGTCTGGCCTGCCCGGCCTGAAGGGCAGCTTCCCGTTGACAGCTTCAATCCCCCGGCCTTAGGGCTAGGGCTTCCGTTCCAAGGGGTTCCTCATGATCGCTCCCGTCCTGCCGACCTACAACCGTGCGCCGATCGCCTTTGAAAAGGGGGCGGGCTGCTGGCTGACCGCAACGGACGGGCGACGCTTTCTCGATCTGGGGTCCGGCATCGCGGTCAATGCGCTGGGCCATGCCCATCCGGCGCTGGTCGAGGTGCTGACCGAGCAGGCGCAACGGCTCTGGCATGTGTCGAACGTCTATACCATCCCTGAACAGGAACGGCTGGCGGCGATGCTGGTGGAAAGGACCTTCGCCGATACCGTGTTCTTCACCAATTCCGGCACCGAAACCGCCGAACTGGCGATCAAGATGGCCCGCCGCTTCCATTACGAAAACGGCCAGCCCGAGCGGATCGAGATCCTCGCCTTCGAGGGCGCCTTCCACGGCCGCTCGACCGGCGCCATCGCGGCGGCCGGGTCCGAGAAGATGGTCAAGGGCTTTGGCCCGCTGATGCCCGGCTTCCGGCAATTGCCCTGGGGGGATGAGGCCGCCCTGCGCGCCGCCGTCACCGGCCAGACCTGCGCCGTGATCATCGAGCCGGTGCAGGGCGAAGGCGGCATCCGCCCCGCCGGCGATGCGTTCCTGAAGCTCTTGCGCCAGCTGTGCGACGATACCGGCACGCTCCTGATCTTCGACGAGGTGCAATGCGGCATGGGCCGCACCGGGCGGCTTTTCGCGCAGGAATGGTCCGGGGTCGCGCCCGACATCATGATGGTGGCCAAGGGCATCGGCGGCGGCTTCCCCCTGGGCGCGCTTCTGGCCACCGAACGCGCCGCCGGCGGCATGACGGCGGGCAGCCACGGCTCCACCTATGGGGGCAATCCCCTGGGCTGTGCCGTGGGCGCGAAGGTGGTCGAGATCATCTCCGACCCCGCCTTTCTCGCCGAGGTTTCGCGCAAGGCCGCGCTCTTCCGCCAGGGGCTGGAGGCGCTGGTCGCCGCCCACCCCGACACGCTGGAAGCCGTGCGCGGCGAGGGCCTGATGCTCGGCCTGAAATGCCGCGCCGCCAACACCGATTTCGTCAAGGCGGGCTATGAGGCCGGCATCCTGACCGTGGCGGCGGCCGACAATGTGGTCCGCCTCCTCCCCGCCCTCAACATCCCCGATGAAGATATCGCCGAGGCGCTGACCCGCCTCGACCGGGCCGCCGCCAATACCCCGAAAGCGGCCTGACCTTCATCTTTGTCCAAATACCCTCGGGGGGTCCGGGGGGCAAAGCGCCCCCGGCCTCCGTCAGCAAAGCAAAGCGACATGAAACATTTCCTCGACATCCACAAGACCGACGCCGCCGACCTGCGCGGCATGATCGACGCCGCCCGCGCGATGAAGACCGCACGGAACGGGCGCCCCAAGGGCAGCCCCGATGATGACCAGCCGCTGAAGGGTCATATGGTCGCGCTGATCTTCGAGAAGCCCTCGACCCGCACCCGCGTCTCTTTCGACGTCGGCGTCCGCCAGATGGGCGGGCAGACCATGGTGCTGTCGGGCAAGGAAATGCAGCTCGGCCATGGCGAGACCATCGCAGACACTGCCCGCGTGCTGTCGCGTTATGTCGATCTGATCATGATCCGCACCTTCGAAGAGGCGACGCTTCTGGAGATGGCCGAACATGCCACCGTGCCGGTGATCAACGGCCTCACCAACCGCACGCATCCCTGCCAGATCATGGCCGATGTGATGACCTATGAGGAGCATCGCGGCCCGATCGCCGGCAAGAAGGTGGTCTGGTGCGGCGACGGCAACAACGTAGCCGCCAGCTTCCTGCATGCCGCCGGGCAGTTCGGCTTCGACTTCACCTTCACCGGCCCGGAAACCCTGGACCCCGAAGACAAGTTCGTCGCCTTCGCGCGGGAAAAGGGCAGCCGGGTGACGATCCAGCGCGACCCCTTCACCGCGGTCGAGGGCGCCGATCTGGTTGTCACCGACACCTGGGTGTCGATGCACGATCCCGAATCCGCCAAGGAACGCCGCCACAACCAGCTGCGCCCCTATCAGGTGAATGAACAGCTGATGAGCCGGGCCAAACCCGACAGCCTGTTCATGCATTGCCTGCCCGCGCATCGCAACGACGAGGCGACCAGCGCCGTGATGGACGGCCCGCATTCGGTGATCTTCGACGAGGCCGAGAACCGCCTGCATGCGCAGAAGGCGGTTATGCGCTGGTGCCTGGGGCGCTAGGATCGGGGCCGGCCGCTGGCAGGGGTTTGCACCTCCCGCGACCATTGGTTGCTTGAACCAATGGCGCAAACCATGGTCGCACTCTCCGCAGGGTATTTGGCGAAGGGAAAGCAGCCGGTGCCGGACCGGCCCGGTTTCGGGGGTTGCGCATCGGCGGCAAACCGGCACGATGGGGCGGCGAACAGAGAAAGCCCTTCCCATGATGCACGCCCTTTCCGTCCTGACCTTCGACCGTTTCCTGGCCGCGCTCTCGGGCATCCTGACCAAGGCCGAGGCGCATTGCGAGGCGCGCAAGATCACCCCCGATGCCATCCTGCAATTCCGGCTGTTCCCCGACATGCTGCCTTTCACCGCGCAGGTGCAACTGGCCTGCGATTTTTCGGCCCGTGCGGCGGCGCGGCTGGCCGGCCTGCCGCCCCGGTCCTTTCCCGACACCGAATCCAGCTTTGCCGAGTTGCAGGCCCGCATCCAGGCCGCCCGCGACCATATCCACGGCCTCGATCCTGCCGCCTATGACGAGGCCGCCGAACGGACCGTCACCTTCCCTTCCGGCGGGCGCGAGATGCAGATGTCGGGGCGTGACTACCTGTCGCTTTACGCGCTGCCGCAGGTGTTCTTCCACCTGACCACCGCCTACAACATCCTGCGCCACAACGGGATCGAGATCGGCAAGGCCGATTTCATGGGGGTGGCGGGATGAGTGACGGCACCGCCCTTCTGGTCATCGACATGCAGGAGGGCATGGCGAGCCGCACCCGCGCCGGGCGCGAGCGCGCCAATCCGCAGGCCGAGGCGCATGTGGCAGCCCTGCTGGCGCAGTTCCGCGCCCTTGGTCTGCCGGTGGTGCATGTGCTGCATGACGATCCCGATCCGGCCTCGCCCTTCCGCAAGGGCCAGCCCGAGGGCGCGCCGATGGATTGCGCCCGACCCCGCCCCGATGAAACCGTGCTGTGGAAACACGGCTCTTCGGCCTTTCACGGCACCGGACTGGCCGGGCATCTGCGGGCCCGCGGCATCGGTCGCATCGTTCTGGTCGGCGCGGTCGCGGCCTTCTGCGTCACCTCGACCGCGCGCTGGGCCAGCGATCTGGGCTTTCAGGTCGTTCTGCCCGGCGATGCGCTGATCGGCTTCGACATTCCGGCCCATGATGGCGGGCGGATCGACTCCGCAACGGTGCTGCGGGTCACGCTGTCCCTGCTGGGTGCGGATTTCGTGCAGCTGGTGACGGCGGATCAGGTCGCACGGATGCTCGACCCGGTCGTGGCCTGACACTGCCCTCAGGCATGAGTGCCTGGCGCGGCATGGCGCTGTAAGTCGTCCGCCTTGGCGGCCCGGCCCGCCAGCGCCGTCACCACCAAAAGCAGTAGCGACAGACCGGCATAGGTGGGCCGGAAACCCAGATGTTCGGCCAGCCAGCCGATCGACGAGGGCGCGATCAGGATGCCGGCATAGCCGACCATCGTGACGGTGGAAATTGCGGCACCCGCCGCATGGCCGGGCCAGTTTCCTGCGGCCGAGAACATGATCGGCACCATGTTCGCCACCCCAAGCCCCGCCATGGCAAAGCCCGCCAGGGCGACAGTGGGATGCGGGGCGGCGGCGGCGATCATCATGCCCCCGGCCCCCAAAAGGCCCGATCCGCGCAGCGTGGCCACCGCGCCAAAGCGGTTGCGGACCCCGTCCCCGGCAAAGCGCATCACCGCCATCGCGCCCGAGAACAGCGCAAAGCCCAAGCCCGCGACAAAGGGCGATGCCAGCAGTTCCTTGCCCATGTAGATGGCCGCCCAGTCCAGCACTGCGCCTTCGGGCACCATGCAGAACAGCGCCAGCGCCCCCAGAAGCCACAGCCCCGGATCACGCGGGATCAGGGGGCCGTGCGGTGCTTCGGCCTGCGGATCGCGCGGATGCGGCGGTTCTCCGGCAAGGTGGGGCAGGGCCAGCAGCACCACGGCGGCGATGGCGGCGGTGATCCCCAGCACCTGCGCCTCGGCCCCGAAGCGGGCGATCAGCCAGCTGCCGGCCGTGCCGCCGACAAAGCCGCCCAGGCTCCAGAATCCATGCGACGACGACATGATGGCCCGGCCCAGCCGGCGTTCGACCTCGACCGCATTGGCGTTCATCGCCACATCCATGCTGCCGATCAGCGCGCCGAAGGCGGCCATGGCGAGGGCCAGCAGCCAGAGCGAAGGTGCCAGCACGACCAGCGCCAGCACCGGCAGCGACGCCAGGGCAAAGGTCTTCAGCACCGGGACCGAGCCCCGCGCCGCGATCAGGCGACCGGTGAACAGCATGGCCGAAACCGCGCCCAGACCAAGCACAAGGATCAAAAGCCCCAGCACCGATTCCGTGATGCCATGGCGCGGCAACAACAGCGGGATCTGCGGGGCCCAGGCCCCCATCAGCGCGCCGTTGGCAAGGAACATGGCGGCGACGGCACGGCGGGCAGTGCGGGCGGATTGCGGCGACATCTTCGGCTCCTGTTTGCGCAAACAGCCTTTAGCGGGCCGCGCGGGCAAGCGGAAGGGGAGGGGGATCACGGCATGTTGCAGGGGTGAAGCAGGCGCGGGGCGCCCCGAGCTATCCCCAGCGGAACGCCGACAGATAGCCCGGCACCCCGATCCCCGGCGGCAGGTCCGGGGCCGCGAAGGGCGCACCGATCGCCGTCGTCATCGGCAGGCAGCCCGCCCAGACCGGCCAGCCCAGGTCCTCGGGCGGATCGGTCGCCTCCGGTCCGCCGATCTTGCACGACGCTTCGGTCAGCGGCAGGGACAGCACGGCGGTGGCCTTCAGCTCCTGCGCCGTCATCGGGCGCAGCGTGTCCCAGCGGCCGGGAAACAGCCGCTCCATCATCAGCCGCAGCGCCTCGGTCTTTTCTGCCGGATCGGTCAGTTTTTCGGCCACGCCGAACACCATCGCGGCGCGATAGGCGACAGAATGCTCCAGCCCCGACCGCGCCAGAACCATGCCGTCGACGCAAGAGACGGTGACGCAGACCTGCGCCCCCGCCGCCGCCTTCATCATCCGGCTGGCCGAGGATCCGTGCCAGTAGATCCGGTCGCCGATCCGCCATTGCAGCGTCGTCGTCACCACCGGCGCGCCATCGACCAGATGGCCGACATGGGCCAGCGGCATCGCATCCAGAATGGCATGCAGTGTGGCGGGATCATAATCCGCCTTTTCGTGCAGGCGGCGGGCGCGGGTGCGCGGGGAAGGCGCGCGGCTGGGCTGTCTGGTCATCTGGATCCTCCTGCCGGGACGCTAGAGCCTGTCCGACAAAAGTGGAATCCGGTTTTTGTCGAAAGACAGGCGACCACTATAAAGCTAGAGCCTGTCCGATGCTGCTATCTGCATCGGACAGGCTCTAGCCTGCCCGGCGGCGGACAGGCAAGGTGGCGGGCAGGCAACCGGCATCGCGGTCGGCGGCAGGCAGACATGCGAAAGGCCCCGCCGGGTCGCGTCCGGCGGGGCCTTGTATTGCCGTGACGGCAGATCAGGCCGCGGCTTGCGCCTTGGCGATCTCGCGCTTGATCTTCAACGCATCGGCCGACAGTTCGTCATCCTTGGCCTTGGCCAGGAAGGCATCCAGTCCGCCACGGTGATCGACGGTGCGCAGCGCCGCCGCCGAGATACGCAGCTGGAACGACTTGCCCAGCACGTCCGAGATCAGCGTGACCTCGTTCAGGTTCGGCAGGAACCGGCGGCGGGTCTTGTTGTTGGCATGGCTGATCATGTTGCCGGACATCGGGCCCTTGCCCGTCAGTTCGCAGACGCGCGACATTCTGGTCTTCCTTCGATTCGTCAGAAATGAAGAGGGGCGGGGAATCCCCGGCCCTCGAATTCGATTGCGGGCATTTAGGGGAAAGGCGCGAAGGCGTCAAGCGCTAAGCGGCCGGGGCAGGTTCATCCTGCGCCTCCGGCCCCTCTTCGCGGTCCCCGGCCGGAAAGGCCAGCGCAAAGGCCCGCCGCCCTTCGGGCGATACCAGCAGCGCCCGGCTGGCCAGACCCCGCGCCCTGCTGCGGTGCAGCCAGCCCAGGTCTTCCATCCGCGCCAGCAGCAACCGGCCAAGCCGCCCGCCCAGATGGCTTTGCCGTTCGCTCCAGTCCAGACAGTCGCGGCACAGGGGGGCGCGGCCTTGGGCAAGGTCGTCGGCGGCCAGCCCGAACTGCAGCGAAAAATCATGGCCCGCCGCCGTCAGCCCCAGCCCGTCGGGTCCGGCGGCCAGAAAGCCGCGCGCGGCAAGGCTGCGGTAAAGCTGCACCCCCATCGCGCCCGCCAGATGGTTGTAGCACAGCCGCGCCTGCCGCAGCGCCGGATCGCGCGGGCCGGGGCGCGGCGGCTTTCCCGGCCCGCCCGGCAGCTCTGCCGCAACCGCCATCAGCGCCTCGATCAGCTGTGCCACCTGCGGCCCGGCCAGCGCCAGATACTTGTGCCGCCCCTGCCGCCGGGCGGTCAGCAGCCCCGCCTGTTCCAGCCGGGCGACATGGGCCGAGGCCCCGGCCTTGCCCAGCCCCGCCGCCTGCGCCAATTCCGATTGAGTCAGCGCCCGGCCCTGCATCAGCGCCAGCAGCATCAGCGCCCGTGCCGGGTCGGCCAGGTGCGCGGCCAGCGCGGCAATATCGGGGCTTTCGCTCATGGTTCGATTTTGCGCGAACCATGGCCTGCGCGCAAGCTGCTATCCCAGGCCTTGCACCGGCTGCCCCGCCGTGACAGGACCCGGCCCCGAGGAGCGACCATGATCATCCCCATCCATGAACTTGCCGCCCTTGGCACGGCGACCTGCTGGGCGATGACCGGCCTGATCGCCGCCGATGCGGTGCGGGCGCTGGGTCCGTTCCACTTCAACCTTTGGCGGCAGGGCTTCGTCACGCTGGTGCTGCTGGCGGTGGTGGCGGCGGGCGGGCTGTGGTCGGGGCTGGATGGCTGGACCGTGGCGGTGCTGGCGGTGTCCGGCGTGGTGGGCATCCTGCTGGGCGACACGTTCAACTTTGCCGCCGTCGGGCGGATGGGGCCGCGCCGGGCGGGGGCGGTCTTCGCGCTGAATGCGCCGATGGCGGCCCTGCTGGGCTGGGCGCTGTTGGGGGAATCGCTGGGCGGGCAGGCCGCGCTGGGCATCGGGCTGACGGCGGCAGGGGTGGCTGTGGCCATCCTCGGCCGCCCCCGCGCCAATGCGCACCGGCTGGAAAGCCTGACCGGCACGCTGCTGCCTGGGCTGGCCTTCGGCCTGCTGGCGGCCCTGGGCCAGGCGGCCGGGTCGCTGATCGCGCGTCCGGTGATGACGGCGGGGCTGGATCCCTGGCTCGCCTCGCTGGTGCGGGTGGGGGCCAGCGGGCTGGCGATGGGGATCGTGGCGGCGACACCCTGGGCCCCGCCGCGCCCGCAGGCGGTGTCGCGCCTTGTGGTGGGGCTGACCGCGGCAACGGCGCTGATCGGCCTGTTTCTCGGGATGACGCTGTTTCTCTATGCGCTGCAGGGGTCGCAGACCGGGATCATCGCCACCCTGTCGGCCACCTCGCCGGTGATCATCCTGCCGCTCCTGTGGCTGCGCACGGGGCAACGGCCGACGGCGACCAGCTGGCTGGGGGCTGCAATGGCCGTGGCGGGGCTGGCCCTGATCTTCACCCGCTGACGATTTTCGACGAAGAATCAGCCCCGCCCCAGCAGCGCCAGCATCTCGGCCGCCGCTGCCTCGGGTGTCCGCTCGCCCGCCGCCACAGCCTGTCCCAGCCGGTGCAGGATGCCGCGCGCCGGCTCGGCCTCCAGCACCGCCAGCAGGCCCTGGCGCACCTCCTCGGCAAAGGCTTCGGCCGCCTGACCGGCGCGGCGGCCGTCCCAATGGCCATGATCCCGCCGCCAGCCGGCCAGTGCCTGCATCTCGGCCCAGGCGGCTTGCAGCCCCAGCCCGGTGGCGGCGCTGACACACAGCGCCTTGGGAAAGCCGTCGGGGTCCTGCGGGCGGCGGCGCAACAGCCGCAGGGCCCCGGCATAATCAGCCTGGGTGCGGGTGGCCACGGGCAGAAGATCGCCATCCGCCTTGTTCACCAGGATGATGTCGGCCATCTCCATGATGCCGCGCTTGACCCCTTGCAATTCATCGCCCCCCGCCGGGGCCATCAGCAAGAGGAACAGGTCGCACAGCCCCGCCACCATGGTCTCGGACTGGCCGACGCCGACCGTCTCGATCAGGATCACGTCAAAGCCCGCCGCTTCGCACAGCGCCACCGCCTCGCGTGTGCGCCGCGCAACACCGCCCATCTGCGCGCGACTGGGCGAGGGCCGGATGAAGGCACGCGGATGCCGGCTCAGCCGCTCCATCCGGGTCTTGTCGCCCAGGATCGACCCTCCCGAGCGCGCCGAGGACGGATCGACCGCCAGCACCGCGACCCGCAGCCCCGCTTCGACCAGAAGCATGCCGAAGGCCTCGACGAAGGTGGATTTCCCCACGCCGGGCGTGCCGGACAATCCGATGCGCAAGGCCTGCCGGTCGCGCCCCAGCGCCGACAGCAGCGCCAGCGCCTGCGCCCGGTGATCCGCCCTCGCGCTTTCGACCAGCGTGATCGCCCGCGCCAGCGCCCGGCGGTCCCCCGCCCGGATTGCGGCGGCGATATCCTCAGTCGCGTTCTCCATCGCTCATACCTGCCCGACCGGCGGCGAAAGCGCCAGAGCGGATTGCGCGGCGCGCCTTGCGCCGCAAGCCTTTCGTCTCGTCGTCGGGCTCCGCCTCCTCCTCGGGTGGATGGGGGCATTCTGCCCCCAAACCCCCTGAGGGTATTTGTGCAAAGATGAAAACAGCTGGCTTCATCTTTGTATAAATACCCCCGCCGGAGGCACCCGAGCCGGTTGCGCGGAACGCGCAGAGGCGAGAAACAGGCTTGCGCCTGAAAGGCGCTCGACAAACCTGACGGCTGGCGCAGGGGGCACTCGCTTGGCATAAGGCAGCATGGCCGAACTGCCCGTCCTTCATGTCCTTCCCGCCCTGCGTCAGGCGCTTGCCTCGCGCGGCATGGCCGTCCTGCAGGCCCCTCCGGGGGCGGGCAAGACCACGCTGGTGCCGCTGGATCTGCTGGCCGCGGGCCTTTTCCCCGGCCGCATCGTGATGCTGGAGCCGCGGCGGCTGGCGGCGCGGGCGGCGGCCGAGCGGATGGCCGCGATGCTGGGCGAGGTGCCGGGGCAAAGGGTCGGCTACCGCATCCGGGGCGAGGCCAGGACCTCGGCCACGACCCGGATCGAGGTGGTGACAGAGGGCATCCTGACCCGGATGATCCAGTCCGACGCCGAGCTGCCCGGCGTCTCCTGCGTCATCTTCGACGAATTCCACGAACGCTCGCTTCAGGCCGATCTCGGCCTTGCGCTGGCGCTGGAGATCCGCGCCGCCCTGCGCCCGGATCTGGCGCTGCTGGTGATGTCCGCCACGCTGAACGCCGCCCCCGTCGCGGCGCTGATGGGCGATGCGCCGGTGATCACCGCCGAGGGCCGGGCCTATCCGGTGGACACCCGCTGGCTGCCGCGTCCGCCGGATCCTTCGCTGCGCTTCGAGGCGGCGATGGCGGCGCTGATCCGGCAGGCGGTGGACGAGACCGGCACCGGCGGCCTGCTGGCCTTTCTGCCCGGCGAGGGCGAGATCCGCCGGGTCGAGGCTGCCTTGCAGGGCCTGCCGGGCTGCGACATCCGGCCCCTGTTCGGGGCGATGGATTTCGCCGCCCAGCGCGCGGCGCTGGCCCCGACTGCAGGGCGCAGGATCGTGCTGGCGACCTCGATCGCCGAAACCTCGCTGACCCTGCCCGACATAAGCGTCGTGGTGGATGGCGGGCGGGCGCGGCGGGCGCGGTTCGATCCTGCCTCGGGCATGTCGCGGCTGGTGACGGAGCGGGTGACGCGGGCCGAGGCGGAACAGCGCCGGGGCCGGGCGGGGCGGGTGGCGGCGGGGGTCTGCTACCGGCTCTGGACCCGCGGCGAGGAGGGCGGGCTGGCGGCCTTTCCGCCGCCCGAGATCGCCGCCGCCGATCTGGCCCCGCTGGCGCTGGACCTGGCGCAATGGGGATCGGACGACCTGCCGTTCCTGACGCCGCCCGCCGCTGCGCCGCTGGCCGAGGCCAAGGCGCTGCTGACCGGGCTGGGGGCGCTGGACGACGGCCGCATCACGCCGCATGGCCGGGCGCTGGCCGCGCTGCCCCTGCACCCGCGCATCGCGCATATGCTGGCCGTGGCCGGGCCGGTGGCGGCCCCGCTGGCCGCGCTGCTGGAAGAGCGCGATCCCCTGCGCGGTGCGCCGCCCGACCTGATCCTGCGGCTGAAGGCCATCGACCGCCCGCCCGCCGAAGCGCATCGCCCGACCATCGAGCGCATCCGCGCCGAGGCCGCCCGGCTGGCCCGTGCCGCGCCGAAGGGCAGCGGTGTCGCCCTCAGCCCGGCGCAGATGGCGGCGCTGGCCTATCTCGACCGTATCGGTCTGCGCCGCAAGGGCGATGCGCTGCGCTATCTGTTGTCCGGCGGCAAGGGCGCGGTTCTGCCCGCCGGTTCGGCGCTGGCCGCTGCCCGGCTGATCGTCGCCACCGATCTGGACGGCGATCCGCGCGAAGCGGCGGTGCGCCAGGCCGTGGCCCTGCCCGAGCCCGAGTTCCGCGCCCTGTTCTCCGACCGCATCCGCTGGCGCGACACCGTCGGCTGGGACCGGCGCGAGGGCCGCGTTTCGGCCCGGCGGCAAGAGGTGTTCGGGGCGCTTGTGCTGGACGACCGGCCCTGGCCGCAGGCCCCCGAGGAGGATATCGCCCGCGCGGCGCTTGAGGGGCTTCGGCTGATCGGCCTGCCTTGGGTGCCTGCCGCCCGCCGGTTGCGCGCCCGCATCGCACTGGCGCGCGACAAGGACTGGCCCGAGGTGTCGGATCAGGCGCTGCTGGCAACGGCCGAGGACTGGCTTTTGCCGCTGCTGGCAAAGGCGCGGACCGAGGCCGACCTGCGCGCGCTGGACCTGACGCCGGCGCTGAAATCCCTGCTGTCCTGGGACCAGCAGGCCGAACTGGACCGGCTGGCCCCGGCCCAGTTCACCACGCCGCTGGGGCGGCAGGTGCCGGTCGACTATGACGGCGACCATCCCGCGATCGAGGTGCGGTTGCAGGAGATGTTCGGCGTGACCCGGCATCCGGTGGTCGGCGCGGCCCGGATGCCGCTGCGGATCACGCTGCTGTCGCCGGCGCAGCGCCCGGTGCAGGTGACGCTGGATCTGCCGGGCTTCTGGGCAAAGTCCTATGCCGATGTGCGCAAGGACATGCGCGGGCAATATCCGCGCCATCCCTGGCCCGAGGACCCGACCGAAGCCGAACCGACGCTGCGGGCCAAGCCGCGGGGCACCTGAGCGTCATCCGGGAAGGGCAGCCCGGTCAGCCTGCGCAATAGGCTTCGGCCATGCCGCCGAATTCCTTGTATCGGTCCCAGAACGCATCATCGGCCGGGCGCTGCGAGATCCAGACCGCATGGGCGGCATCGGGGTCCTTGAAGAACTTGGCCGCGCGGCGCTGATCGGCCTTGTTCAGCACCATGTCGGCAACCTGCTGGATGCAGCCGCAAAGCGGGCGGTTGGCCGCTGCGCGGTCGGACCGCAGGCAGGCCGATTCGATGGGGCCTGCAAGGGCCGCCGGGGCGGAAAGCGAAAGCACAAAGGGAACGACAAGGGCGGCCAGGCCAGCCCGCAGGATCGGTTTCGTCATCATCTGCCTCTTTGCCGCGAGCGGGGCCTTCACCTCCGCCGACGATCATTTTTCTGGAAACAATTCTGACAAAAAGCAGCGATTCTTTCAATGCTGCACCGCGGCTGGGCAAGGGATTGCCGACAGGGCCAAGTGTTGCTGAGTGAGGGTGAACAAGCCACCAGATGATGCGTCGCTGCCCGTTCTGGCCCTGGCCGATGCTGCCGGGGGCTGCGGGGATGGCCTCTGGGTCTGGCTGTGTCCGCCGAATCATTTCGAGAAACCAGTCAGAGCCTGGCTCTTCTGACGGGCGCCGGAGGGGCTTCGCGCCCCTCCCGCGACCATTGGTTGCTTGAACCAATGGCGCAAACCATGGTCGCACTCCCCGCGGGGTATTTTCGCAAAGATGAAGGGGCAGGGGCGTCGGAGCGGCCCAGGCGCAGGATTGCCCACTGCACCATCCCCCTTCCCGGCCCAATGCAGCCACGCTATATGCGGCCCCATGACCGAGCTTTCGCAGATCCGCAACTTCTCCATCGTGGCGCATATCGACCACGGCAAATCCACCCTGGCCGACCGGCTCATCCAGATGACCGGGACGGTGGCCGAACGGGACATGAAGGCGCAGATCCTCGATTCGATGGACATCGAGCGGGAACGCGGCATCACCATCAAGGCCAACACGGTGCGGATCGAATACCCCGCCAAGGACGGCAAGACCTATGTCCTGAACCTGATCGACACCCCCGGCCATGTCGACTTCGCCTATGAGGTCAGCCGCTCGATGCGCGCCGTCGAAGGGTCGCTTCTGGTGGTCGACGCCTCTCAGGGGGTCGAGGCGCAAACGCTGGCCAATGTCTATCAGGCGCTGGATGCCGGGCATGAGATCGTGCCGGTGCTGAACAAGATCGATCTGCCCGCCGCCGACCCCGACCGCGTGAAGGCGAATATCGAGGACGTGATCGGGCTTGATGCCAGCGACGCCATCCCGATTTCCGCCAAGACCGGCCTTGGCATCCCCGATGTTCTGGAAGCCATCGTCACCCGCCTGCCGCCGCCCAAGGGCAACCGCGACGCGCCCTTGAAGGCGATGCTGGTCGACAGCTGGTATGATGCCTATCTGGGCGTCGTTGTCATGATCCGGGTGATCGACGGCGTGGTGAAAAAGGGCGACCGCATCCGCATGATGGCGACCAATGCAGTCTATGGCATTGACAAGCTGGCCGTGCTGAAGCCGCAGATGGTCGACATCCCCGAACTGGGGCCGGGCGAGATCGGCATCTTCACCGCGTCGATCAAGCAGGTCCGCGACACCAAGGTCGGCGATACCGTCACCCATGAACGCAAGGGCTGTGACGAACCGCTGCCGGGCTTCAAGCCCTCGGTCCCGGTGGTGTTCTGCGGTCTTTTCCCGGTGGATGCCGCCGATTTCGAACCCCTGCGCGACGCGATCGAGAAGCTGTCGCTGAACGATGCCTCCTTCAGCACGGAAATGGAGACCTCGGCCGCGCTTGGTTTCGGCTTCCGCTGCGGCTTCCTTGGCCTTCTGCACCTTGAGGTGATCCGCGACCGGCTGGAACGCGAATACGACCTTGACCTGATCACCACCGCGCCTTCGGTTGTGTTCAAGCTCTACATGAAGGATGGCGAGGTGCGCGACCTGCACAACCCCGCCGACATGTCCGACCTGACGCTGATCGACCATATCGAAGAGCCACGGATCAAGGCCACGATCATGGTGCCCGACGAATATCTGGGCGACATCCTGAAGCTGTGCCAGGACCGCCGCGGCATCCAGCTGAACCTGACCTATGCCGGCCCCCGCGCCATGGTGGAATACGACCTGCCCCTGGCCGAGGTGGTCTTCGACTTCTACGACCGGCTGAAATCGGTGACGCGCGGCTATGCCAGCTTCGATTACCAGATCTCCGAATATCGTGAGGATCATCTGGTCAAGATGTCGATCCTGGTGAACGAAGAACCGGTCGACGCCCTGTCGATGATGGTCCACCGTGACCGGGCCGAGGCGCGCGGTCGCGGCATGGTCGAGAAACTGAAGGACCTGATCCCCCGCCACATGTTCAAGATCCCGATCCAGGCCGCCATCGGCGGCCGGGTGATCGCCCGCGAAACCCTGTCCGCGATGCGCAAGGACGTGACGGCCAAGTGCTATGGCGGCGACGCCAGCCGGAAGAGGAAGCTTCTGGACAAGCAGAAAGAGGGCAAGAAGCGGATGCGCCAGTTCGGCAAGGTGGAGATCCCGCAGGAGGCGTTCATCTCGGCGCTGAAGATGGATAGCTGAACCGCATCCCCGGCCCCGGCCGGGGAGAAGCGCTACGGCGCGGCATTCACCGCCGAATGCCAATCAGCGGGGGGCGAAAATCCCGTCACCCTGCTCGTCGATCACCTGCCGCGCCTTGGCCAGCGAAAAGGCCGTGGCCTGTTCCAGCGAGGCCATGGTGTCGGCGCGGACAAGATCATGGCTGCGGCCGTCCTTCTCGATCCGGGCCGCCACGCGGAACTGCCCGCCCTCGGGGATCGGGGCGGGGGTGATGACAAAGCCCTTGTGGTCTTCGGCCTTGGCGGCGGAGGGCGCTGTGTCTTTGGGCCTGCCGCCGAACAGTTTCGATAGCCAGGACATGAAACCTCCTATCCCGCCGCCCGGATCATGCCGAGCCAGCGTTCCGCCGTGGCCGTGTCACGGATGCGCAGCGTGATTTCGCCTTTGTTGGTCAGTCTTGCCTCGGGGAATACCGCCATCACCGCCTCAGGCGTCAGCCGGCCACGCCGCAATTCGGGTTTGCGGACATAGGCCAGCACCCATTCGTCATTGGGAATGTTCGAGAAGCAATAATCCTCTCCCCGCAGGATTCGCAGGGTGTTGATGAAGCCTTTGTGGTGGGCGTGCAGCGTCATGCCCGTCAGACCACGGAACCCTTCGACCAGCACGTCGAAAGCTGCCCTTGCCTCGGTCGCAGCAATCTCGCTGCGCAGATCGGCGATCGTCAGCATTCCTGTGCTCACTGATCCAGGAAACTCCGCAGCTTCCGGCTCCGGCTGGGATGCTTCAGCTTCCTCAGCGCCTTCGCCTCGATCTGACGGATGCGTTCGCGGGTGACGCTGAATTGCTGGCCGACTTCCTCAAGCGTGTGGTCGGTATTCATGCCGATGCCGAAGCGCATCCGCAGCACCCGTTCTTCGCGCGGGGTCAGGCTGGCCAGAACGCGGGTGGTGGTTTCCTTAAGGTTCTCCTGAATGGCCGAATCCAGCGGCAGGATGGCGTTCTTGTCCTCGATGAAATCGCCAAGCTGGCTGTCTTCCTCGTCGCCGATGGGCGTTTCCAGCGAAATCGGCTCCTTGGCGATCTTCATCACCTTGCGGACCTTTTCCAGCGGCATTTGCAGCTTTTCGGCCAACTCCTCCGGCGTCGGTTCGCGCCCGATCTCATGCAGCATCTGGCGCCCGGTGCGCACCAGCTTGTTGATCGTCTCGATCATATGCACGGGGATACGGATCGTGCGGGCCTGATCGGCTATGCTGCGGGTGATCGCCTGACGGATCCACCATGTTGCATAAGTGGAAAACTTGTAGCCGCGGCGGTATTCGAACTTGTCCACCGCCTTCATCAGGCCGATGTTGCCTTCCTGAATGAGATCAAGGAATTGCAGCCCGCGGTTGGTGTATTTCTTGGCGATCGAGATCACCAGGCGAAGGTTCGCCTCGACCATTTCCTTCTTGGCCTGACGCGCTTCTTTCTCGCCCTTCTGGACCTGATTGACGATCCGGCGGAATTCGCTGATGTCAACGCCGACATATTGCCCGACCTGCGCCATTTCGGCGCGCAGATCCTCGATCGCGGTGCGGGATTTCTCCATCAGCACCTGCCAGCCGCGCCCGGATTTCTGGGCCATGCGGTCCAGCCAGGTCGGGTCCAGCTCATAGCCCTGATATTCGTCGATGAATTCGCGGCGGTTGATGCGGGCATTGTCGGCCAGCTTCACCATGTTCGAATTGATCGACATGATCCGCTTGTTGATGCCGTAAAGCTGGTCGATCAGCGCCTCGATGCGCGAATTGTTCAAATGCAGCTCGTTCACCAGCAGCACGATCTCGGACCGCAGCTTCTGGTAGGCGGCTTCCTCATTGGTCGAGAACCGGCTGGAAGACGACAGCGCCGCATTCATCCGGCTTTGCTGCATCTCGGCCAGCCGGACATAATCGCGGGCGATGATGTCCAGCGTTTCCAGAACCTTCGGCTTCAGCGCGGCTTCCATCGCGGCCAGCGACATGTTCGAGGCTTCGTCATCCTCGTCGTCGCTGTCTTCGCGCATGATCGGATTGCCGTCGGCATCCAGCTCCTGTTCCTCGCCTTCGGGGCGGCGGGCGGGGCCGCCCACGGCCATCTCTTCCAACTGCGGGCCTTCCATCTCCTCATCGCCGTCCAGACTGCGGCCGAAGGTGGCCTCAAGGTCGATCACGTCGCGCAGCAGGATGTCTTCGGACAGAAGTTCGTCGCGCCAGATGGTGATGGCGTGAAAGGTCAGCGGGCTTTCGCAAAGACCCGCGATCATGGTGTTGCGGCCGGCCTCGATCCGCTTGGCGATGGCGATCTCACCCTCGCGCGACAGCAACTCGACCGAACCCATCTCTCGCAGATACATCCGCACCGGGTCATCGGTGCGGTCCAGCGTTTCGGTCGTGGTCCCGGCCAGCGCCACCTCGCGTGAGGTGGAGGTTTCGACCAGCTCGCCCACGACAGGCGCTTCGCCTTCCTCGACCTCTTCATCCTCGATGACATTGATGCCCATCTCGGACAGCATCGACATGACATCCTCGATCTGCTCCGAGGACACCTGTTCGGGCGGCATGTGCTGGTTCAGCTGTTCATAGGTGATGTAGCCGCGCTCTTTCGCATCGGCGATCATCTTCTTGACGGCGGCCTGGCTCATGTCCAGCGAGACATCCGGCTCCTCGGTATCGGGCTTGGCGTCGTCGGTATCCTTGAGGGCCATGGCTGCTCCTACAGGCAGATGCGAATCACTTCGGGATTGTCGATGAATAGCGCGAATCACGGGCAGGGGCACCCCGAATCACCCCTGCGTGCGGTTCAATTCGGGGACTTGCCGGGCCTAACGTCGCGATTTCCCGCCGCGAGTCGGGTCGATCAGGGCATGGCTGCGGCGGCTGTATTCGATTTCGTCCTTGCTCATCACCACGCCGTTCGGTGCGACGACCATTTCGGCATTGTCATCCTGCTGGCCACGCGCGGCGGCCACACGGGCTTCATTGGCATGCTGGATGCGCCATGTCTGGCCTTCGTCGGTCAATCCTTCCGCCGCTTCAATGGCCTCGGCCAGTTCCGCCCGGTGGGCGCGATCGGCCTGCAGGCGGGCCAACGCCTCTTCGACGCAGGCGGCTGCGAAATTGGGGTCGGCGTTGGGTTTCATTGTTGGACTGCTCAGCACATGGCGATTGGCCATCAGCCTTTCAAGGGCGGCCGGGCTGTCGGCACGCACCAGATCGGCGCAATCGGTCGCATGGCCATGGGTCAGGATCAGGTTCAGCAGGCGGTTGTGATCCTCGGTCGAGAAGTCCAGCCGCTCCAGAGCGGATTCGAATTGCGGAATCAGCGCAGGGCTTTGCAGAAGAGTGGCCAGAATGACCGCCTCGCGCAGCGCATCCTCGGGGGCCTGTGCGGTGGCAAGGTAAGAGGCGCGGGCGCTGTGGGTCGGCATCGGCTCGGGCTGAAACCGTTTCTGGCCGGGTGTCCATGGCCGGGCCGGGCGTTGTGTCGGCTGGCGGCGGGTGCCGAACAGCTGCCAGCGCAACTCCTTGATCTCCTCGCCGTAATGGGCGCGGATCGACGGATCGGCGATGCGTTTCAGCGCGGCGCGCAGGGATTTGTCCAGCGCGGCCTTGCGTTCGGGGCTGTCAAACACTTTCCCTTCGGTCTCGCGCTGCCACAACAGGCGCACCATGGGCTGTGCCTCGTCCAGCACCTTTTGCATCGCGGGCGCGCCCTGGGCCTTCAGCAGGTCGTCGGGGTCCTGGCCATCGGGCAGCAGGGCAAAGCGCAGCGCCTTCCCGGCCTCCAGCAGCGGCAGGGCAAGGTCCACCACCCGCAGACCCGCGCGCAATCCGGCGGTGTCGCCGTCCAGTGCGATCACCGGCTCATCGGCGATGCGCCAGATCAGCCGCAACTGGTCTTCGGTGACGGCCGTGCCAAGGGGGGCCACGGCGGCGGTAAACCCGGCCTCGCTCAGCGCAATCACATCCATATAGCCTTCGGCCACGATCAGCCGCTGGCCCTTGCCGGCCGCCTCGCGCGCGGGGGACTGGTTGAAGAGGTTGCGGCCCTTGTCAAACAGCTCGGTTTCCGGCCCGTTCAGGTATTTCGCCCGCGCATTGGGGTCCAGCGACCGCCCGCCCAGGCTGATGGCGCGGCCGCGGGCATCGCGGATCGGAAAGATGATCCGGCTGTGGAAGCGGTCGTAAAGCCGGCCCGAGTCGGCCTTGGCGACGACGCCCGAGGCCACCATCAGATCGGGCGAGATGCCCTTGGCGGCCAGCGCCTCGACCACGGCTTGCGCATTGTCGGGGGACCAGCCGATCTCCCACCGTTGCCAGGCCGCTTCAGAGAGGCGGCGCTTGTCGGCCAGATAGGCCCGCGCCGCCGCCCCGGCATGGGTGTTCAGCTGAAGCCGGTAGAATTTCACCGCCTCTTCCACCACCTGCGCCAGTTGGGTCCGCCGGTCGGCCTTTTCGGCCGCTTTCGGATCGCGGGCGGGCATCGGCATCCCGGCCTCGCGCGCCAGTTCCTCGACGGCTTCGATGAAGGAAAGGTTCGCCGTCTCCTTCACGAAGGTGACGGCATCGCCCTTGGCATGGCAGCCGAAGCAATAGTAATAGCCCTTGCGGTCATCCACATGGAAAGACGCGGATTTTTCCTGATGGAACGGGCAGGGCGCCCACCAGTCGCCCTTGGCCATGTTCGACTTGCGCATGTCCCAGGTGACCTTCCGCCCGACAACGGCGGAAAGCGAAACACGGGTGCGCAATTCGTCAAGGAATCCGGGTGGCAGGGACATTGGAAAGATATGGGCCTTCACGGTGGCTAAGTCGAGTCCGGCCAGCCGCCGGGGCGCTGCCCCGGACCCCAGGGTATTTGTGCAAAGATGAAAGGCCAAGGCAGGCGGTTCCTTCATCTTTGCCGAAATACCCCACGGGGGTGCGGGGGTGTGAAACCCCCGCTGCGGTGGGTCAAAGCCCCAGACGGTCGCGCAGGGAATACCAGGTCATCGCGGCAACCAGCAGCGGCCAGCGCAGCATCGCGCCGCCGGGGAAGCGGGGCTGCGGCAGGTCGGCCATCAGGTCGAAGCCGGCCGAACGCCCGGCGGCGGCCTCGGCCAGAAGCTTGCCGGCCAATGTCGCCAAGGCGACGCCATGGCCCGAATAGCCCGAGGCCGACAGGACATTCGGTTGCGGGCTGGTGAAGCAGGGCATCCGGTTCAGGGTAATGGCCAGCGTTCCGCCCCAGGCGTGGTCGATCTTCACGCCCTTCAGCTGGGGATAGACCTCCAGCATCGGTTTCGACACGGTTTTCACGATGTCGGGGAAACGATAACCATAGCTTTCCCCGCCACCGAACAGCAGGCGGTTGTCGTGGCTCAGCCGCCAGTAGTTCACCACGAATTTCGTATCATGCGCCGCGACGGGTTCGGAGAGGATGCCTTTTGTCCGATCGCCCAGGGGTTCGGTCGCCAGGATGAAATTGTTGATCGGCATCACCTTGGCCGCCACCCTCGGCTCCAGCCCGCCGAGATAGCCGTTGCCGGCCAGAAGCACGGTCGATGCGGTGACGCTGCCCTGGGCGGTGACGACGACCGGCCTTGCCCCCTGCCTGATCTCCAGCACTTCGCTGGTCTCGTGCAGGCTGGCCCCGGCCGCCGCTGCGGCCTTTGCCAGGCCAAGGGCATAGTTCAGCGGGTGGACATGGGCCCCGCCGCGGTCGATCTCGCCGCCCTTGTAGACATCCGAGCCGATCAGGCGGCGGATGCCGTCACGGTCCAGCGGCTCGATCTGGTCATAGCCGTAGTCACGTCGCAGTTTCTCGGCATAGGCATGCGTCTCGCGCACTTCGGCATCGGTCCAGCAGGCATGGGCGATGCCGGGGGTCCAGTGGGTTTCGGGCATGGCATGGGTCTGGATCAGGTCCCGCACCAGCGCCTTTGCCTCTTGCGCCATGTCCCACAGGCGGCGGGCATTCTCGCGCCCGACGGTCTTTTCGATCCAGACCTGATCCTGCCTTTGCCCGGAGCCGACCTGCCCGCCGTTGCGGCCCGATGCGCCGAAGCCCATGCGATGCGCCTCGAGCAGCACGACGGACAGGCCTTGTTGCGCGGCATGCAGGGCGGCGGAAAGTCCGGTATAGCCACCGCCGACGATGCAGACATCGGTCGTCACCGCGCCTTGCAGCGCGGGGAAGGCGGGCAGCGGCACCGCGGTTGCGGCGTAGTAACTGGGCGGGTATTCGCCGGCCCGGTCATTGGCGTGAAGAAGGTTGAGGGCCATCAGACATTCAGGAGCAGATGCTCACGCTCCCACGGTGAGATGACCTGCAGGAATTCCTTGTATTCGTTGCGCTTGACCGAATCGTAGACCTTGCAGAAATCGACGCCGACCACCTCTTGCAGCGCGGCATCCTCTTCCAGGAGATCCAGCGCATCGCCAAGGGTGGCGGGGATGTCCTCGGAATCGATATAGGCCGAGCCGGTGAATTCCGGCCGCGCCTGCACCTTGTTCATCAGGCCGAGATAGCCGCAGGCCAGGGTGGAGGCGATGCCGAGATAGGGGTTGCAATCCATGCCCGGCAGGCGGTTTTCCACCCGGCGGGCGGCGGAACCCGAGATCGGGATGCGCAGACCGGTGGTGCGGTTGTCGCGGCCCCATTCCAGATTGATCGGGGCGGCGAAGTCGGGGACATAGCGGCGGTAGCTGTTGACGTAGGGCGCGAACAGCGCGACCGCCGCGCCAAGGTGCTTCTGCATGCCGCCGATGAAGTTCAGGAAGGCTTCGGTTTCCACCCCCTTCGGGCCGGCGAAGATGTTCTTGCCGGTCTTGATGTCGACGACCGAGGTATGGATGTGCATGGCAGAACCGGGTTCGCCGGCGATGGGCTTGGCCATGAAGGTGGCAAAGCAGTCATGGCGCAGGGCGGCTTCGCGGATCAGCCGCTTGAAGAAGAAGACCTCATCCGCCAGCCGGACCGGATCGCCATGGGCGAGGTTCAGTTCGATCTGTCCCGCGCCGCCTTCCTGCAGGATGCCGTCGATTTCCAGCCCCTGCGCCTCGGCGAAGTCATAGATGTCGTCGATGACCTTGCCGTATTCGTCCACCGCCGACAGCGAATAGGCCTGCTTGCCCGCCGCCCGGCGGCCCGATCGGCCCATCGGCGGGATCACCGGCTGGTTGGGGTCTGTGTTGCGCGCGGTCAGGAAGAATTCCATCTCGGGTGCTACGACGGGTTTCCAGCCTTGGGCTTCATACAGCGCCAGGATGCGGCGCAGCACGTTGCGGGGGCTGAAGGGAACAAGGTTGCCCTGCTGGTCCTTGGCGTCATGCACCACCTGAAGGGTGATATCGGCGGTCCATGGGGCCGCTGTCGCGGTGGACCAGTCCGGCTCCAGGATCATGTCGGGTTCGGTGAAGGCGTCGAAGGGGTTGTCGGCCCATTCGCCGGTGATCGTCTGGAGGAAGATCGAGTTCGGCAGGAAATAATTGGTCTGCTTGGCGAATTTCGCGGCGGGCATCGCCTTGCCGCGCGCCACCCCGGCGATGTCGCCGATGATGCATTCCACTTCGTCCACCCGGCGGTTGCCGATGTAGTCGCGCGCTGCCTGCGGCAGCTGGTCGGTCCATTTGGACATGTATCACACTTGGGTTCGGGGGGTGGCCCCCGCGCGGGTTACGCGCGGAGCTTCTCGGCCCCGGTTTGGGTCTTGTGGGTCAGGAAGAAACGGGCGATGCGGTCGGCCATCTTCGGGCTGTCCAGCGGGGTGTCGACGCGGGCCGAGGCATCGGCCAGCGTGGCATCGGGGACAAGGCCGGGACCGCGGTACTTGATCAGCCCTTGCATGAATTCCTTGCGGAATTCGGGGTGCGGCTGGACCGAGAACATGCGGTCGTCATAGAGCAGCGCCGCATTGGCGCAGAAATCGGTGGTGGCGATGACTTCGGCGCTGTCGGGCTTTTCGACCACCTGATCCTGATGCCAGGCGTTCAGGGTGATCTTTTCATCGCCGAAATCGTATTCGATGGGGCCGACCGACCAGCCGCCGGCATATTTCTGCACCTTGCCGCCCATCGCCTGCGCGATGATCTGGTGGCCGAAGCAGACGCCCACCACCGGCACATGTGCGGCATAGGCGGCGCGGATGAAATCCTCCAGAGGCGGGATCCAGGAATGCGGCTCATAGGCGCCGAAACGCGAGCCGGTGATCAGCCAGCCCTCGCATTCGGTGACGCTGGCGGGGAAGTCGCCGTGCAGCACGGCCCAGCGGCGGAAGGTCAGCCCCTTGTCCGCCAGCAGGGTTTCGAAGAAATCCGGGTAATCGCCCATATCGGCGCGCAGCGCGTCGGGGGATTCTCCGGTTTGCAGGATGCCGATCTGCATTTGTGATCCTTGTCGTTTTCCCGAAGGTGGGTCCGGTCGGGGGCCTTGGTCAAGAGGGTCTTGCGGCAGGCGACGCTCGTCGGGCGCCTTCGGCTTCTCCTCGCAAGGGCGACGAGTGGCCGAAGGCCATCGAGGAGCGGGTCAGACAGTATCGAGATACAGTTCCACACGTTCCTCGGGGGTCAGTTCGGCAATGTAGTGCATTTCCTGCCGCTTGGTCTGCACCAGATTGCGGATGATCTCCTTCGGCAGGAAGCGATAGAGGATGTCCGAATTCTCGAAGGCGTCGATGGCGGCCTCCCATGTCGCGGGGATCTGCGGCAGGTCCAGCGCATAGGCATTGCCGGTGACGGGCGGCGGCGGTTCCACCGCATCCTCGAGCCCGGTCAGAGCCGCGCCGAGGATCGCGGCCAGCATCAGATAGGGGTTCACATCGCCCCCCGCCACCCGGTGTTCGATCCGCCGTGCCGCCGGGTTGCCCGCCGGAATGCGGATCGCGCTGGTGCGGTTCTCGTATCCCCAGGAAATCGCCGTGGGGGCATGCTTGTCGGGGACCAGGCGTTCGTAGCTGTTGAAATGCGGGGCAAACAGCAGCGTGGAATCATGCATCGCCGACAGGCAGCCGGCGACGGCGTGGCGCAGCTGCGCCGTGCCCTTCGGCCCGCCGGAATCAAAGATGTTGTCGCCCTTTTCATCGAGGATCGAGAAATGGGTATGCAGGCCGGACCCCGAATAATCGGCATAGGGTTTCGCCATGAAGCTGGCGGCAAAGCCGTGGCGGCGGGCCAGCCCCTTGACCAGCATCTTGAACAGCCAGGCATCGTCGGCGGCGCGCAGGGCGTCGTCGCAATGCATCAGGTTGACCTCGAACTGGCCCAGGCCGGTTTCCGATGTGGTGGTATCGGCCGGAATGTCCATCGCCTCGCAGGCGTCGTAAAGGTCGGTGAAGAAGGTGTCGAAGGCGTCCAGCGCGCGGATCGACAGGGTTTCCGCCGCCTTCCTGCGCTTGCCGCTGCGGGGACTGGCGGGCACCTGCATGGTCTTGCCGGAATCGTCGATCAGGAAGAATTCCAGCTCCATCGCGCAGACGGGTGTCAGGCCGCGGGCCTTGAAGCGGTCGACCACTGCGCGCAGCGCGTGGCGGGGGTCGCCTTCGTAAGGCTGCCCGTTTTCGCGGAACATCCAGATCGGCAGCAGGGCGGTCGGCGCCTCAAGCCAGGGCATTGGCATGAAGCCGCGCTCGGTCGGTTTCAGGACGCCATCGGCATCGCCCTGTTCAAAGACCAGCGGGCTGTCGTCGATATCCTCGCCCCAGATGTCGAGGTTCAGCACTGAAAACGGAAAGCGGGTTCCGTTCTTGACCACATTCTCGGCAAAGCGGGCGGGCACGCGCTTGCCGCGGGCCTGGCCGTTCAGATCGGCCGCCGCCACGCGGATGGTCCGCACGTTGGGGTGTTTGCGCAGATAATCTTTCATCGTCATGTCAAATCAGGAAGGGCACGGCCCCCGCGCCCCGGACCGGCAAAGGTCCGCCTGATGCGCAAGTTCGGACCATGCCCTTGGTCCTTCCCTTGTTTCGATCGCCTTCCGAGCGGGCCTTTGTTTTCGGCTTTGCCGCAGCGTCCGGGCGGGTGCCCGAATAATTTGATCAAATCCAGATTACTACCGGATCAGGTTCGGACGCAAGCGGATTTTCTGCCGCTGGTTCGAGGGCAGATGCCGGTTCAGCCGACGGTTCATCGCGCCGAACAGCCAGATCAGGATCAGCGTCAGGCAGACGAAATAGAAGGCGACGATCGGATAGGGGACAAAGGGGTTGAAGGTCTTGTCGGCGAAGTAATTGGCGTAATAGAGCGCATCGCCGCGCTGCTGGAACGCCGGAAAGCCCGAGAAATAGACCAGCGTCGTGGCATGGAACAGGAAGATCGCCTCGTTGGTATAGGCGGGCCAGCCCAGACGCATCATCGTCGGCCATTCGATGCGGCGGAACCTGTTCCAGCCGGTGATGCCATAGGCATCGGCAGCCTCCAGATCGCCCTTCGGAATGGTCTTCAGCGCGCCATAGAAGATCTCGGCCGAATAGGCGGCGGTGTTCAGGAACAGTACGAACAGCGCCCCGGCCCAGGCGCGGGTGGTCCAGGAGGTGTCGAGATGCAGGCCCAGGATGTCGATCCCGTCCTTGGGCAGCAGCACCAGAGCCTCATAGGCCAGGAAGAACTGGATGAAGAGCGGCGAGCCGCGGAAGACGAAGATGAACCATTCGGCGGGCTTGCGCGCCCAAGGTGAGCGGCTGGCCTTCGCCAGCGCCAGCGCATTGGCCAGAAAGAAGCCGAAGCCCAAGGCCAGCACGCCGAAATAGATGTTCCAGATCAGCCCCGATCCGATCAAGGTGAATTGCTGGCAGAGGTCAAAGCCTTCGCGCGGCAACAGCCGTTCGCCATAGCCCAGCGAGCGGAAGGCATAGGATTGCAGGGTGTCCCAGCAGCTCATGCGGCGGCCCCCCCCTTGCGCATCTCTTCACCGGCCCGCGTGGCCTGACCGCGCGACAGGCGGCGGGTGATCCGGGTCAGCACGATTTCGGACACGCGGGTCGAGACGAGGTAGAACACCAGCAGCGCCAGGAAGTAGAACAGCCGCCAGTCGCCGTGCGGATAGGGATTGTTGCCACTGGTCTTGGCGCTGCCCAGCTCCCGCGCCCAATAGACCGCATCCTTGATGCCCAGAAGGAACAGCAAGGGCGTCGCCTTGATCAGGATCAGCCACAGGTTCGACAGGCCGGGCAGGGCATAGATCCACATCTGCGGCACCAGCACGCGGCGGAACACCTGCCGGTGCGACATGCCATAGGCTTCGGCGGTCTCCAGCTGGGCGCGCGGCACGGCATTCATCGCGCCATACAGCACATTGGCCGCGAAGGCCCCGAAGACGATGGCAAAGGTGGTGACGGCCAGGCCGAAGGAATAGGCGCTGACGATGAAGGGGGATGCGGTGCCCAGCGGCACTTTGGCGGCCGGGCAGACCCGGAATTCGCCGTTGTTCCAGACCGGTTGCGACAGGTCATCGCAGACGAAGAGATGCTTGAACCATTCAAGCCCCTGATCCAGTGCGATGACGAAGAACAGGAAGAACACGATGTCCGGCACCCCGCGCACCGCGGCGATATAGCCGCGCCCGATCCAGCTGACCGGCAGCACATGCGACCGGGCGGCCGAAGCCCCGGCAAAGCCGAAGGCCAGCGCAAGGGGCGCGGTAACAGCCAGCAGCAGCAGGACAATCACGAAGGACCAGTAAAAGCTGAAATGCGTTGCTGTCGTCAGATAGCAACCCAGCCATTGCAGGCCTTCAAGCGAGCGGGGATCGGCGCAGAATTCGAACATGGGTCAGGGGAGGGGTCGGGGGCGGCGTTGCGGCCGCCCCCGTGTCCGCTCAGAACTTTTCGGCTTCGGGGCCGAAATACTTTTCGATCAGCGCGTTCAGGCTGCCGTCGGCCTTCATCGACTGGATGGCCGCGTCGAACTTGGCCTTCAGCTCGGTATCCGACTGGCGCAGACCGACGCCGATGCCGCCGCCCAGGGCCACATCCTGACCGTCCAGCATCACCAGCGCGCCGCCCGAATCCCCGGCGATCGGAACCAGATAGTCCTTGTCGGCAAAGACGGCATCGGCCTCGCCGTTCTTCACCGCCGCCACGGTTTCATCGGGCGAGGCGAATTCCAGCAGCGTCACACCCGCCTGTTCGGCGATAAAGCCCGACTGGATGGTCGAGACCTGTGCCGCGATCACGGCACCTTCGCCGATGTTGGCATCGGCGGCCGCAGCCATATAGGCCGATTTCGACGGCGGCGTGTAGTTGTCCGAGAAGGTGATGACCTTCTTGCGCTCATCCGTGATCGACATGCCCGCCATGATGGCATCGTAGTTGCCCGATTGCAGGTTCGGGATGATCGAATCCCATTCGTTCTGGATCACTTCGCAGGTCAGCGCCGCGCGGGTGCAAAGCTCGGCCGCCAGGTCGATCTCGAAGCCGACCAGCTTGCCGGTGGCCTGGTCGATGTAGTTGTAGGGTTCATAGGCGCCTTCGGTGGCGATCTTGATCGAATCCTGCGCGAAGGCGCCGGAGCCGAGGGCCACGAGGGCCGAGGCGAGAAGCAGCTTTTTCATTTTGGTCTCCCGTTGGGTTGCTTTCGGTTTCAGGGGTGCCGGTTCCATGTCAGAACCAGCGGGATTCAAGCTCGGCCAGCGTGCCGTCGGCCAGCATGGCATCAAGGGCGGCGTTCAGGCGGGCCAGCAGGGCATCATTGCCCTTGCAGACCGCCATGGCGGTGCCTTCATCGCCCAGGATCACGTCGTAAAGCGGCTCGATTCCGTTCGCGTCGAACAGCGGGTCCAGATCGGGGCGGGCCGAGAACGGGCCAAAGGCCAGATCGGCCTGCCCTGTGAACACTGCCTGCAAGGCATCGGCTTCGGTGGAATAAGCCCGGAAATCATAGCCTTCGGCGCGGACATAGGCTTCGTGCAAGGTGCCGGCCTGAACGGCGATCCGCGCGGCATCGGGCGCGGGCACGCCGGGGTGGCCGACGAACCATTCGATATCGCCGGAAAACTGATAGGGCTGGCTGAAATCCACCAGTTCACGCCGTTCGGGCGTGATCGCCATGCCGCCCAGAACCACGTCGAAACGGCCGTCCATCACGCCGGGGATCAATTCCTCGAACGTCACCAGTTTCCAGTCGCAGGCCCAGTGTTCGCGGGTGCAGATCTCTTGCATCAACTGCTGGTCGAAACCGCTGAGCGCGCCGTCATCGGCCAGCACCAGATAGGGCGGAAATGGGGCTTCGGTGCCGATGGTCAGCGTCTCGTCTCCGGCTGCCGCAAGGGTCAGCGCGTAGCCAAGGGCCGCGACTGTGGCAAGGCAGGCCATGGTCTCAGGCCGCCGTGGCCGAAAGGAAACCGCGCAGCCGTTCGGTCTGCGGGTTGCCGAACAGCGTGGCGGGCGGTCCCTGTTCCTCGATCCGGCCCTGATGCAGGAAGATGACATGGTCGCTGCAATCGGCGGCCAGTTTCATGTCATGCGTCACCAGCAGCATGGTGCGGCCTTCGTCGGCCAGAGCCTTGATCACCTTGACGACTTCCTGCTCCAGTTCGGGGTCCAGCGCCGAGGTGGGTTCGTCGAACAGCAGGGCGCGCGGCTCCATGCACAGGGCGCGGGCGATGGCGGCGCGCTGCTGCTGGCCACCTGACAGCTGCGCGGGCCAGGCATCGGCCTTTTCGGCGATGCCCACCTTGGCCAGATATTTGCGGGCGGTGTCCTCCACCTCCTTCGGATCGCGCTTCAGCACCGTCAGCGGTGCCTCCATCACGTTCTGAAGGATGGTCATGTGCGACCACAGGTTGAACTGCTGGAACACCATCGACAGGTTCGTGCGGATGCGCGTGACCTGGGCGCGATCGGCCGGATGGCGGTGATGGCCGTTGCCTTTCCAGTGGACCGGCTCGCCCTCAAAGCGGATGTCGCCCTGCTGGCTGTCCTCCAAAAGGTTGCAGCAGCGCAGAAGCGTGGACTTGCCGGACCCGGAGGATCCGATCAGCGAGATCACATTGCCCCGCGGCGCGACCAGATCGACGCCCTTCAGCACCTCAAGGTTGCCATAGGATTTGTGCAGATCACGAATTTCAATGACGGGGGTGTCGGCCATGGCTCCCCTTTGCTTCCCCTGTTGCTCCGGCGGCGTTCTTTGCGCCTGTCCGGTTGATGTCTTTGGTTCAATAGGGCGCAGTTTTTGCGCCATTGCAACGGCGATTCAGCAGGATATGGCCCGCCGCTTCGGCGATTTGATCAATTCTTCATCCCGAAATGCGCGGGCGGCGGCGGTGTGGGGACCGCCAGATAGGCGCTGGCGGGAATCGCCAGGATGCCCCGCAGGTGCAGGGTTGCCCGGTCTTCGGCGCTTAGCGATGCGATGGCTCGCTGCAGGGCGGCGAACAGCGCCGGGGCATCCGCGCCGGGCGCGGCGATATAGGGCAGCATCGGGGTGGGCGGGGTTGCGCCGATGACCTTCAGCCGCGCGGCGGCGGGATCGGGCCCCTGCATCATCGCCCAGGTCAGCGCATCCAGCGCGGCATAATCTGCCCGACCCTCGGCCACGGCCTGCGCCGATGCGCGATGCGCGCCGGTGCGCAGGGCGGGGCGGGGCGTCAGCCCCAGCGACAGCAGGTGGTTCGCAGGCGCGGCCCAGCCGGATTGCGACAGATCCTCGTTGAAGGCCAGCGGAGCGGGTGCAAAATCCGCCAGACTGTCGCGCGGATCGTCCCTGCGGGCAACAAGGACCGATCGATAGTGTCCGGGCGGGCAGCCCTCCAGCCCGTAATCCGGTGTGCCGACCAGCGTCACCCGGCCATGCAGGCGGGCACGATAGGGATAGCCGCAGGTCTGCGACAGCACCAGGTCGGGGCTTTCCCAGGCGGGCCAATAGGCGGCCTCGCCCCGCGTCAGGGCATCGGGGGCGGCATGGCCCGTCGCGCGCAGGTCATCGCGGATCAGCGCCCAAAGCCGGTCATTCGCCGCCTGTGCCGGGCCGAAATCATACATGCCCAGGCTGGCGATCATCCTCACATTTCTCCGCGTTCGGCCCTTTGTCGGGCCAGGGCGCTTTCGACATCGGTCAGGCCCAGCAGGTCCGAGACCAGCCGCATCAGCCGATCTTCCTGCGCCTCGCGCTGGCCATCGGCCAGGGCCACCGACCACAGCGCCTGCATCAGGTGCCTGCGGTCCTCCAGCGCTGTCGCGGCCTTCAGGGCGCGCGTAAAGCGCACGGTGTCGGGGGCTTCGGTTTCCAGCGTTTCCGCGCGGGTGCGCAGGTCTGCGGCCTCGAAGGGGCCGATGTTCAGATGTGCGGCCAGAACCCGGTCGATGCGGGCAATCTCGTCCGGCGCATAGTCGCCATCGGCGCGCGCAGCCCGCACCATCAGCGCCGCCAGCGCAAGATCGGCTTCGGGGGCGGACAGCGGGGTGGGGGACGGGGCCAGAAGACGGCGAAGGAAACTGTCGAACATCCGGGGAAGATAGGCGCAGGAAAACCGTCGCGCCAGAGGGGAGGCGGGCGGACACGCAACCGTCACCATGGGCGGTTCCGGCCGGACCCGCATGCTAGCCCTGCGCGGCTGGCAGCCGCAGCCGCCCCGCGCCGATCCGCACCGCGCTGCCTGCGATTCGCACCGCCTGCAAGGTGCCGCCCGCCACGTCGATGCTCAGCCTCAGGTCCGAAGGGCGGTCCATTTCGATCCCCTGCTTCAGATGCAGCACGGTCGTGCCATCGGGCAATTCCCCGTGTGCCAGCAGGTGCGAGGCCAGAAGCGCCGTCGCCGATCCGGTGGCGGGGTCTTCGGGGATGCCGGCCGTGGGGCTGAACATCCGGGCGCGATAGTCGCAATCCGTGCCGGGGGTGTAGAGATAGGCGCTGTCCACCCCGGCCTGTGTCATGACCTGCGACCAGTGCGGTTCGATCGGGCGGGCGCGGGCCAGAGCGTCCAGGCTGCACAGGGGGGCATAAAGAAAGCGTGGCCCGCCTTCATGCACGCCGGGGCCATGCGGGCCGATGTCGTCTGGCATCAGCCCCAGGGCGGCGGCGATCAGCGCGGGGACCGGCACATCCCCGGCGGGACGGGGCAGCACGGGGGCAGTCAGTTCGGCGGTGATCCGTGCGCCCTTGCGGGTGACGCTGACCGGGACAAGGCCCGCCTCTTCCTCCAGCGTGATCGTGGCGGTGAAATCGCCCCGATGCGCCTCTTCGGCCAGCAGGATGGCGCAGCCGATGGTCGGATGACCGGCAAAGGGGATCTCGGCCGTTGGAAAGAAGATGCGGACACGGGCGGTATGTGCCGGATCGCGGGGGGCCATGACGAAGATTGTCTCGGACAGGTTGAATTCGCGCGCGATGGTCTGCATCTGCGCGGTGGTCAGCCCGTCGGCCCGCAGGACGACGGCCAGCGGATTGCCTGCAAACGGCGTTTCGGTGAAGACGTCCAGGGTGTGAAAGTCGATCATGTCAAACCCTTGAACAGGCCGGACAGCCGGGTGCATTCCTCCTCCAGCCCCCAGGGTGGATTGACGAAGAACATGCCCGACCCTTCCATCCGGTGCCCTTCGCGCGCGGGTGGGAACCGCACCTCATGCCGCAGGTGGCCGGGATGCTGATCCTCCAGCGCACGCAGCATCGGGCCATGCGGATGGCCGCGCAGGACCGGATACCACAGGATCAGCAGGCCCACGTTCCATTTACGGGCCAGTTGGGCAAAGACCCTGGGGATGCGGTCATAATCCTCTTTCACCTCATAGGACGGATCGCAAAGCAGCAGCCCGCGCCGTGGCGTCGGTGGGCAAAGGGCCAGCGCCAGATCCAGCCCGTCCGCTTTGTGGATATGGGCGCCCCATGAGGCCAGCGTTTCGGTCAGGGCGGTATGTTCCTGCGGATGCAGCTCGGCCAGGTGCAGGCTGTCGGTTTCCCGCAACCCCAGCGCCGCGACAAGGGGCGAGCCGGGATAGGCATCCGCCCCATACATGGCGCGGGTTTCCGAAAGCCGCTGGGCATAGGGGTGATCCGCCGGGAACCAGCCGGAATGTTTCAGGATGCCCTGCGCCGCCTCTCCGGTCTTCTGTGCCTCGGCCCCGGTCAGGCGATAAAGGCCCCGCCCGGCATGGGTTTCGATATAGGACAGCGGCTTGTCCTTGCGGGTCAGGTAATCAAGGGTCCAGCACAGAAGCGCATGCTTCTGGACATCGGCCAGATTCCCGGCGTGGAAGGCGTGCTGATAGGAAAGCATCCGCCATGGCTATCAGCCCGGCCCCGCCGATGGCAATGCATCCCGTCGGGGTGCCCGCCAAAAGGAACGGGGGCGGGAATGAACCCGCCCCCGCGCAATCATGCAGATCCGGCCGGATCAGAAGCTGAGCAGCGTCTGCGACAGGGCGCTGTGGCTGGGGTTCAGGATCGCATCGGCACCGCTGTTGAGCGGGGCCTTGGCCGAGCTGCCGCCCAACGGAATGGTCAGACCAAGGCGGATCGAGTTGATATGGGTGTCGGTGCCGGCCAGTTCGGGCGTGGTGCGCGCCAGTTCCAGCGAGGCAAGCAGCGGCATCCCCGCCATGGCCGACAGGTCGTAAGACCCGCCCAGGCTGAGCGTGGTGGCCTTCAGGTCGACAATGTCGGTCTTGGTCTGCGACAGGCCGCCGAAGACGCTGACGGTGTCGTTGACATCATAGACGGCGGCAAGACCGAAATAGTCGATGTCGATCCCCGGCCCGCCCGACGGATCAAGGTTGGTGCGGATGAACGTGCCGCCCACGGTCAGCGCATCGCTGGGCGTATAGGTGGCCGACAGGCCGTAGTGCATCAGATCGACACCGGGCAATGCGAGGGCAACCAGGCCGCCCGGCTCTCCGCTGGCGATGAAGGCACCGAAGTCCAGCGCGCCAGTCTTGTAATGCCCCTCGACCCCGAAGGTGTTGGACGAGGCGATCGCTCCGATCGAGGTGCCCATGATCTTGGCGCCAAGTTCGGCATGTTCCAGGAACACGCCGGCCGAGAAGGCGCTCGACACCTCATAGCTGACGTCGAAGGCCATCAGATTGCCGGTGAGATCCGCATCAAACCCCGCCACGTCCAGGCGGAAGGTGTTGTAGCGGGCACCGAAGGTCAGGCCGTTGCCCATCGAAAAGGCAAGGCGGCCGTCCAGGGACAGCCCGTTCACCTTGACGTCGGCGTCGGGAATATCCGTGTGGGAATAGCCAAGGGTCACGGCCCCGGAGAAATCCTGGGCCTGTGCGAAAAGCGGGGGAAACAATGCAACCGTGAAAGCAAGCACACCGAGTTTGTGAGACATGATTTTTGTCCATTCAGGGCTGCTAAGAAGGCTGCGGATAGACCCCGGCCTGCCTCAGGTCAACGTTAAGAATGGTTAACGACGCACAATATTTTGTGGTTTGGCAGGAACAACACGATGAACAACCACAGGATGTATTTGTGTATTTGCAACATGCCAAATGCGTGTTCCGGCTGCGGGGCCCCGGTCCCGGCACGCGGGGGCGGGGCGTCTGCACAACGTATGGTTCGCGTATGGCTGACGTATGGCTGTGATGTGACTGGGGCGGCACCCGCAACGGCCGACAGCGGAGCCTCTGCGTATTGCTCGTGCGGAGTTGAGCTTTGTCAGATGCGGTTCGGCGTATTTTGCGAGCCTGGCACAAATGCAAGGGCTGCTTGAAGCGGCAGCCAAGAAAGCAGAGCGCGGGCTTTGGACTCTTGGTCCCCGATCCATCAAGAGCAGAGCTGCCGCAAACGGTAGAAGAACCGCGAGGGGGCTTGATGTTAGCTTGAGATCAAAGGTCCCCTCACACCAGCCTCGACACCTCCATCGCCGCCCGCACGAAATCGGCGAACAGCGGGTGGGGGGCGAAGGGTTTGGATTTCAGCTCGGGGTGGAACTGGACGCCGATGAACCAGGGGTGGTCCTTGACCTCGACGATCTCGGGCAGCTTGCCGTCGGGCGACATGCCGGAAAAGATCAGGCCCTTTGATTCCAACTGGGCGCGATACTGGATGTCCACCTCATAGCGGTGGCGGTGGCGTTCCTCGATCACGGTCGTGCCGTAGATGCGCGCGACGGCGGAGCCATCCTTCAGGTTGGCGGTATAGGCCCCCAGACGCATGGTGCCGCCCTTGGCATCGTCGGCCTTGCGCCGCACGGTGTGGTTGCCCTGCACCCATTCCTTGAGGTGATAGACCACGGGGGTAAAGCGTTTCGCCCCGGCTTCGTGATCGAATTCCTCGGACCCGGCATTGGCAAGGCCGACAAGGTTGCGGCTGGCCTCGATCACCGCCATCTGCATGCCAAGGCAGATGCCCAGATAGGGGATGTGCTTTTCGCGGGCATAGCGGGCGGCGTTGATCTTGCCTTCGGTGCCGCGTTCGCCAAAGCCGCCGGGGACCAGGATCGCATGAAAGCTTTCCAGCCAGGGCGCGGGGTCCTCGCGCTCGAAGATCTCGGCGTCGATCCATTCGGCGCGAACCTTGGTGCGGTTCGCCATGCCGCCATGGGTCAGCGCCTCGGCGATCGACTTGTAGGCGTCTTCCAGCTGGGTGTACTTGCCGACCACGGCCACGCGGACCTCGCCTTCGGGATGGGTGATGCGGTCCATCACATCCTCCCAGCGGGCCAGGTTGGGCTTCGGCGCCGGGGTGATGCCGAAGGCATCCAGCACCGCCTGATCGAGACCGGCCTGATGATAGGCCAGCGGTGCCTGATAGATGGTCTTCAGATCATAGGCGGGGATGACATGTTCCTTGCGCACATTGCAGAAGAGGGCGATCTTTTCCCGCTCGCGCTCGGGGATCGGGTGTTCGGAACGGCAGACCAGCACGTCGGGGGCAAGGCCGATGGACTGCAACTCCTTGACGCTGTGCTGGGTGGGCTTGGTCTTGAGTTCGCCGGAGGCGGCCAGGTAGGGCAGCAGGGTCAGATGCATCAGGATCGACTGGCCGCGCGGGCGTTCGTGGATGAACTGGCGGATCGCCTCGAAGAAGGGCAGCCCCTCGATGTCGCCGACGGTGCCGCCGATCTCGCACAGCATGAAATCGACCTCCGTGTCGCCGATGCGCAGGAAGTCCTTGATCTCGTTGGTGACGTGGGGGATGACCTGGATGGTCTTGCCGAGGTAATCGCCGCGGCGTTCCTTCTCCAGCACGTTGGAATAGATCCGGCCCGAGGAAATGCTGTCGGTCATCCGGGCATGAACGCCGGTGAAGCGTTCGTAATGGCCAAGGTCGAGATCGGTCTCGGCCCCGTCGTCGGTGACAAAGACCTCGCCATGTTCAAAGGGCGACATGGTGCCGGGATCGACGTTCAGATAGGGGTCAAGCTTGCGCAGGCGGACGGTGTAGCCGCGGGCCTGCAACAGCGCGCCAAGGGCGGCCGAGGCAAGACCCTTGCCAAGAGAGGAAACCACGCCGCCGGTGATGAAGATGTAACGCGCCAAATGCGGCCCCCGTGTCTGAATGCGCGATTCGCTGGGGTGGAATCGCAGTATCACGGGAGTTGGGATATACCCGCTCCCGCCGGAATGCACAACCCGGACCCGCAAGATGATGTTTGCGGGGCGCGGATTGCGACAATGTGTGGTGGGTCAGTCGTTGCCGGTGGCCGGTGCGGCGGTGCCCTCGGCGGGTGCCTCCGCGGCCGGGGGCGGCAGCAGGCTGTCGCCGGTCTCAGCCGGAGCGGTGGTTCCCGCGGCCGGGGCATCGGCGGCGGGGGCCTCGGGCGCGGTGGTGCTGTCGATCACCGACCCGCCGTCGCCATCGCGCGCCGCCATCACGGCCAGCGTCAGCGAGGTGCAGATGAAGGCCACGGCGAAAACCCAGGTCAGCTTGGTCAGCCCGGTCGCCTGGCCCCGTGCCTGCATGTTGCCGCCGCCCGAAAGCAGCGCGCCCCCCTCGTTCCGTTGCAGAAGCACGACGCCGATCAGCAGAAGGGCGAGGATGAGGTGGACGGTGAGGATGACGGTTTCCATGGAGGCGCTGTTTCCCGTGCCGGACGTTCCGCGCCATTTAGGCGCAAGCGGCGGGCGGCGCAAGGCATGAAGCGGAAACCGGGTTCGGGAGGGCCGCCTCGGGACCCGTCGAGGGCCCGCTCGGCGGCGTTGCCACGAAGAGAGACCGGCCCGGTCGCGGGTCCTGCCCGGCGGAAGCCTCCGGCGGGGATATTTGCAGAAGGGAAAGACTGTATGATCTTCGGCTTTCCCTTCTGAAAATATCCTCTGGGGGTCCGGGGGGCGAAGCGCCCCCGGCTTTGCGCCGATGGTCACAAGAGCCGTTGTCAGCCTGCCGGGTCTTTTGCCTGCCGCATGGGGATGTCGGTTTCGGGATGGCGGACGGCTGCCGGGGCGGGTAGCGATGGGACATGAGCCAAGCCGCCGTTCCGACCGACCGTATCCTGCCGGGCATCCTTCTGATGCTGGCCTTCTGCCTGCTGGCACCGCTTCTGGATGTCTGTGCCAAGCTGGCCGCCGGGGGCGGGATTCCGGTCGGGCAGGTCACGGCGGCCCGTTTCGTGGTGCAATGCGGGCTGATGCTGCCGGTGGTCTGGGCAATGGGGTTGAGCCTGCGCCTGTCGGGCGGTGCGCTGGGGCTGACCCTGCTGCGTGCGGCCTTGCTGGTGTTTTCCACCTATGCCTTTGTTTCCGGCATCAAGGTGATGCCGCTGGCCGATGCGCTGGCCATCGTCTTCGTCGAGCCGTTCATCCTGCTGATCCTGGGCTATGTCCTGTTCGGCGATCAGGTCGGACCGCGCCGGATTGCCGCCTGTGTGGTGGGGTTCGGCGGTGCGCTTCTGGTGATCCAGCCGTCGCTGCGGGCCTTCGGGCTGGTGGCGCTGTGGCCCTTGGGCACGGCATTTTCCTTTGCCTTCTACATGCTGGTCACACGGCAGCTGTCCTCCGTGATGCATCCCGTCACCATGCAGGCGCATACCAGCTGGACGGGGCTGCTGATCTGTCTGCCGGTGGTCCTGATCATGAATGACGGGCCGGTGCCCGAGCTGGATTCGGTGATGCCGCAGGGCTGGCAATGGCTGTGGTTGTTCGGGGTGGGGTTCTGGGCCGCCGTCAGCCACATGTGCATGACGCAGGCGCTGGCCTGGGCACCGGCGGCGACGCTGGCTCCGCTGCATTACTTCGAGATCGTGATCGCGGTTGCGCTGGGCTATCTGATCTTTGGCGACCTGCCCAATGCGATGACCTTTGCCGGGATCGTGGTGATCGTCGGGTCCGGTCTTTACATCATTCACCGGGAGCGTCTGGCGCATAGGGAGCGGACCACGCTGGTGCTGCCAGAAGAGCCGTGATTGCCCGGTCCAGCCGGGCGCGCGGCAGGATCGCCACCATGCCTGGGCGGTTGAACGTCATGTCCACCCGCGCTGTCTCGGCGCGGTTCGAGGTGCCGATCATGCCCCAGGGTTTGAAATCCAGCCCGTCAAGCGGCCAGTGAAGACCGCGGCTTCGCGCCGCCACGCGGGCGAAGGGGAACAGCGAGACGGTATCCCCCCGCCGCAGATGCAGCGACAGCCGGGGCGGCGCGGCAAAGGCGATGTCTTGCGGCCCGATCACGATGCATCGGCGCTGCGGCAGCCGCACCAGCGCATTCATCACCGCAAGGCCGTGATCCATCCGCGCGCCGGTGAAGCCCACGGCCAGCACCAGCGGGGCCGCAATCGCCTGCAGGGCCTTGTCGAAATCGCTGCGGTCCTGATCCGGCGCCGGGTGCAGCCGGTCGGGCGGCAAAGCGGCGCGGGTGTCCGGCGAAATCGAATCGAAATCGCCGATCACCGCCACCGGCATCACGCCCGCGGCCAGAAGCCGGTCGGCCCCGCTGTCGGCCCCGATGGCCAGCGGGGCCCGTTTCAGCGCCAGGGTCAGGTCGCGTGCGGGCAGGCTGCCGCCTCCGACAAGGGTGACTGCGGCGGTTGATTGGACAATCGGCTGATTCATGCGGATACTGTTCGAAATATGGCAATCTCCCTAGGCGGGGAACACAATCAATCCTTCAAATTACCCCGGTCTGTCCATGGATTCGAACATCGAAACCGTAAGGTGGCGGGAACGAGTAGTGTGAAAGGCAAGCATCCTATGACCGGTGCAAGCAAGATCCTGACAGTCTCTTATGGCACCTTCAGCTGCACGCTTGAAGGATTCGACGACCCGTTCAACACCATGCGGGCGATTGCGGAATATTTCCGTGATCTGGCGGCGGATGACCGGTATTTCGGGGCCGAGCCGCCGACGCCGGATGCCGCCATGTTGCACCGGATCGCCGAGCGCGAGATTCAGCGCCGGGTGGAGGCCAAGGTTCAGGACAATGCGGTGATCCTGCGCGCGGCCGATGGGCCGCTGCATGATGCGGCGGCTCCGCGCGCGGCTGTGGTGGCTGTGTCGGCCCCCGCCGTTGCGGCGGCAGAGGCCGTGGCGGATGAGGTGGCCGTGGCCGACGAGGCTGCGGCTGAAGAGGCTGCGGCCGAAGAGACCGTTGAGCAGACGGATCTGTCCGCCGAGGCTGCGGCCGACCTGGCGGATGCGGAACCGGAACCGCAGCACGAAGATCATGCAGAAGATCATGCCGAGCCTGAGACCGGGCTTGCCGCGCTGCCGGACGATGCTGACGAGCAGGCGTTGGCGGCGGTCGAAGAGGTGGCCGGAGAATCGGCAGAGGCGGATGAGTTCTTTGTCGGCCACGAGGGTCAGGGAACCGAAGCGGCCGAGGTGCAGGCGCAGGAAGAGGCGGCGGTTCTTGTCCCCGCCGTTGGCCCGGCGCTGGCGGCGACGATGCCCGAAGGCGTTGCGGCCAAGCTGGCGCGCTTGCGTCAGGCGGTTGCGGTCTCGGCCCCGGTCGGCGAAGCGGCGGTGGTTGCGTCCGCGCTGGCGGATGCGGATCCGGTGATGGCACCTGTGCTGCCTTCGGTGCTTGGTGGTCATTTCGAAGATGAACATGCCGGTGCCGTCGAGGGGTTGGAAGGTCTGGACGAGGCTTTTGCGGCGGCCGAGGACGAGGCAGCTGCGGGCGAGACGGCCGAGGACGGGGCGGTTGACGCGGCCGGGGATGACTTTGCCGAAACGGTCGAGGATTTTTCTGTCGATGGTCTGGCCGATGCGGCGGCCGAGGCGGGTATCGAACATGCCGTGCCTGTCGCCGACGGCGATGATGCTTCGGTTCTGGAACGTCTGGGCGGCCTGCTGGTCGACGAGGATGAGGTTCTGGTCTCGGATCTCAGCGATGAGGATGGCTTTGGCGGGGCTGACGAGGATGTCAGCCCGGCGCTGGACCGGGTTCTTGACCCCGTCGAGCCCGAGGATACCGATCTTGCCGGGCTGATCGCCACGCTTGCGGGGGACCAGGGCAGCGAGCTTGCCCCGGAAGAGGCGGCAGGCCCGGTCGTGGCGGCCGAGAATGCCGCCGATCCCTTTGCCGAGGATTTCGAGGCCGAGGACGAGACCCTTTATGCCCTGTCCGACGCCCCCGATGTGCCGGATCTGCCCGAACTGGTCGGCGATCTGAACGACGATCTGCCCGAAGGCTTGCTGGCCGATCTTGCGGATGAACCGGCCGCCGAAGCGGCAGTCGATCCGGTCGAGGCAGATGCCGGGGAGGCGATGCCGACCCAGGATGCAGAGGCACCCGTGGCTGCGGTGGATGAGGCGGCTTTGGACCAGCCCGCCGGGACGGAGGAGCCTGCCGAAGCGGCAGAGGGCGACGGTTCGGTTCCGGCGGTCCTGGAAAAGGCGATGCGCGCCCGTGCCCGTGTGATCAAGATCCGCCGGGCCGATGCCGAACTGCCGCCCGCCGATGAAAGCGGGGCCGCGGATGCGTCCGGAGAGGCGGAGGCCGCAGAGACGCGCCCTGCCGCCGCCACGGGCGATGCTTCGCCGCGGGCAAATCTGGGCGACCGCGATCAGGACATGGCGCGGCTGCTGCGCCAGGCCGATGACGAGATGGCGGAACCCGAGAACCGCCGCCGTCTGGCCGCGATCCAGCATCTGAAGGCCGCCGTCGCCGCCACGGTTGCGGAACGCCGCGCCGGGGTGAAGGAGCCGTCGGACGAAGAGCGCGCCGATCCCTATCGCGCCGATCTGGCCCATGCCGTGCGACCGGTGCGCCCGCGGTCCTCGGAGGGGGGGCGGCCTTCGGTCCGCCCGGCCCTGACGGCCGATCCGGCAGCACCCCAGCCCGCCCCGGCGGTTCAGGGCGACCGTCCCGCGCCGCTGGTTCTGGTCTCGGAACAGCGCATCGACCGTACGCCGGTGGTGCCGGGCCGGGTTGTTCCGGTCTCGCCGGTGCGTCCGCGTCGTCCGGTTGCGGGGGCAGCCATGGCGGCCGCGAAGGATTATGCGCTGGACAGCGATCCGGGCCTTGAGGCGGAATTGCAGGCGATGCTGGAGGACCCGGCAGAGGAAGAGGCAGAGGATCGGGCGCTGGCTGCGGCGCTGGATGATGATGCCGATGCCGACGCCGATGCGGTGGATACCGACAACATCTTTGCCGACAGCCGCGGCTTTGCCGAATTCGCCGACAGCCTGGGGGCGACGGGCCTGCCGCAGTTGCTGGAGGCGGCGGCAGCCTATGCGACCTGTGTCGAGAAGCGTGACCATTTCACCCGCCCGTTCCTGATGCGGCGGCTGGAATCGGGCCAGCTGGGCGAAGGGTTCACCCGCGAAGACGGGCTGCGCGGCTTCGGCACGCTGTTGCGCGAAGGCAAGATCGAGAAGATCGGCCGCGGCCATTTCGCGCTGACCGACAGTTCCAGCTATCTGGCCGAAGCCCGCAAGATCGCGGGCTGAGGCAGGCAAGACCGGTCAGCGGGGCGGGCCGTTCAGGTCCGCCTCTGCCTTTTCGGGATCCTCCTGGCCGATGCCGCGGAAGATGCGGCGGAAGGGCAGCGCCCAGAGGAAGCCCAGCCCCAGATAGACCGCGACTTCGGCCCAGATCGGCAGGCGGCCCCAGCGGGCATCGGCCCAGGCCACCAGATTCAGCGCCGCCACGATGTAAAGCGGCATGCCGACCAGAAGGATCAGCAGCGACAGGCGCTTGCGGGTCTTGTAGCTGAGGGCCATGCGGTCTCCTGAGACTTTGTCCGGCGACGCGCGCCGGACAAAGGTGGGTCAGTCGGCGAAGGGATCGGTGACGAGGATGGTATCGTCGCGTTCCGGGCTGGTGGACAGAAGTGCCACCGGGCACTGGATCAGTTCCTCGATCCGGCGGACGTATTTGATGGCGGCACCCGGCAGGTCGGCCCAGCTGCGCGCGCCTGCGGTTGTCTCGGACCAGCCTTCCAGTTCTTCATAGACCGGGGTGCAACGCGCCTGCTGGTCGGCGGCGGTGGGCAGGTAATCCAGCCGGGTGCCGTCGAGATCATAACCGACGCAGATCTTCAGCGTGTTGAACCCGTCCAGCACGTCGAGCTTGGTCAGCGCGATGCCGGAAACGCCGCTGGTGGCGCAGGTCTGGCGCACCAGAACGGCGTCGAACCAGCCGCAGCGGCGCTTGCGCCCCGTCACGGTGCCGAATTCATGGCCGCGTTCGCCCAGCCGGTCGCCATCGGCATCGTGCAATTCGGCCGGGAAAGGGCCTTCCCCGACGCGGGTGGTATAGGCCTTGACGATGCCCAGAACGAAGTCGATGGCACCGGGGCCCAGACCGGTGCCGGTGGCGGCCTGTCCGGCGATCACGTTGGACGAGGTGACATAGGGATAGGTGCCAAAGTCGATGTCAAGAAGCGCGCCCTGCGCGCCTTCGAACAGGATGCGCCTGCCGGCGCGGCGGGATTCGTTCAGCACCTTCCAGACCGGGCCGGCATAGGGCAGCACCTGCGGCGCGATCTCGCGCAGCTGCGCCAGAAGGGCGGCGCGGTCGATCGGCTCCAGCCCCAGACCCCGGCGCAGGGCGTCATGATGGGCCAGCAGGCGGTCGACCCGCAGCTCCAGCGTGGCCGCATCGGCCAGATCGGCGATGCGGATGGCGCGGCGGCCGACCTTGTCTTCATAGGCCGGGCCGATGCCGCGGCCGGTGGTGCCGATCTTGGCCACGCCGACGGCACCTTCGCGGGCGCGGTCCAACTCGCCGTGCAGGGGCAGGATCAGCGGGGCATTCTCGGCCACCAGCAGGTTTTCGGGGGTGATGTCGACACCCTGTCCGCGCAGCTTTTCGATCTCGGCCACAAGATGCCAGGGATCCAGCACCACGCCATTGCCGATCACCGAAAGCTTGCCGCCGCGGACGATGCCGCTGGGCAAAAGCGACAGCTTGTAGACCTTGCCGTCGATGACAAGGGTGTGGCCGGCATTGTGGCCGCCCTGAAAGCGCGCGACGATATCGGCGCGCTCGCTGAGCCAGTCAACGATCTTGCCTTTCCCCTCATCGCCCCACTGGGCACCCACGACGACGACATTGGCCATGCTGAGGTCCTTCCCCCGGTCCAGGAATTGCGATTGCCCCATAACGGATGCGGCGCGGCTGTGGAAGGGGCGGGATGGAAATTGAGCGGCTTCGCCGCAGGCTTCCCGTCTCGGCTCTGGCCTGCGACCAACCGCCTCGGGGCGGGGATGCTGCGCGGCCGGTCGCCCGCCGGAGGCAGCAACGGCAGTCCGGGGCACAAGCCCGGAAATCGGGCAGCTGGCGGAAATCGTGGCAGACAGGGCGGGGATCGGGCTTTTCAAGGCGGGCTTGCGCGGCTAGCAAGGGGCCGCGCGGGGCAGGTTTCCTGCGGGAAGGGGCGGATATGACCTATTGCGTGGGATTGCTGCTGAACGCGGGCATCGTCTGCCTGTCCGATACCCGCACCAATGCGGGTCTGGACAACATCTCGACCTATCGCAAGATGTTCACCTTTGAGGAGCCGGGCGAGCGGGTGATCGTGATCATGACCGCGGGCAGCCTGTCGGTCAGTCAGACCGCGCTGGCGCAGTTGCGCGAGGCGATCGACGATCCCGAAGCCAGCGCCGAGACCAGCATCATGCTGGCGCCCACCATGCTGAAGGTGGCCGAGATCGTCGGCAATGCGCTGGCGCGGGTTCGGCTGGAGATCGACCACAAGATGTCGGCGGGGCAGGGGGCCAGTGCCAGCATGATCGTGGCGGGCCAGCGCCGGGGCGGCGCGATGCGGTTGTTCCTGATCTATCCCGAGGGCAACTTCATCGAGGCGACCGAGGACACCCCCTTTCTTCAGATCGGCGAGCATAAATACGGCAAGCCGATCCTGGACCGGGTGGTGCGGCCCGACACCGGGCTGGCCGATGCGCAGAAGGCGGTGCTGCTGTCGATGGATTCGACGCTGCGGTCCAACCTGTCGGTCGGGATGCCGCTGGATCTGTGCGTGATCGAGGCCGAAGCCTGCCGCGTGACCCAGCGCCGCCGGATCGAGGCGGGCGATCCGCAGTTCCGCGCCATGTCGGAGGCCTGGTCGACGGCGCTGCGCGACGGGTTCACCCGGATCAGGATCTGAGGCGGGGCGCGATGTCGCAGGGGCTGGCGCCGAGGCCAGCCGGGGCATAGTCTGGTGCCAGAGGAGTGCCGCCATGCCCGAACTTGTCCGCCTTTACATCCGCTCTGTCCTGATCGGTTTCGGCCTGTCGCTGGCCTTCACCGCCGGGCTGATCTGGCTGGATGTGATGGGGGTGGGGCGGTTGATCCTGGCCTCGTCCCAGGGCTGGATCGCGGCGCTGATGCTGGTGGTGTTCAACGGAATCATCTTTGCCGGGGTGCAGTTCGGTCTGCGGGTGATGATGATGGCCGAACCGGACGAGGGCCCCAGGGGAGGCCTGCGTCAGCATGACGTGTGGCAGCCCGCACCCGCACCCGTGACGGCCCCGGCCCGCACAGGGCGGCGCGGCGTGAAGCGCTGACCCCCATCCCTGTCCAGTCGTTCACGGATTGCTGCGCCGCATTTCGGCGATGCCCCATCGCGTGAGTGAAGGCCCGCCTGCATCGGCAGGTCGGGGCCGGTGCTGCCCGGCCCCTTGTCTTTGAACCTTGGCTTTCCCTGCGGGCGGTGCCGTTCTGCGCGCAGTGAAGATATGAGGTGTGCCGGTGGATCTGCAATTGTTGAAGACGTTCCTTGAGGTTGCGACAACAGGATCGTTCGGGGCGGCGGCGGGGCGGCTGTTCGTGACGCAATCGGCGGTGTCGCTGCGGGTGCAGCGGCTGGAGGATCAGCTGGGCCGCCCGCTGTTCGAGCGCAGCAAGGGCGGTGTGACGCTGACCCCGGCCGGGCGCGAATTCCGCGGCTTTGCCACCACGATCCTGCGCAACTGGGAACAGGCGCGGCAGCGGGTGTCGGCGCTGGATGGGGTGCCGTCGTCTCTGGCCATCGGCGCGCAGCCGTCGCTGTGGCCGCGCTTCGGCTTTCGCTGGCTGGACAGGCTGCGCGAGGACCTGCCCGATGTGGCGATCCGGGCCGAGATGGCGCGGAGCGCGCCCCTGGGCGATCTGATCCTGTCGGGGGCCTTGCAGGCGGTGCTGAGCTATGTGCCGCTCAACCGGCCCGGCCTGCAGTCCGAGCGGCTGATGGAGGATCATCTGGTCATGGTCGCGCCCTGGGAAGATGCCACGGTCGAGAGTGTGGCCGGGCATTATGCGCTGGTTGACTGGGGCGCGGATTTCCAGCGCTTTCATGAAGAGGCTCTGCCGCAGTTGACGGAGCCGAAGCTGGTGCTGGGCATGGGCACCCTGGCGGCCTGGTATCTGCGTAACCGGCCCTGTGCCGCCTATCTGCCCGCGCGCTATACGAAACGCCAGATTGCCGAGGGCACGGTGTTTCTGGTCAGGGATGCGCCGACATTCGCGCATCCGTCCTGGGTGATCTGGCGCGAGGACATGCCCGCAGAGTTGCGCGCTGTTGCAGCGCGGACACTGGCTGAAGTGGTGGAAAAGGCAGAAGGCGATGTGGCCGAGGTTCTGGAGCAGTTGTAGGGCCGGTTCCGCGGCGTGAGCGCTTTTCTGGCAAGTCCCTGTAAAGAAATGAACAATGTTCAAGTTGTCGCCCCGGCCCCTGCGACCGGGGTCGTCGTTTGTGGATTTCAAGAGGGGAAGCATACGAGAAATTCTTGAGACCCTCTCAAGTATTCCAAATTTTTCCATTGGGGATCAGTCTTTTAAATATCCCGGCACAGAGCAGCCCTGACCCTGGGCCTGCTGGAGATGAGTGAAAGGAATGACGATGAACAAGGCATTCATGTATGTAACCGCCTCGACCCTTGCCCTTGCGATGGCCCTGCCGGCCCTTGCACAAGATGGCATCGTAGGCATCGACGCGCTGGATGACCGCATCGAGGATATCGAGAAGGACGTGGCCGACGACATGGCCCGTGGCGAGGATTCCGGGCGCTTCGGCTTTCCTGAATATGATCAGGGACTGAGCGGCAGCGTCTCGCTGGGGTATTCGGGCAAGACCGGCAACAGCGAAAGCCAGGATTTCGCACTGGGCCTGCGTCTGCGCCATGCTTCGGGGCCGTTCGTGCAGACCATCGGCGCGGTTCTCGACTTCTCGGAAAACTCGGTCGAGAAGACCAAGGAAGATATCTTCGTGGTCTATGACGCCAACTACTATCTGAGCGACCGCTTTTACATGTTCGGTCTGGCCCGGCTGGAGCAGGACGGTCTGGGCGACACGCTGACCACCGAAGACGTGGCCAACGGCGTTGCGCTGGCCGACAAGGTGCAGCGTGATGCCTATGTCGGCATCGGTCCGGGCTATCGGATCGTCAACACCCAGGACATGGCCTGGCGGGTGCAGGCCGGGATCGGCGTCAGCTATCTGGAATACGGCGACGGCACGTCCTACACCGAAACCGGCTATCTGGCGGCGTCGCGGTTCTACTACAAGATCAACGAGAATGTCTTCATCAGCAATGACACCGATGTGCTGTCGTCGGACACCGCGCTGCGGGCCAACAACGATTTCGGCATCAACGTCAAGCTGACCGATACCCTGTCGACCCGCGTCAGCTATCTGAGCGAGTATAACGACAGCCGTCCGATCCGCACCGACAACCGCGTCGGCGTGTCGCTGGTGATGGGCTTCTGAGCCCGCACCGACGACGTTGATTCAAGGATGACTTGGGGGCGGGGAAACCTGCCCCCCTTTTCCTGCGGCGAGAGGGTGGCGGGCCCGCAGCAACCGTGAGGGCCGGGGTTTCCCGAGAGCCAGAGGTCTCAGGTGGGCGCCGGATACCTGGGCCAGGACCCAGGCAGAGCCAGCCCCCGTTCGCTTGCTTATCGGCCACTGGAAATTGGGCCCTTGCACGCGAGGAGCAGCACCCGCCATCGCCGAATGTAGGGCCGGGTCCGGGTGGCCGCAAGCGTCTGGACAGATGTTCTCTTTTGGTTCATGTTTTCGGCATGGACCAGATTGCGCCCCTGCCGCCGGATGAGACGTTGCCACCGATGCCGGGGCACCGGCTGGCGCGCGGTGTGGCGCGGGCCCTGCGCGATCTGGATTTCGCCAGTGTCGAGGAACTGGGGCTGGCCAGCGGAATGCGGGTGGATCTGATGGCGCTGGGGCCGAGGGGCGAAATCTGGGTGGTGGAATGCAAGTCCTGCCGGGCGGATTATCGCGCCGATCGCAAATGGCAGGGCTATCTGGAGTATTGCGACCGGTTCTTCTGGGCGGTGGATGCCGATTTCCCGGCCGAAATGCTGCCTGCGGAAACCGGGCTGATCATTGCGGATGCCTGGGGGGCCGAGGTGATGCGGATGGGGCCGGAAGCTCCGCTGCCGGGGGCGCGGCGCAAGGCCGTGACCCAGCGCTTTGCCCGCCATGCGGCGCTGCGCCTGCAGGGGGTGCGCGATCCTTTCGTGAGCGGGTGAGAGAACGGGTTTTCGACGAAAACCCGGTTGCGAATTTTCGGCGAAAATTCGGCGCTCAGCGGCGCTTGCCGCGTGCATTGGCCATGTCGCGGGCGGCTTCGGCGGCGGCGCGCAGCTCTTCGGCGATGTCCTCGGCCTCTTCCGGCTCGAAATCCAGCGGCAGTTCGATGCCGCCTTCGGCCTCGACATAGATCCTGACCATGCCCTGATCGGTGGGGCCGATCTGGATGTTCGCCGCAATGTCGCTTTGTTTGTTGATGCTCATGCCTGCCTCCGGTCAGCCAGTCCGGGGCTAGCGCGGCCCTCATCACGGTGCAAGAGGGAATTGCCCCGGCGGCGGGGCAGACCACTCTTGCAATCGCGGCGTGGGGGGGCTAAACGCCACCGAGTGCCGCCTTAGCTCAGTTGGTTAGAGCACCAGATTGTGGATCTGGGGGTCCCCCGTTCGAGCCGGGGAGGCGGTACCATCCTTCCCCACCCGGCCCGCCGTTTCACGCAGAATTCCCGCAAGGATTGTGCGGAATCGGTGCATGCTTTCCCGAACAGGGAGAAGGCCATGCAGACCATGCCGACCGATGATGCCTTGGTGCGCGTGCCGTTGAAGCGACGCAGGATCGTGATCTTTGCCGATGGCACCGGCAATGCGTTTTCGCAGCAGGAATCGAACGTCTGGCGGATGTATCGTGCGCTGGAGCGGGGGCCGGGGCCGGATGGTGCCGAGCAGATCGCCCGTTATATTCCCGGTGTGGGCACGGCCTCGAATCCGGTGATCCGGGCGATCGACGGGGCGACCGGCTTTGGCGTGCCGTCCAACGTGCGCAAGCTGTACCGCTTTCTGTGCTGGAACTGGCGCGAGGGCGACGAGATCCACATGATCGGCTTTTCCCGCGGTGCGTTCACCCTGCGGACCCTGGCCGGAATGATCCGCTTTCAGGGGTTGATGCCGCGTGACTGGCCTGCCGATGGGCAGGGCGGCGAGTATCTGCCGGAAGGCTATCGTGGCCGCCCCGTCACCGAGGCCGAGATGAAGCGCAATGTGCTGGCGGCCTGGAACGGCTATCGGCGTCAGACAGCCCCCTTTCTGAAGGATGGCTGGCCGCAGATGGCGCCGTGGATCGCGCTGATCCGGGCCCTGCGCGACGGGATCGGCATGGTATGGCGCAGCCTGCGCGGCCAGCCGCAGCATCAGGCGGTGCGCGATTGCCTGCCGCCGCCCCGCCGCCCGCCGCCCGACAGCGGCCCGGCTGCGGGCGACCACATCCGCATCGACTCGCTGGGTCTGTTCGATACGGTCGAAGCCTATGGCGTGCCGGTCAACGGGCTGCGCGAGGCGTTCAGCCGGACGTTCTGGCCGATCACTTTCCGAAACCGGGTCTGTTCGAAGGTGGTGAAAGAGGCCGATCACCTGCTGTCGCTGGATGACGAGCGGCTGACCTTCCATCCGATCCGTTTCGACCAGAGCGGGGCGGGCACCGCAGACGCGCCGACCATCATCCGGGAACTGTGGTTCGCGGGCATGCATTCGGATGTCGGCGGCGGCTACCCCGAGGATTCGGCGGCGATGGAGCCCCTGCTTTGGATGGTGCAGGCGGCCGAGGCGCGGGGGCTGCGCTTCGATGCCGGGCTGATCCATGGCCACGCCCGCCAGCGGTCGCCGCAGGCGGTGATCCATGATTCCCGATCGGGGCTGGGCATGGCCTATCGCTATCAGCCGCGCAGAAAGCGGGAAGGGCCGGCCCATGGCGGCACGCAGGTGCTGCATGGATCGGTGATCCGCAAGATGGATCATGGGTTCGACGGCTATGCGCCCTTGTTGCTGCCAAAGGCGGTGCAGGTGAACGAGGGCCCGAAGGACTGGGGCCAGTTCACCGCGATGCCGCTGGAACGCCAGCAGGCGGCGGCGGAGCGGGTGGACCGGCTGATCCGCTGGCGGCGGCGCAACAACCGGATGCAGATCGGGGTGGCGGTTGCTTTCGTGGCGCTGCCGATGCTGGTGCTGCTGTGGCCCGGCGGTGCGGCCCCGGATTGGGCGGAGCTTTGCCGCTGGGCCGGGGCCTGGTTCGGCGTTCTGGGCCTGAAGCTGGAGCCGCTGTGGCAGCTGTATCGCCCGCTCTGGGCTTTTGCGCTGCCGTTGCTGGCGGTGGAGGCGGGGCTTTACGACTGGAGCCGGCGGCAGGCTTGGGCGATCAGGGATGGGGCGCGGCGGGTTTGGCAACCCCCCGCCCCCGGCGGTGTGGCGGGGGTTCAACCGGGCGGCGGGGGCGGCTAAGGTCGCTGTCCCAGCCAGAGAGGATTCGCATGCCGGTTGCCGCTGTTTCGTCGCGTATTCATCAGATCATCGCTGCCGAGATCGGGGCGGCTGCGGGGCAGGTCGCCGCGGCGGTGGACCTGCTGGACGGCGGGGCGACGGTGCCTTTCGTGGCGCGCTACCGCAAGGAGGCGACCGGGGGCCTTGACGACACCCAGTTGCGCAGGCTGGAGGAACGGCTGTCCTATCTGCGCGAGATGGAGGCGCGGCGGGCGGGAATCGCCGACTCGATCACCGGCCAGGGCAAGATGACCGAGGCGCTGGGCCTTGCGATCGCCCGCGCCGAAACCAAGGCCGAGCTGGAGGATATCTATCTGCCTTACAAGCCGAAGCGTCGCAGCAAGGCGATGATCGCGCGCGAGGCGGGGTTGCAGGGGCTGGTCGATGCCATTCTGGCCGATCGGGCGGCCGATCCGGCGGGGCTGGCGGCGGGTTTCCTGTCCGAGGGCTTTGCCGATGCCAAGGCGGCGCTGGAAGGCGCGCGCGACATTCTGGCCGAGGGCCTGTCCGAGGATGCCGCGCTTCTGGGCCGGTTGCGCGATCACATGCGCAGGGTCGGGCGGCTGACGGCCAGGGTGGTGGCCGGGAAAGAGGCGGCGGGGGCGAAGTTCAGCGATTACTTTGCCCATAGCGAGCCGTTTGCCGCTGCGCCGTCGCACCGGGTCCTGGCGATGCTGCGCGGGCGCAACGAAGAGGTGCTGTCGGTCGATCTGGAGGTGGATGCCGAAGCTCCGCGCGGCGAAAGCCCGGCGGAACGTGCCTGCGGGGCGGCGCTGGGGGTGGCAGGGCCGGGGGCGGGCGACCGCTGGCTGCGCGAGGCGGCCGCCTGGGCCTGGCGGGTGAAGCTGAAGACCAGCCTGACGCTGGACCTGATGGGCGACTTGCGCGAGGCGGCAGAAGCCGAAGCCATCCGGGTTTTCGCGCGCAATCTGAAGGATCTGCTGCTGGCGGCCCCTGCGGGCGGCAAGGCGACCATGGGGCTGGACCCCGGCATCCGAACCGGGGTGAAGGTGGCGGTCGTGGATGCCACGGGCAAGCTGCTGGCGACCGATACGGTCTATCCGTTCCAGCCGAAGAACGATCTGCGCGGGGCGCAGGTGGCGATTGCGGAACTGATCGGCAGCCATGGGGTGAAGCTGATCGCCATCGGCAACGGCACCGCCAGCCGCGAGACCGAAAAGATGGTGGCCGATCTGCTGGCGGTGCTGCCGGGGCCGGAAAAGCCGGTCAAGGTGGTGGTCAGCGAGGCGGGGGCCTCGGTCTATTCCGCATCTGAACTGGCGGCGCGGGAATTTCCCGGACTTGACGTTTCGCTGCGTGGCGCAGTCTCGATCGCCCGCAGATTGCAGGATCCGCTGGCCGAGCTTGTGAAAATCGAACCAAAGAGCATTGGTGTCGGCCAGTATCAGCATGATGTGGACCAGCACCGTCTGGCGCGCAGCCTGGATGCCGTGGTCGAGGATGCGGTGAACGCGGTGGGTGTCGATCTGAACACCGCCTCCGCGCCGCTGCTGGCGCGGGTGTCCGGTGTGGGGCCGGGTCTGGCCGAGGCCATCGTGGCGCATCGGGATCAGAACGGCCCGTTCGGGACGCGGCGCGATCTTTTGAAGGTTGCGCGGCTGGGGCCGAAGGCCTTCGAGCAGGCGGCGGGCTTTCTGCGCATCCCAGGCGGGAAGGAGCCGCTGGATGCAAGCTCGGTCCACCCCGAGGCCTATGAGGTGGCGCGCAAGATCGTGGCCGCCTGCGGGCGGGATATCCGGGGGCTGATGGGCGACGGCGTGGCGCTGAAAGGGCTGGACCCGCGCGCCTTTGTCGATGACCGGTTCGGGCTGCCGACGGTGAAGGACATTCTGGCCGAGCTGGAAAAGCCGGGGCGCGATCCGCGGCCCAGTTTCAGGACGGCCAGCTTTACCGAAGGGGTGAACGAGATCGGCGACCTGAAACCGGGGATGCTGCTGGAAGGCACGGTGACGAATGTCGCCGCCTTCGGGGCCTTTGTCGATGTCGGGGTGCATCAGGACGGGCTGGTGCATGTCAGCCAGTTGGCCGACCGGTTCGTGAAGGACCCGCATGAGGTGGTGAAGGCGGGCGATGTGGTGCAGGTGCGGGTGGTCGAGGTGGATGTTACCCGCAAGCGCATCGGCCTGACCATGCGCAAGGACGGCGGCGCGGCCCCGGCCCCGCGTGAGGATCGGGCGAAGGGACCCGCGCCCAAAGGCCGGATGGAGGCCGCGCCGAAGGCGGAGGGCGGCGGCAATGCCTTCGCCGATGCGCTGAAGGGAAAGTTCGGGCGGTAGGCACAAGTTTCTTGGGAAAGAAACTTGGCAAATTCCTTGAACAAGGAATTTGGGGCTGGCCGGGTCAGATCGCCTCGGGGCGTTGCAGAGCCAACGCCATGCGGTAAAGCAGGGTCGAAGCCGCGCCGAACAGCAGGCTGATGCTGCCGATTTCGGTCCGGGCCAGCACGCCGAAGGCGAGCAGACCCACGAGTGCGGCCGACAGCCAGCCGAAGCGGCCGATCCGCAGCAGGACCACGCTTGCCAGCGCGATCATCGCCCAGATCGGTGCGGTGAACAGCGGTGTGACGATGGCGAAAACCGCAATGCCCCGCATTCCCAGTGTGTCGCCCGGCTGAACGCCCTGGAACAGCAGGGAAATCAACAAGAGGCCGCCGCCCATCACGGCGGGCACCAGGCAGAAGATCAGCGCCGTCAAGGCGACACGCCGCCATCCCAGTTGCGCAAGGCCATCGGGAGGCGAGGCAAGGAGGCTCATCCCAGCGACTGCCCGCCCACGGTCAGCCCGCCGATCAACAGTGTCGGCTGGCCGACGCCGACCGGCACCCATTGCCCGGCCTTGCCGCAATTGCCGATACCGGGGTCCAGCGCCAGATCATTGCCGATGGCGCGGATATGTTGCAGCGCGGTGGCTCCGTCGCCGATCAGCGTGGCCCCGGTCAGGGCCTCGCCGACCTTGCCGTTCCTGACGCGATAGGCCTCGGTGCAACTGAACACGAACTTGCCGTTGGTGATGTCGACCTGCCCGCCGCCGAAGCCGACGGCCCAGATGCCATCCTTCAGATCGGCCAGAATGGCGGCGGGGTCGTCCTGCCCGGCCAGCATGTAGGTATTGGTCATCCGCGGCATCGGGATATGAGCAAAGCTTTCGCGGCGCCCGTTGCCGGTGGCGGGCACGTTCATCAGCCGGGCGTTCTGGCGGTCCTGCATGTAGCCGGACAGGATGCCGTCCTCGATCAGCACATTGCGGGCCGAAGGCGTGCCTTCGTCGTCGATGGTGATCGACCCGCGCCGGTCGGGGATCGTGCCGTCGTCCAGCACGGTCACGCCCTTGGCGGCAATCCTTTGCCCCATCAGCCCGGCAAAGGCCGAGGTGCCCTTGCGGTTGAAGTCGCCTTCAAGCCCGTGGCCGATGGCTTCGTGCAACAGGATGCCGGGCCAGCCGGGGCCGAGGACGACATCCAGCATCCCGGCAGGGGCGGGCACGGCGGTCAGGTTGACGCGGGCGATACGCAGGGCTTCGTCCACCATGGGTTTCCAGCGGGCGGGGTCAAGCAGGCCCGTCAGGCCATGCCGACCGCCGCCGCCCATGCCGCCGGTTTCGCGTCGCCCGTCCTGTTCCAGAATGACCGAGACATTCAGCCGGGCCATCGGGCGGATGTCGGCAAGGCGCTGGCCTTCGGGGCGCAGGATTTCAATCTCTTGCAGGCTGGCCGACAGCGTGGCCGAGACCTGAACGACACGCTGGTCCGCGGCGCGGGCATAGGCGTCGATCTCGCGCAGGATGTCGATCTTGGCGGCAAAGGTCGCATCGGCCAGCGGGTCGGCGTCGGTATAAAGGTGGCGGTTGGTGCGGGGCGGGGCATCGGCAAGGCTGCCGCCGCCGTCCCCCACGGCCAGCCGGGCGGTGTCGGTGGCGCGTTTCAGCGCGGTTTCGCTGATCTCGGTGGAATGGGCGTAACCGGCGACATCGCCCCTGACCGCACGCAGACCGAACCCTTCGGAGGCGTCATAGCTGGCGGTGCGGATGCGGCCGTCGTCCAGAACCAGGCTTTCGCCCCGGCGGCGCTCCAGAAACAGTTCGCCATCCTCGGCCCCGGCGGTGGCCTGCCGAAGAAGGCGCAAGGCGGCGGCTTCGTCCAGATGGGTGTCGAAGGGGCGAAAGGGGGCGTCGGTCATCATGCGGCCTTTGCGGCGGGTTCGGCGTCAAGGTAGGGCGCGGGCGGTTGGGCCGCAAGGCGGGCTGCGCCCATGCCCTTTCACGCGAAGAGGGCCGGAGGCACCGATGCGCGGTCAGGGTGCGAGATATGCGTTCCAGATGAACGCGGCTTCGGCAGTCCAGAGGGCGGGATCATAGATCGCCTCGTGCCCCCGGCCCGCAGCGGGCAGGAATTCCTTGGGGGCGGGGGCGGCTTCGAACAGGGCCAGGCCAAGATCGAAGGGAATGGTCCGGTCGGCATCGCCGTGGAAGATGAAGACCGGGGCCTTCACCGCCTTGATCCGGTCGATCGAGCGGTATTGGTCCAGCATCAGCCAGCGCACCGGGGCCCAGGGATAACGGCGGGCGGCGATATCGGCGGCCGAGGTATAGGGGGCCTCCAGCACCACGGCCCCGACCGGGGCTGAGGCGGGTTGATCGGCGGCCAGCCGGACCGCAACCCCGGTGCCAAGGGATTCGCCGACAAGGGCGATGTCCCCGGCCGGAATGCCCTGCGCCAGCAGCCAGGCCAGCGCCGCATCGGCATCCATGTGAAAGCCCGCTTCGCCGGGGGAGCCTTCGGCCCCGCCATAGCCGCGCCAGGACAGGAAGGCCGTGCCGAAGCCGGCCGCGCGATAGGCAGCCCAGCGGTCGGCGCGGTCGGCCATTTCGCCGCCGTTGCCCTGAAAGAACAGGATCGTGGGTGCCCCCTCGGGGGCGGGGGCATGCCACAACAGGATGCGGGTGCCATCGGCGGCGGTCAGCACCTGCTCGGTGGCATCGGCAAATCCGGCATCGGCGGGCGAGGGTGCGCGGTTGGTCGGGAAATACTGCAACTGGCGCTGAAAGGCGAAGATCAGCGCCACGGCGACAAGGTAAAGGCCCAGAAGGACAAGAAGGGTGGTCAGGGCGATGCGCATTCGGCTCTCCGGTCGGGGCCCCCTGCATATCGGGGCGCGGGGCGGCACTGGCAACCGCAAACTGCGGGCGGCGTCAAAGCCGGTCGGCAAGTGTCCGGGCATGGGCGGGCTCGATCCGCCACGAGCAGGCGATTTCCCATGCCAGCAGGGCGCGCCGTTCGTCGGCATCGGGCGGGCGCAGTTGGCCCAGATCGAAGAGCGCCAGATCGCGGCGGCATTCGTCCCAGTCGAGAAGGGCGATGCGGCCATCGGCACAGCGCAACAGGTTGGACGGGTTCAGATCGCCATGGATGACGGTCTGCCGCCCGGCCGATACCGCGTGCCATGCGGCCCGGCAGGTCCGGGCAAGGTCTGCGGGCATTGCGTCCAGATCGACATCGCCGCCCCGTGCCTGATCGAGAAGCCCTGCCGATGACAGGAAGCCGGGCCGTTGTGGCAATGCTGCCGCAAGATCATGGAAGGCCGAGATCTGCGGCAGAAGCAGCGGCATGTCCTCGGGCCGCAGCGGGCTGCCGGAAAGGAATGTCTCGCAGGTCCATCCGGCTTCGAGCAGGTTTCCGGCCCGGCTTGGCACGGGGGTGGGCACATGCAGGCCGGTCTGCCGGGCAAGCGCCTGCACCTGACCCAGCCAGCCAAGCGCCTCGGGTGCCCTGCGGGTGGATTTGAAGACCAGATCGCGGCGCAGGCCGACGGTTCGGAACGCTGTGTTGCGGTGGCCGCCGGGCAGAGGGTGCAGCTTTGCCGTCACGCCCCAGAGATGGATCGGCGGTGGCGGGAACGGGGGCATGGTCGGGGGCCTTCCTGCGGCGCGGGACGCCAGTCTAATGCTGCGGCCGCAGCGATCCAAGCCCCGCGCCGGCGCGGTTCTGTTGCGCGCGCAGCATCGTCCTTGATCTGCATCAATCAGCGCCGATCTGTCGCAACGGTTTCGCTTGTCGTTCCGCGCCCGATATGGTTTTAACGCTGGCAGGATTGAACGGGATTCCAGCGCGGGGTTCCGGGTACCAAGGGACAAGCGGCCAAAGCCGCGCCTGCAAACGGGAAGAGACATGCGCCTTTCGACTTACCTCAAGGGATTCGGGGCTGCGGCCCTTGCCGCTGGCACCTCTGTCGGCGCTGCCGTGGCGCAGGGCCTGGAAGTGGTCGGCCAGCCGATCGACAAGGGGATCGACTTCCAGCCTGCCGCCTCCAGCCTGGCGCATGAACAGCAGGGCCTGGACCACATGTTCCATTACATGATGGCCGCCATCGTTGTCTTCGTCTGCGCGCTTTTGCTGTATGTGATCCTGCGCTTCAACCGCCGGGCCAACCCGACGCCGCGCACCTTCACCCACAACACCCCGCTTGAGGTGGCCTGGACGCTGGTTCCCATCATCGTTCTGGTGTTCATGGGCTTCTTCTCGCTGCCCGCGCTGTTCAGCCAGCAGGAATTTCCCGAAGGCGACGTGGTGATCAAGGTCACTGGCAACCAGTGGTACTGGAACTACGAATATCCCCAGATCGTCACCGAAGGCGGCGATCCGGTCAGCTTTGCCAGCTACATGATCGGCGGCATCCCGCTGGACGGCAACAACACCCTGACGCCCGAGGTCGAGGCCAAGCTGACCGAGGCCGGATACAGCCGCGACCAGTGGCTGCTGGCCACCGATACCGCGATGGTGGTGCCTGTCGGCAAGATCGTTCTGTTGCAAGTGACCGCCGCCGACGTGATCCACAGCTGGAAGATCCCGGCCTTTGCCGTGATGCAGGATGCCGTGCCGGGCCGCCTGGCGCAGGCCTGGTTCCGCGCCGACCGCGAGGGCATCTATTTCGGCCAGTGTTCCGAACTGTGCGGCAAGGACCATGCCTTCATGCCGATCACCGTCAAGGTGGTGTCGGAAGAGGCCTATGCCGCCTGGGCCGAGCAGGCCAAGACCGGGAATGTCGTGCTGATGTCGGACGCCGCGCAGCCGGGCAATGCGCCGGTTCAGGTGGCCGACGCCGATTGAGGCGGACTGACACGCGAGGGGCGGGGCCGGTGATGCGTCCCGCCGCTTTTTCCAAGGCAGGCTGCCGGCGCGCAAGGGATGCCGCAGCAAACCGAGGCAGGGAATGACCGACGCCAGCGCATATGACAAGGCCGGGGGCCTGCCGCAAGAGGCAGGCTTTGGCGACTATGTGCAGCTTCTGAAGCCGCGCGTGATGTCGCTGGTGGTCTTTACCGCCTTTGTCGGCCTGATGGTGGCACCCGGCCATCTGCACCCGGTCGAAAGCTTTGCCGCCATCCTGTTCATCGCGCTGGGCGCGGGGGCCTCGGGCGCGCTGAACATGTGGTGGGATGCCGATATCGACGCGGTGATGAACCGCACAAAGAGCCGTCCGATCCCCGCAGGCCGGGTGGAACCGGGCGAGGCGCTGGGGCTGGGGCTGGCTTTGTCGGGCATTTCGGTGGTGATGCTGGCGCTGGCGACGAATGTCCTGGCCGGGGCGCTGCTGGCCTTCACCATCTTCTTCTACGCCGTCATCTATTCGATGGGGCTGAAACGCTCGACTCCGCAGAACATCGTGATCGGGGGCGCTGCCGGGGCCTTTCCGCCGATGATCGGCTGGGTCGCGGTGATGGGGCATGTGGGCATCGAGGCCGTGTTGATGTTCGCGCTGATCTTCATGTGGACGCCGCCGCATTTCTGGGCGCTGGCGCTGTTCATGAAGGAAGACTACCACGCCGCCGGTGTGCCGATGCTGACCGTGACCCATGGCCGCAAGGCGACGCGGGCGCATATCCTTGGCTATACGCTGGCGCTGTTGCCGGTGCCGGTCGCGGCGTCGCTGTCGTCGATCGGCGGGCCGTTGTCGCTGGCGGTGGCGCTGGGGCTGAACCTGTGGTTCGTGATCGGGGCCTTCCGTATCTGGCGGCGTGACGAGGATCAGGCGCTGGCCGATGGCTACCGCACCGAAAAGCGGTTCTTCGCCTTTTCGATCCTGTATCTTTTCCTGCAATTCGGGGCCTTCCTGGCCGAGGCGCTGCTGCGCCCCTATGGGTTGGGGGGCTGGTAAACCATGGCCTTTCCGCCCAGCCATGAGATTCACAAACGCCGCTTTGGCCGCAATCTTGGCGTCGGCCTTGTGCTGGCCGCCTTTGTTGCGCTGGTCTTTGCGCTGACCGTGGTCAAGGTCACGCGCGGCGATCCGATGAAGGGCTATGATCACAAGCCGTCGAACGATCACCTGCCCGCCGCGCAGATGGAGGGCCAGCCATGAGGATGCCCGGTTTCCTTGCGCGGATGCGATCCGAGACCCGCACGATGGTGGGGCTGGTCGCGGTGGTCGTCACGATGACCGGATTGTCCTTTGCCGCCGTGCCCTTCTACGACTGGTTCTGCCGGGTGACGGGCTATGCCGGAACGGTGTCGGTGGCCGACAGCGGTTCGGATACGGTGCTGGATCGGGTGATGAAAATCCGCTTCGACGCCTCGCTTGAGGCCGGGATGCCGTGGGAATTCCGCCCTGTGCAGCGCGAGATGGACGTGCGGATCGGGGAGACCAATCTTGCCTTCTACGAGGCTTACAACCCCACGGATCAGGTGATTGCGGGCACGGCGGGGTTCAACGTCTCGCCCGATTCCGCCGGGGGCTATTTCACCAAGATCGAATGCTTCTGCTTTACCGAACAGGTGCTGGAGCCGGGCGAACGGGTGTCGATGCCGGTCAGCTTTTACATCGACCCGGCGATCATGGATGATGAAGACGGCAAGTTCGTCAAAGCCATCACGCTGAGCTATACCTTTCATGTGACCGACCTGCCGGATGACAGGCAGGCGGCGCTGGACACTGTCGGCACGGCCCCTGCGGCCGCGTCCAACTGAATGAAGAAGACGGGAAACGAGGGAACCAAGAACGCCATGGCCCACGAAAAGAACCACGATTACCATATCCTGCCTCCCTCGATCTGGCCGTTCATGGGGGCGCTGGGTGCCTTCATCATGCTGTTCGGCCTGGTGCTTTGGGTGTCGCCGCAGGTGCAGAACAACCATCCCTGGATGTTCCTGATCGGCCTCGCCATGGTGCTGTACGTCATGTACGCATGGTGGGCGGATGTCGTCCATGAAGGCAACACCGGCGACCATACCCCGGTCGTGGTGATCGGCCTGCGCTATGGCTTCATCATGTTCATCATGTCCGAAGTCATGTTCTTCGTGGCGTGGTTCTGGACCTTCTTCAAGCACCGGATGTATCCGATGGGGCCCGACAGCCCCTGGACCGATGGTGTCTGGCCGCCCGCCGGGATCGAGACCTTCGATCCCTGGCACCTGCCGCTGATGAACACGCTGATCCTGCTGCTGTCGGGCTGCGCCGTGACCTGGGCGCACCACGCGCTGGTGCATGAGAACAACCGCAGGGACCTGATCACCGGCCTGACCATCGGGATCATCCTGGGGGTGATCTTCACCGTCCTGCAGGCCTATGAATACAGCCATGCGGCCTTTGGCTTCTCGGGCAACATCTATGGGGCTTCGTTCTTCATGGCGACCGGCTTCCACGGCTTCCATGTGATCATCGGGACGATCTTCCTGACGGTCTGCCTGATCCGTGCGATCAAGGGCGATTTCACGCCCAGGCAGCATACCGGGTTCGAGGCCGCCGCCTGGTACTGGCACTTCGTCGACGTGGTCTGGCTGTTCCTGTTCTTCGCCGTCTACGTCTGGGGCCAGTAACCCCATCTGCCCGCAGGGGCGTTGCGCGGGCCCCTGGGCCCGCGTTTTCATTGCAAGGGGGCGTCGATGCTGCGCCGGATGATCTTTCCGATCCTGATGGGGATCGTCGGCTGTGCCATCCTGATCGCGCTGGGCATCTGGCAGTTGAACCGGATGGCGTGGAAAGAAGACGTTCTGGCGCGGATCGAGGCGCGGATTCATGCCGCCCCGGTGCCCTTGCCCCCCGCCGTGACCGAGGCCGGTGACGAATACCGCGCAGTCACGGTGCAGGGGGCTTTCACAGGGGAGTTCCTCGAACTGCTGGCGGGCCAGAAGGGCACCAGCCCCGGCGTGCGGATCATCGAGGCTTTTGCCATCGCGGATGGCCGCCGAATCCTGATCGACCGCGGATTTCTGGAAGACAGCGCCCGGTCAGCGCCGCGCTCTGCCGGGGCGACCGAAGTGACTGGCCACCTGCTTTGGCCCGACGATACCGACAGTTTCACCCCGCCGCCCGATCCGAAAACCGGGCTGTGGTTCGCCCGCGACCTGCCCGCGATGGCGGCGAAGCTGAATGCGGAACCGGCGCTTATTGTCGCCAGCGAACCGACGGGCGACGGGATTGCGCCGGTGCCGGTCGACACCTCCTCTATACCCAATGACCATTGGGGCTATGCGATCCAGTGGTTCGGGCTGGCGACGGTCTGGGCGGTGATGACACTCTATCTCTTGTGGCGTATCAGGCAGCGGACGGTTTGAGGGAACGACATGCGATACATCTCGACACGCGGGGCTGCCCCCGCCCTGGGCTTTGGCGAGGCGATGATGACCGGGCTGGCGCGCGACGGCGGGCTGTATGTGCCGGAAACCGTGCCACCGATGACGGCGGATGACATCGCGGCGCTGGCGGGCCTGCCCTATGAGGAGGTTGCCCTGCGGGTGATGCGCCCCTTCGTGGCCGGGTTCTTTTCGGATGACGAATTGCGGGCGCTGTTGGCGCGTGCCTATGCCGGGTTCAGCCATCCGGCCCGCGCACCGCTGAAGCAGTTGGCCCCCAATCATTTCCTGCTGGAGCTGTTCCACGGGCCGACGCTGGCCTTCAAGGATTTCGCCATGCAGATCATCGGCCAGATGATGCAGGCGGCGCTTGCCCGCAGCGGAGAGCGGATCACCATCGTCGGCGCGACCAGCGGCGATACCGGGTCGGCGGCGATCGAGGCGTTCCGGGGGCTGGCCAATGTCGATGTCTTCATCCTGTTCCCGCATGGCCGGGTATCCGAGGTGCAGCGCCGCCAGATGACCACGCCGGTCGAAGGCAATGTGCATGCGCTGGCGATGGATGGCGATTTCGATGATTGCCAGGCCCGGCTGAAGGACATGTTCAACGATTTTGATTTCCGCGACGGGGTGCGGCTGGCCGGGGTGAACAGCATCAACTGGGCGCGGGTGCTGGCGCAGGTGGTCTATTACTTCACCGCCGCCGTGTCCCTGGGTGCGCCGCATCGCAAGGTGTCGTTCACCGTGCCGACGGGCAATTTCGGCGATATCTTCGCGGGCTATATCGCCAAGCGGATGGGTCTGCCGATCGACCGGCTGGTGATTGCGACCAATCAGAACGACATTCTGGACCGTGCCATCAAGGGCGGAGACTACCGCACCAGCGGGGTGAAGCCGTCGATCAGCCCGTCGATGGACATTCAGGTCAGTTCCAACTTCGAACGGGCGCTGTTCGATGCGCTTGACCGCGACGGGGCGGCCGTCAGCGCGCTGATGGAAGGGCTGAAGCAGGGCGGCGGGTTCACCATTCCGGCGGCGGCGATGGAGAAACTGCGCGCCGAGTTCGATTCCGGCGCCTGTTCGGAAGCGGAAACCCGCGCCACCATCACCGCGATGCGCGATGCGACGGCCGAGGTGCTGTGCCCGCATTCCGCGGTGGGGGTGAAGGTGGCCAACGGGCATCTGGGCAGGGTGCCGATGGTCACGCTGGCCACCGCGCATCCTGCGAAATTCCCCGATGCGGTCGAAGCGGCAACCGGGCTGCGGCCGGTCCTGCCGCCCCATATGGCCGATCTGTTCCAGCGCCCCGAACGGGTGACGCGGGTGCCGAATGATCTGGCGGCGCTGAAGGAACTGATCCGGGATCGGCTGGCCGCGCGGGTGTAACCCTTAGCAGGTGGAAAAGGCCCAGGCCCCGTCGGCAAAGCGTCCGTCGCTTGTCGGTCCGTCTTTGCCAGAGCCCGCGCAATGTGCCGCCGCGGCGGCGCGGGCCGCAGCCTCATCCGCCTCGACCAGCGGCGCGCCATCGCGCCGCGTCACCACCAGCGCCGGGATATAGGGCATGACATCCACCTCGGGATGCCCCGCCATCTCGACCGGCCAGAGATAATTGTCATCCTGCGTGACCAGATACGCGCCCTGTGCCGGGCCATCGGCCGAAACGCAGGCCGCTGCCATAATCAGAAGCGGAAGGCAGCGAGCAAACGGCTTCATCGCAAAGACCCTTCGGACGGCATCACATCAACCAATCTGCGCCCTTGCTGCCTCTTCCACAAGCGGAACCATGCCTGTATGAGCAGGGAACGCACATCCCCGGAACGGATCACGCCTTGACGGTTCAGCTGCACACCCTGTCCAACGGTTTCCGCATCATCACTGAATCCATGCCGGGGCTGAAGTCCGCCTCTTGCGGGCTGTGGGTCGGGGCAGGGGGGCGCCACGAGACGGCGGTGCAGAACGGCATCGCGCATTTTCTGGAACATATGGCCTTCAAGGGCACCGAAAAGCGCAGCGCCCTTCAGATTGCCGAAGAGATCGAGGATGTGGGCGGCTACATCAACGCCTATACCAGCCGCGAGATGACCGCCTATTACGCCCGCTGCCTGTCGGCCGATGTGCCGCGCGCGCTGGATGTGATCAGCGACATCGTGCTGAATCCGGTATTTCACCATGACGATATCGAGACCGAGCGTCATGTGATCCTGCAAGAGATCGGCCAGGCCGCCGACACGCCCGATGACATCATCTTCGACTGGCTGCATGAGGTGTCCTATCCGGCGCAGTCCTTCGGCCGCACCATCCTTGGCCCCGAAGAGCGGGTCAGCCGCTTTGCCGAAGCCGATCTGCGCCGCTTTACCGGGGCGCATTACGGGCCGGACCGGATGATCCTGTCGGCGGCCGGCGGGGTGGATCACGCGACCATCGTGGCGCAGGCCGAGGCGATCTTTGGCGGGCTGACGCCGGTGGGCTTTCCGGGGGCCGAGGCGGCGCGCTTCGTGGGCGGTGAGCGGCGCGAGGTCAAGGATCTGGAGCAGGTGCATTTCGCCCTGTCCTTCGAGGCTCCGGGCTATCGCAATGACGATGTCTATACCGCGCAGCTGTGGTCGATGGCGATGGGCGGCGGCATGTCCAGCCGCCTGTTCCAGAAGATCCGCGAGGAGCGCGGCCTGTGCTACACGATCTATGCCCAGTCGGCCGCCTATGACGACACCGGCCAGATCACCATCTATGCCGGAACCTCGGAAGACGAGATCGCAGAACTGACCCAGCTGACGCTGGACGAGATGAAACGCGCGGCCGATGACATGAGCGAGGCCGAGGTGAACCGCGCCAAGGCGCAGCTGAAGGCGGGGCTCTTGATGGGGCTGGAAAGCCCGTCGTCGCGCACCGAACGCAATGCGCGGCTCTTGTCGATCTGGGGCAGGGTGCCCGATCTGGACGAGGCGGTTGCACGGATCGACGCCGTTACCACGGCGGGCATCCGGGCCTATGGTGGCAGATTGCTGGCCCCGAAGACGGCGCTGGCGCTGTATGGGCCGGTGACGCGCGCGCCGGGGATCGAGGCGATCCTGAAGGGATTGGCGGCGTGATGCTGGGGCTGCGCCGCCGCGTCCGCGTCGAGACCGAGCGGATGACCCTGAGGCTGCCCACCCATACCGACTGGCCGCAATGGACGGCCCTGCGCCGCGAAAGCGCGGATTTCCTGCAACCCTGGGAGCCGGTCTGGAGCCAGGATCACCTGGCGCGGCGGTCCTTCACCAGCCGGGTCTATTGGGCCAGCCGGGCCGAGGCGCAGGGCACCGCGTTACCGCTTCTGATGATCCGGCGCGCGGACATGGCGCTGCTGGGGGCGATCACTCTGGACAACATCCGCCGCGGCCCGGCACAGGCGGGGACGCTGGGCTACTGGATCGGTCGGGCCCATGCCCGGCAGGGCTATATGCGCGAGGCCATTCAGGCGGTGGTCCACCATGCCTTTGCCACGCTGGAGCTGAGCCGGATCGAGGCCGCCTGCCTGCCGGAAAACGCCGCATCGCGCGGGGTGCTGGAAAAATGCGGCTTCAAATACGAAGGCGTTGCGCAAAGCTATCTTCAGATCAACGGCCGCTGGCGCAACCATGTGCTTTACGCCAACCTGCGCGGCGACCGTCGGGGGCGGACGGACGTGGGGCAAGCCTGAGCCACAGGGCGAGGCCGTGCAGACCGATCAGGCGCGCAGCACTCGCGCAGCCGTGATCCACGATCGCGAGTGGACGGGATGACGCGGGGGCATTCCGCGCTACACTTCCAGCGACCGCAAGGAGGGTTCCAGATGATCCGCCGCGCCGCCGTTGCCCTGTTCCTTGCCCTGCTGCCGGGTGTTGCCGCCGCGCAGGATCGGCTTGCCTCGCATTGCATCTCGTTGGCGGCGGGCCCGGCGACGGTGGTTCCGGCCCGGTTGGGCGACGGGCTGGAGCAGGATCAGGTGCTGATCCGCTATCTGCACCATGCCAGCCTTGCCATCGTGGCCGGGGACGGCACCGTTGCGGTGACGGATTATACCGGGTTGCTGGGCCGCAGCGATCTGGTGCCGGATGTGGTGACTATGAACAATTCGCACAGCACGCATTGGACGCCGAACCCCGATCCGCGGATTACGCATGTGCTGGACGGCTGGCCCGGTGCCGATGGTCCGGCCGATCACCGGCTGGAGCTGGGGTCCATGCTGGTGCGCAATGTCACCACGGATACCCGCGGCCCCTTTGGTGAAGGGGCGCGTGCCAACGGCAATTCGATCTTCATCTTCGAGGCGGCGGGCCTGTGCATCGCCCATCTGGGCCATCTGCACCAGATCCCGTCCGAGGAACAATATGCCGCCATCGGCCGGGTCGATATCCTGATGGTGCCGGTGGACGGCGGTTATACCCTGCGGCTGGCCGACATGATGGGCGTGGTGCGGCGGCTGAAATCTTCGGTGGTGATCCCGATGCACTGGTTTTCGGGCGCATCGCTGCGGGTGTTCCTTGACGAAATGTCGGGCGAGTTCGAGGTGGTCGAGACCGGGCTGAACGAGATGGTGTTCCACCGCCGCAACCTGCCGTCGCGCCCGACGATCCTTGTGCTGGAGCCGCGGCTGCTGGACGACTGACCTGTTGCGAGGGTAGGGAAGGGGACGGAGGCCCCCATGCTCAACCCCTGTGAACCCACCTTTGTCGAAAGCCTTGCCGCGCGGCTGCCGCCCGGCACGTTGCGTGCGGCGGAACCGCGATACCTTGAGGAACCGCGGGGGCGCTGGCGAGGCAGGGCCGGGGCAGTGGCGCTGCCGCGCAACAGTGCCGAGGCCGCCACGGTGATCCGCGCCTGCGCTGCCGCGCGGGTGGGCGTGGTGCCTTTCGGCGGCGGCACATCGCTGGTTGGCGGACAGGTGATGCCGGACGGCCCGCTGCCGCTGGTGCTGTCGCTGGAGCGGATGGCGGCGATCCGCGAGGTGGCGCCCGAGGATGGCATTCTGGTGGCCGAGGCCGGGGCGACCCTGCGCGCCGTGCAAGAGGCGGCACTTGCGGCGGGGCGGCTGTTTCCGCTGTCTCTGGCGTCTGAAGGCACGGCGATGATCGGGGGCAATCTGTCGACCAATGCCGGCGGAACCGGGGTCCTGCGCTATGGCAACGCGCGCGATCTGTGCCTGGGGCTGGAGGCCGTGCTGCCGGACGGATCGGTCTGGCATGGGCTGAAACGGCTGCGCAAGGACAACACCGGCCATGATCTGAAGAACCTGCTGATCGGGGCCGAGGGCACGCTGGGGGTGATCACCGCCGCCGCGCTGCGGCTGTTTCCCTGTCCTGCGCATCGGCTGGTGGCGCTGCTTGTCGTTCCTTCGCCGCAAGCGGCTCAGCGCCTCCTCGCGCTGTCCGAGGCGCGGCTGGCGGGGCTGATTTCCGCCTTCGAACTGATCTCGGGTGTCGGGCTGTCGTTTCTGGACGAGGTCGGGCCGGAGGTGCGGATGCCTTTCGCCGACCGGCCGGACTGGTCGGTTCTGGTGGAACTGGGCCTGCCGCAGGTGATGGACCCGGAAGAAGCCCTTGCAGCGCTGTATGACGAGGGCGCTGCGGCCGGGCTGATCCTGGACGGTGTGATTGCCGGGTCCGAAGCACAGGCGGATGCGCTTTGGGCACTGCGCGAGGCGATCCCCGAGGCGAACCGCCGTATCGGGGCGGTGTCGAGCCATGACATATCGCTGCCGTTGTCCGCGATTCCCGGCTTTCTGCAAGAGGCCGGGCAGGCGCTGGCCGTCATCAGCGATTTCCGCATCAATGCCTTTGGCCATCTGGGGGACGGCAATCTGCATTACAACGTCTTTCCGGCACCCGGCCGCCAGCGGGCCGATTACGACCGGCAAAAGGCGATGGTGCAGGATCTGGTGCATGGGCGGGTGCAGGCGCTGGGCGGTTCGATCTCGGCCGAACATGGCATCGGCCGGGCGAAGGTGGCGGAGCTGGAGCGCTATGGCGATCCGGCGCGGCTGACGGCGCTGCGGGTGATCAAGGCGGCGCTTGATCCGGCGGGCATCATGAATCCGGGGGCGGTTCTGCGGAGCGGATAGGGGCCGGGGTGTTGCGCCCTGTGCAGGGGTATCGCGCGGAAGGGCAGGGGAAAATTGACGCCTGGCGGTCAGGGTTGGCCCGCACTCAGCAGAGACAGGAGCCAGAACCATGTCCAACCCTTTCGAAAGCAGAGAAGTTTCCCTGGCGGGGCCGACGAATGACATCCTGCCCGTCACGCCTTCGGACAGCGTCAACCTGCCCAGCGTGGCACTGGCGCTTTATGTGCAGACCGGGGGAACGCTGTCGATCCTGACCGAGGCCGAGACGACCCGGACGGTTGCCGTCGCGGATTTCTCGATCCTGCCGGTGGCGGTCCGCCGCGTCAATCAGACCGGAACCACGGCAGCGGGCATTCATGCGATGGTCCTGGCATGAAGCTGCTTTGCGATCTGACCGTGACCTCACGGCCGCTGCGGCCGCGGACCGGCCTGCCGCAGCCTGCCCTTCGCATGGATTTCGTAAACGGCACCTATCATCCGGGCGGATTTGGCTCTGCGATCACCTTCGCCCGCGCCGGGGCTGCGCGGTATGTCGACGCCTCGGGCGTGATGCAGGTGGCGGCGGCGGACACCCCTCGCATCGACCATCACCCGGTGACGCTGGCGCGGCGCGGGCTGCTGATCGAGGGGGCGCGGACGAACCTCGTCCTGAACTCGGGGGCTTCGGCAGGGTGGGAGGCAAAGGGGGCCAGCCCGCCCGGTGTCACGAACGGAGTTACCCACCTTGGAGCGCCCTGCGCATCCTTCACCTTCGACCAGACAATGCCCGCCAGTCACGCGCAATGTCGGGCTGATATGGCCCCCGGCAGCCCGATACCCGCTCTGGCAGATACTCAATTCTGCGGCTCTGGCTGGGTCAGCCTGTCTCGGCCGCTGACCGGGACAGAGCGGCTCCGGCTGATCTTCACCAGCGGCGGGCAGACGCCGGTGGCTATGGTGATCGACGCGGGCAATTCGGCAGCGCTGGTCGGGCAATGGCTGCGCAGGGATCACGCAGGGGCCCCAACCGCCAACGCCAACCTTTTCCCGTCAGCGTATATCCACACTGCGCTTGCATCCCCCGTAACCCTCTATGTGCGCGATTTGCAGTTGGAGGCCGGAGATTGTCCGACCTCCTACATCCCGACCGCAGGGTCCACGGTGACGCGGGCGGCGGATGTGGCGCAGGTTCCGCTGGGGGCGTGGTGGCCGGGCGCTGCGGCGGGGACGCTGCTGGTGGATTTCGAATGCCCTCCGGTGGTGCAACTGGCAATTGCGGCCTGTTTCAATTCGACCGGCGCATCCAGTTCGATTGGCATCGCTAAATCCAATGCCGCGAACACCGCTGTCGGTTCCTGTCTTGTCGGTTCGATGCATGACGGCACGTCGGCTTTGTCGGTCGCACTCGATCTGGGCGCGGCCCCCGGCCCGCACCGGGCAGCGATGACATGGGGCGGCGGCACGATGCGGGCAGCCGCGAACGGGGTTTTGGGCACACAGGTCGCACAGCGCAATCCGGTGCCGACAAATCTGTGGCTGGGTCAGCGGGACGGGGGCAGCAACCCCCTGAACGGCTGGCTGCGCCGCGTCAGCTATTGGCCCCGCCGGATGACGGACGGCGAATTGGTGGCAGCGGTCTCGTAGGGGTATCACGGCAAGCCTTGCCAGACGGCAGGGCCGGTTGACCTTCCGGGGATGCCTCTTCAAGGTTGCTCCCTGATCGTCGATGGTGGAATCGCTGCGGGCAAGGGGCAGGGCACAGGCGTGGTGAGCTGGCAAAACCTGATCGGTTCTGCATGCGGCCTGCTGATGGCCGTCTGCATTGGCTTGCCAGCGACTGCGCAGGATCGCATCCTTTCCTGGGGTTACAACACCTATGGCATGCCGGGCATGATCGACATGCCCACGGCCTTTGGCCGCGAGGATGGCGAACTGGCTTTTACCGTCAGCTCCTTTGCCCGGCAGACCCGCAATACCCTGACCTTCCAGGTCACGCCCCGGCTCTCGGCCTCGTTCCGCTATGCCCTGCTTTACAACGTGCGCCCCGAGCCGACTTCGGCGATCTCGGACTATCGGTTCGACCGCAGCTTTTCTGTGCATTTCCGGGCGATTGACGAAGGACGCTATCGCCCGGCCGTCGCCATCGGCATCAACGACCTTTTGGGAACCGGCATTTATGCCGGGGAATATGTGGTGATGTCCAAGGCCCTTGGTCCAAGGGTGCGGGCCTCGCTGGGCCTGGGCTGGGGGCGGCTGGGCAGCTATGGCGGGTTCGAGAATCCGCTGGCCATCTTCGGTGACAGTTTCAAGGACCGGCCGGGGCGCAGCGACATAGGTCTGGGCGGACAGTTCCAGTACCAATCCTGGTTCAAGGGCGATGCCGCCTTTTTCGGCGGGGTCGAATGGCAGGCCACCGACCGGCTGCGCCTTGTGGTGGAATATTCCTCGGATGATCAGGTGCGCGAGGATGGCGCGGCCTTCACCCATAAATCCCCGCTGAACTTTGGCCTGTCCTACCGCTGGAATGACCGCACCACGGTGACGGCGAATTATCTTTACGGATCGGAAATCGGAATCCAGCTCAGCTATACGGTCAACCCGAAACACCCGCGGTTCGGGTCGGGGCTGGATGCGGCACCGCCGCCGGTGCGGCCGGTGGCGCAGGGTGGCAGTTGGCTTGATCTGGGGACAGGCGGCGGGCAGGCCAGTCTGGCTGCCGCGTTGTCCCGCGAAGGCGTGGTGCTGGACGGGATCGAGACCACCGGCAGCACGCTGAAGGTGCAGATCCGCAATGACCGCTATGCGATCGCGGCGCAGGCTGTGGGTCGTGCGGCGCGTGTCCTGTCGCGTCTGGCCCCGCCGGGGATCGAACGGTTCGACATCCGGCTGGCGGCCAATGGAATGCCGCTCACGTCGGTCGTCCTGCGCCGCAAGGATCTGGAAGAGCTGGAATTTCACCCTGTTGCGCCAGACCTGTTGCGGTCGCGGACCTGGGTGATGGATGCTCCGGCCGGGCTGCCTCCGTTGGACGGCCGCTATCCGGCGCTGTCCTATGGGCTGGAACCCTATCTGGTGCCCAGCCTGTTCGATCCCGCCAGCCCGCTGCGGGTGGATGTCGGCATCGCGCTGCGCGGTCGCTACGAACCACTGCCGGGGCTGGTCTTCTCGGGCGTGATCCAGCAGAAGTTGGCCGGCAATATCGGTGATGCGGCGCGGGTGTCGGATTCGGTGCTGCCGCATGTGCGCAGCGATGGCAGCCGCTATTTCAGTGGCAGCGGCCCCAGCCTGCCGGAACTGACCGCGGCCTATTACTTCCGCCCCGGCAAGGACCTGTCCGCCCGGCTGACCGTCGGCTATCTTGAGCGCATGTTCGGTGGTCTTTCGGCCGAAGTGCTGTGGAAGCCGCAGAACAGCCGGCTTGCCCTTGGGGCCGAGGTGAACTGGGTCAAGCAGCGTGATTTCGACGGGGTTTTCGGCTTTCAGGACTATGACATCGCCACCGGCCATGTGTCGGCCTATTACGAATTCGGCAAGGGCTATCTGGGGCAACTGGATGTCGGCCGCTATCTGGCCGGTGATTATGGCGCGACGCTGACGCTGGCGCGCGAATTCGATAACGGCTGGCGGATCGGGGCCTATGCGACAGTGACCGATGTTTCTGCGGCGGACTTCGGCGAAGGGTCGTTCGACAAGGGCATTCTGCTGACGATTCCGCTGGATTGGGCGACCGGCAGGCCCAGCAAGACCAGGATCAGCACCGTCATCCGGCCCGTCCAGCGCGACGGCGGGGCAAGGTTGCATGTCTCGGGACGGCTTTACGAGGTGATCCGGGAAAATCAGGCGACCGAACTTGACGCAACCTGGGGGCGGTTCTGGCGATGAGAGCCCTGCTATCTGCCATGATGGCCATCGTGCTGGCCGGCTGCCTGCCGGTCTTGCAGACCGGAGGCAAGCCCCCCGCCGGGCAAAGGGTGACGGTGGCCGCAACGGCGCTGTCGGGGGCTGTGTTGCAGGTTCAGATCCCGTCACGCGGGGCGGATGCGCCGCTGTCGCTGGCAGCGGTGAATGGCGATGTGGAAACCTGGATGGCGGTCGACGACATTTCGCTGTCGTTCCAGCGGGGGGTTCTGGTGGCAAGCCGAGGCCTGGGCTTCGATCTGATGGGGGCCGATGCGCAGACCACGCTTGATGCCATGGCGGGGCGGCAGGAAGGGGTCTATCGTCGGCAGATGCGCTATCTGACCGGAGATCACCATTCCACCTGGCTGATGGCGGGCTGCACCATGGAGGAGGCAGGCCCCGAGGTTGTCGGCGGGCGCAGCCTGTCGCGGTTCGAGGAAGACTGCCAGGCCCGCCAGCATGTCTTTACCAATGTCTTCTGGCGCGATGGCGACGGCAGGATCGTCCGGTCCCGGCAATGGCTGTCTCCCGAGATCGGCTATGTTCTGACCGGCTTGCGTGAGTGATGACCTGACAGAGGTTTTCCGGTCGGCTGCAAACAACTTTGCGGGGATTTGACTGGCCAGAAAGACGCATTTCGTGATATGCACGGCGGGATATTTGCGGAGGTTCCCATGAAACTGCTTGGCACGGTCCTTGTTGTTGTCACCCTTGCCCTGCCTGCTGTGGCACAGGCCCAGCAGCGTCTGACCGAAGACCAGCTGATTGAGCTGGCCATAAACAACAAGGTCTGCGGTGATCGTCAGGTTGTGGCAGCGCAATATGATGCCGTCGATCCGAACCGGGTGGCCGTGACCTGCGGCGAGGATGCCGAAGGCTTTGTGCCGCTGGCCGCGGGCCTTGGTCTTGGCGGTGCCGGGGCGGCGGCGGGTCTGGTTCTTGTCGCCGTGGCCGCCGGTGGCGGTGGCAGCACCCCCAGCACCAACGGCACCAACTGATCAGACTGCGGGATCGGATGATCCTGTGCAAGGCACGGCGGGAATAACCGCCGTGCCTTTGTCTTGCGGAAGGATCATCAGCAGCTGGGATAGCCCATGCGGATCAGCTCTGCCCCGCTCAACTGGTAATAGCCGCTGGTGCGGAAGCGCGCCTTTTCCATATACCAGCTTTGCAGCGGGGCGTTGTAGTTGCGCGCCATCACCCATGACCAGTGATCGAAATCCTCATGCGAAAGCTTGCGGCCATTGCGTGTCGGGCCGTGAAAGCCGAGGCGGGCCGAAGGGGCGACGCAGATATTGCTCAGCCCAAGATACATGGTGCAGGCAGAAAGACAGGTGCCGCGCAGTTCGACCCGCTGGCCGGTGGCACGCAACCGGCGGATCAGATCGCCCCGCTCGCCAAGAGAACCGCCGCGATCATTGCGGATGATGATGGTGCCGCCGCCGGGGGCCGCCGATGCGGCCGTTGCAAGACCCGCAGTTGTCACGATGGCCAGACAGGCCAACGTCATGAAGAGCCGCCGCAGGGCAAAACTCACCTGGACCCGCAGGCGGGTTGTCACTGAATTCATGGTCGTCACCCCTGGTTCACACCCCGGACCGGACCCGGACCCCACGTCCGCCTTTGCCCGGCACACTGTTCCCCCAAGGGACGGCAAGCGGCTTAAGGTTCGGTTTACAGCGGGGGCCGGGCAGCCGGGTTGTCGAAATCATTTTAGGAAATGGAATGGCCCAGCCCCCCGCAGAACGGGCCGACAAACAATACATCTTGCGGCAAAGCAAAGATTGCGCGCTAATGCGTGTAGTCCGTTTACGGGTTATTAAGTCGAAATGGATCAGTCTCGGGGTGACGGCCGCTTTCAGAGGACGATGACCATCATGATGTCAGCCTTGGCGATTTTCCCCTGCTGTGCAGTCCTGTGGCTGCTGATCTGCGATCATCTGGGCCATGTGCAGGATGAACCGCTTGGCAATGGCAGGCCGGGTTAGGTCTGATCCCAGCCGTTCCTCGGCCGCCCAGGCGCGCAACCGGGTGCATGTCGTCACAATGCTCGGCGGCCAGATGAAGGATGTGCCGCCCGAGAGTGCCCAGGCCAGCCGGCCCTGATCGAGAATGTCAGATTGGGTCGGCAGATCGGGAAAATCTGGCTTGAACGCTTGTCAGCATGGGAACCTCTCACCCGGCGTCTGCGGGGCGAGGCTGAGGTTGCGGCCTATTGCGAAAGGAATGTTCTGGCCAGCATGATCCCTTTGGGAAGGCGATCCACTGAAGAAATTTCCGATCCTCTCCGATATGGAATGGCATTAAAGGGCTGTCTTCATTCCATCGGGCGGGGCGTATCAAACATGCGGATGGCCATCACAGGCCCATGTAGGACAGCAGCTTTCGGTTCTGTTCATGCACATCGAAGCGGTCTTCGGCCATGCGTCGGCTTTGTGTGCCCATCTGTGCCACCAGACCGGGCTGGTCGATGACGCGGCGTATCACCGCCGCCAGCGCTGCCGGATCACGCGGCGGCACGAGAAAGCCGTTCACGCCCTCCATCACGGTCTCGCGGCAACCGGGGACATCGGTGGTGATGACTGCCCGCCCCATGGCCATGGCTTCCTGCGTGCTGCGCGGCACCCCCTCGCGGTAGGAGGCGGTGTTTGTCAAAGCAGTTGTCGTCTGGTTTCGTTTTCAGGCTGCCTGTTCGGCTGGCCCGGCCATGGGTCCGCCGCCGCCAGCTTGATGGGGGAGCGCGTCGGCGGCCCCATGACCTTTGCGCCC
>Ga0209570_1000225_pt1 | contig 99326 bp, 106 predicted proteins | sample EBPBio172007_DNA_FD_185861 | JGI IMG/M metagenome (GOLD analysis project Ga0209570, IMG submission 185861) | Wastewater treatment Type I Accumulibacter community from EBPR Bioreactor in Madison, WI, USA - Reactor 1_9/17/2007_ DNA (SPAdes)... | ecosystem: Engineered > Bioreactor > EBPR >... | reverse complement strand
CAAACTCGCCAGAGGCGGCGAAAGCCGTAGTGGTAAGCATAATCCTTTGGTCCAGGGTTCAAGTCCCTGCGGGCCCACCAGACAAGAAGACCAACCCCTCATCGGGTTGGTCTTTTTTTGCGTACTCCCGCGTGTTTGCGCGGGTTCGTGCGGGTTCCTGTGGACTTCGAGGTTTCCCGTAGGCGCCCGGATTCGGCCGTTTTCACTCTCTCCTGGCCATTTTTCTCTCTGGCCTCGCTGCCCGCTGGAGACCGAAGTCCACGAGTTCACAAAATTGCGCTGTTATGAATCAACAGCTTATACGTGGTCCAATCAAGCAGTTGATCCGTAGCATTGGTAGGCGGTGGAGAACTCCAACGAGTCGGAGAGTGGAGAATCGGGGCGTTTTGCAAGCTGCCGACCTTCATCTCAGCTGATTCGAGGAGTTGATTCGCCAAGGTGGTTTGGCATCAGAAGCCACCGGGTTTCTTTCTACGTCCGCTGTGTCTCAACAAGAGCACGGCGTGTTTTCGGGCAGAAGGAACCAGCCTAACATCACCGAACCGCAGTCAGCACGGCCAGTGGACGGCCGCAATAGATCAACTGCGAACTTGCCCAATGCATCTCACCGCAATGAATCTGGCGCTGCGTGCCGCAAATACCGAACGATCAGAGCCCTTTTCTGGTGTTTTTCTCTCAACCCCTTTCTCCCACGCAAGAAAAGCAAGCTCGCTGGCCTGCGTACGCACGAAGGGCGCTTGCTCACTGAAACCTGCCGCGATCTTGTCGTTTGGTGTGCGGCAGATCTCGTGTCGCTACGCGTTGTCCTTGAAGACGCCTGGCAGCACTTTCCATTCATCCCATCGAATGGTCGGATCCTCGGGTGTCCTCGTCAGAATTCGCCGTTCGCCTGCAGCCTTGAGACTTGCATTGCTGTCCCACGCGAAGCCACCACCGACCCGTACGCCGCCGAAGACAGCGTTGACGGTCGCAGCATCGATCCGAAAGTCTTCCATACACAGCTTCAGAATTTCGTCCGAATCCTCTCTCGAGAGGTACTGCTCCCAGTAAAGGTAGTCGTGTATGACAGCCGCATACGAATACAAGCCGTCCGGCCTAAGGATCGACCAGAACACGCGCGGAATGCTGGCGAAGTCCGTGACAAAGCCGATTGGCACCCTGACTGGCTGGTACCTGTTGGCATCCTTCGGCTCAGGGTTCCAACCAATGACACTTGTCAGGAAGTAGACCGGATCAGCAAACCTTCCGACGTGCAACGGGCCATTCGGCGCCTTTGAAGTGGCTGGGTCCTTCTGCGTGGCGTCTTTGATCCAGCTCTGCATCCATTCGTCAGCTGCCTGCGGATCGGCAAAGGGTTTCGCCGTGACGGGTTCGGTAGTGTCCGAAGCACGGGCTAGGAGTGGGACCCACATCGGTGCTGCGGCTATGAGGGTCAACGCATGGCGACGAGTCGTCATCATTGTGTTACTTTTTCGCTACTGTTTAGTGGAGGGCAAGAAGAGCATTTCGCCCTCGCCTTTCATGCGGCCAAGCATCGGTATCTGCTTCGCTTGCGTCTGCTCGGCCACCTTGTATTGGACGTAGAGAAACAACTCGCTCAGCGTGATCAATCCATTGTTGCCCAGGATGTCCGCTCCGCCGTTGAGTCCATCGGCCAGGAAGTGAGTGAAGGTGCTCATGCCGAGCTTGGGATCGATCTGCGCAACTTGGTTGGACATGCCCGCGGTAAGCATAAACGCACCTTTTGGTACTGCCAAGCGCGTTAGATCAGGAACGCCGACCGACTTCCTTACAATGCCGAGACCAGAGAAACAGCTGTCGACCGCAAAGAGGATCTGCCGCACCTGCTTTCCATCAAGCGCGAGGTCCGCCTGCAACTGCAGATCGTTGAGCCTCAAACACCTAGTCGTGGGGCTTTTGTACTGGCAGTCCGAAGTCGCCAGATACGCCTCGTTGGGCAACGTGGGATGCGGAAAGCCATGTGTCGAGAAGTAGACCAAGAGCCGGTCGTTACGCCCGGCCGCATCAATCAGTTGGTCCAGCGCTTTGGTGATATCTTCCCGAAGAACACGTTCGCGCTTCAGGATGGTCACCTCGAAGCCGTTGCGCTTGAGCGCTGTTTGCATCGCGGTCACGTCCGCCGAAATCTTGGCTTCATCGAACTGCGGGAAATGTGCAGCATCATCGAACTTCCACATGCCCACGACCAGCGCACGGCTTTTAGCATAGACCTCGCTAAAGGCAATTGCTTTGTTGTTGGCCGGTGGCGACCCATCCAAGCCCTTCGTCAGCGTCTCCTTGGTCGGCTTGGAAATGTGGTCCTTGGGTAGGGTGAACTGGAACATCGCCGGAAACGACTCCAACGACGTCAATCCGTCCGCGTACTTCGCCTGCACCCGAAACTGATGCGAACCCTTTAGGAGAAACGGGTAGCGCACCTGCTGAAGCGTGGTCCACGCACCCCAGTCATCGTCATCCGGCTCCATTCGATAGCGATATACGACTTTCTTCAGGCCCTTCTTGAACTCGTGTCCGACGAACCAACTGAACTCGATAGGCTTCAACTGTAAGCCACCGGGTGTTGCCACAGCACCTGGAACCTGACCATTCATTCGCAAGTAGACAGTCGGCTTGTCGTCCTTGACAACCGGAACGTTCGAGACCTCGAATTCTGTGACGACCTTGACTGAACCCTTGTACTGTGTCAGGGCTGCTGCCAGCGTGTTGCGGTCGGTCGTGTGCGGCACGAACGATTCCTTGTAGCCCGCGCCCGTCTTGAGCGGAGCATCTCGGAACAAGGGCTCTGCACCCATCACAACCTTGTACTTGCCGGCTTTCTCGGGGGCATAGAAGTTGAGCTTGTAGGCAGAGGACGCCTCAGCAAGCCCAATATCGCGCCCCGGCGTTCCGCTCAATATACCGTAGACCTCCCATTTCGCCAGATCTGCAGCAGTAGGCGTGGTCGATGACTTGGCTGGTATGACAGCCCACGGCATGTACGAGAACTTTTCCGACCCGAATATGTAGCCAGTCACGAGAAACCGAACCGTCACTTCCGAACGTGGCACTACAACGCTATCGCCCTTTTCAAATAGAACCGTGTCGTGATGGAGATAAAATCGCCCCGCAAATGCAGTACAGGTCAGGGTCAGGAGAGCGAAACCAAATATAGCCGCTATAGCAGCTCGCAAGTTCCACATGTGGCACGCCCTGACGCGTGCAGACATGGAGGCCCGGTATTGCGCGGCGGGCTTGGATCGCGACAATTCCGGCGACGCGAAGGGATTGTGCAGCTGACCCACGTCCGATCGGACTGGCCGCGCGGGGTACCGGGATGCAGCCGTTTCAGTCGGCTGACAGTTGTCTTCTGAGTACGCCATAGCGCGTCCTGGTATAGTCGAACATCTCGCGGGTGCGGGCGAGATTCTGGAGTTCTCCGCCCGCCAACTCGCCGTTCATTTTGGCGATGTACCGGTCGCGACCTTCGGCGATCTTGCTGCTGATCGGACCGGCTCCCTTGTCGTCGTAGACGCGGGCCAGAAAGGCGTCAAGGCGTTTCTTGAGGCGCGAATTCAACTCGGGCGTGGTCAGCAGCTTGTCGACCAGGATTCGAGGCGCATTGGCGACATCCGCATAGGAGTAGCGGCGGAACGGATCGCCGCGACCGTCGTAGTCGAACGTATTGTCCATGTCCCAGACGATCAGCTTCCAGGTGTTGCTGGACGCATCAAGGTAAAGAAGATCGTTGTTGAAGTTGCCGTAGGCGCTATCCCAATGGCCCACGGTCGTCACGATAGACGCATAGTTCATGAGGTTGTCAAGATCCAGCACGTCACCTATTGAGGCGGGCGTCGTGGCGGCCTCCAGCCGCGCCCTGAGTCCTGCCGGCCCCGTCAGATGGTTCATAGCCTGTGCCTGCTGGCCTGCATCGCCGTCATCGAATCTCTTGCCGTCGACATACTGCGGCGCCATGCAGGCCGCGCCGAAGCCGTTATCCCCCTTGAGAGCGCAGCCGTGAGACATAGCAAACACCGTTGGCTTCTTGTCGTCATAGCGCATCCTGAAGAAGCTCTTGTCGAGAGCCTCGGCGACGACGTAGGCGCGGCGGAATCGATTGCTGCAATCGTTGTCCGCGTCGCTGGCGCAAAGCTGAAACTCTACCAAGGCATAGGCGGTTCGATAGACCGGCGCGCCGCGAACGGTGGTCCTGGCCACTTTTTCCGCTTCGGCAGCGGCCCATGTCGCCACATACTCCCGAGCAAGCATTCCATTACCCGAGTCATTCTGCGAACTGGAATCGTTGAAGCTCCGGCGCAGATTGAGTTCCGTGAGCCCGTAAAGCGTGCGGTCCTTGATCCCTGCCTTCGCGACGTCGTCGTAGGGCACTTCGTGCCAGTTTTCGTTGCCCTGCCGCGAATAGACGCCATGCGTCCTGTCGAACGATACGCTGAACTGGAGTCTGGGGATGCAGCGCGAAGTATTGCCCCGAACTTTCATGGCAATGTCCTTCATCGGCACATCGTCGAAGGCGAAATAGCGAGCGTGCACCCACTTCACATCGTCGGACTTGCGGCACCCGCTGTTCTTCTCGTCATCATGAAGCTGGTTCCAGGCTCCCTGGTTCATCTTTATGTAGATTCTGTGGATCTCGCCGTTGAATAGTTTGCTTTGCGTGAGATTCCACAATTCCTCGCCCGACATGGCGGGATCGGTGGCGGGTACCGGTTGCCCGTATGCTGGGCCTGCGGATAGGCCCAGCATGGTGAACGCTATGCTCAAACAGCGCAGACGTCTAGGTATCATGCCGCTCTCCTTTCGCCAAAAGACAAAAAAACCCCATCAAACCCCCTTCGGGTATGGCCAAGTCTCATTTCGGCAGTCACGCGCCGAGCTTTAAGACAGGCGCTCCCGAATCGCACCCCAAACATGAGCCATCGTACGATGGGCGACGATTTGGTTAATGTCGCACATCGACGAACCAGCGGGGGCATATCGGCTATCAATAGTTTTTATTTGCAATCACATAGTGAAGGCCTTAAGTTCCTTTTTGCTTCGTTTCGCTTGGAAACGGCAGCCGGCCGATCTCGGACGCCACGCCTGCGGGCGAGCCCCGGGCCCGTCCGGCGGAGAGGACTTGCCGGCCCTCAGGGGCGGGACAAGGGGCGGGGGAGCCCGCAGGGCTGAAAAGAGGCATCCGCCTCATCGGGGCCGGTTCCACAGGAAACGCCATAAACGCGGCATTATGGAGCTAAAACCCCATGCTAAAAATCAATGAGTTAGGCAAGCCACACTGGTCTGGCGCTTGCCGCCAGAGTGCCGAACCGGGTCGCAACCCGCGTCCGCTCATGCCATCGACACGCTGATGGCTGGTTTTGCCGTGTTTTTTGATCCATTGGCGTCATCCAGGGGCGCTTGAAGTGCTTGATTCAATGGGGTGGGGTGGCTGCTCCATTATGCCGATAAACCCTTACGTTTTCGTTCGACCGGTCGCGGTAGGTCATATGGGCGTAACGGCAGATTTCCTGCTCCAAAAGGATTTCCTCGGGTGAGATTTACGGACTAGGGCAAAGTCTCGGCGCGCGTTTAGGCGCGTTACAACAAATGCCCGCGGAGTGCGTTGAATTTTGCCCAGAGGCGATGGCGCGATCACTTATGGGCTATGCGGTGAATCTTGGCCGTGAAGGTATGGGCCACCGGGCTGGGTTCGTTATCGGTGGACAAAATTAACAGTGCGGCAATGAGAGTTCGCATCTGCGTTCTCGACGCCTGGCTTCCCCACCCCGCGTGCGGAGCAGGCGTTCGTGAAAGAACTTGGGGTTACATTTTGTGTTTTCAGAGATGAGTAACTGTTGAAAGGGGGCTACATGCTTTTTGTTACGAATAGAATCCCTGATCAGGGCTCGGAATCCGACGAGCGAGTAGTCACTTTCGAGATGGACAAGGCAGATGCTTCTAACAGCCTATTCTATTGTCGTTACAGCGATGGCGAAATCACGGAGCGGATGAGTCCGAACTTTCTGACGGATCTCAAGAATTGCTCGAAGAGAAACATCCTATTCTATATACATGGTTACAGCACACCACTGGCTAAGGCTGTTGGGAAAGGTCGTTCCCTGCAGTTTCTCTTGGACAAAATAGACCCGGATCTAGTAGAAGTTGTTACCCTCGTCTGGCCTTGCAGAGCCCTTACGGACCGCGTCAAGACGTATTGGACCGATCAGGACGCGGCAGACATGTCTGGCCCCATCTTTTCCCGTGTCTTGTCCCGTTTCATGCTCTGGCGAGCACACCCCGAGCAGATAAGAAGTCCTTGTCCAAAGAGAATTCATGTCCTCGCCCATTCCATGGGCAATCGCGTGCTTACCAATATTCTCAACTCCTGGGCCAACAGTTTCGGGAGTGGGCGGGTGCCGTTGATTTTCCGAAACGTTTTCATGGTCGCGGCCGATGTTCCCAGCACCACCTTGGAGCGCGATCAACCAGGAAACATTATTACTTCAGCAGCGCGCAATGTGGTGGTTTACTACGCGGGAGACGACAAGCGTATGGACGAGAGCATGCTAGCTAATGCGGTTCGGGGGCACTACGCTAGCGAGGACAACCCCAGCAATGAAATTGGTCAATCCATATATTTTGGTGGCGACATCAGCACACGGCTGGGCCATTTTGGCCCGGACAATCCTAAGAAAACCCGCCGAAATGTTTATCGGATCGATTGTGATCAGTTTAACGACAAGTTTGATAGAGCGGGGCACAGCTATCTATTGACCGACGATCCCACTGACACGGGCGACCCGGGTTACCAGGTCGCAGGGAATGTGAGTCCTGTTCTACAGCACTTGGCGAGCGCAATTGCGACTGGCCAAGTGCAAGCAGACCAGGGTCGGGCGTTCAGTCTGCAGTTTGGTGGAAAGGACCAGTAGTTCTACCTTGGCCGCAGATCCATGTGACTTGTACCGATTGGCCTACGGGCAGAGCAAGTCGACTCAGCATGATTTGTAGCAATTACCTGGAGGATTTCAGATGCCTAATGGACCGGTGTGGAATGAAGCTCTGTTACAGGCGAACGGTGTTTTTCCGACCGTTCTGGCGATCGGCGATTCATGGTTCTGGTACCCAAAGAACAATCTAGCTATTCCTCTGCATAAGATTCTCAACCGTCAAAGAACGCATACGATGCTGGTGCGTGGCCACAGCGGCGCTGAGGCAGTCGATTACCAAACGGGTCCAGTTCGTGCTCAGATCGACTTGGACCTCGATGTAGCGCGAGGCTATGGGAGGACACTGAAAGCGGTATTTATATCCGGAGGCGGCAATGATTTCGCCGGAAAGGACGATCTGCCAAGCCTGTTATTGCCGGACTGCTCGGCCCAGAGCTCGCCTGAGAGCTGCCTACGCCCCGGACAACCCGACCTGCTTTTCGAAACGGTCAGGAGTGCGTTACAGAGCGTGTACGATCTGGTTCAACAGAAGATCCCAGGTACGCCGGTATTCGTTCACGGCTACGACTACCCCTGTCCGAATGGCAAGGGGTTCATGGGACTTGGGCAGTGGCTTCAGTACCCCATGGACCAATGCAGGGTGCCGCGCCAGTTTCACCAGGAAGTAGTCAATCAGCTCATCGAACGTTTCCGCGAGACGCTTCTCGCAGCGCAGCGAACAGCCCCTCACCTGAACGTGGTGGACGAGGTAGGGACCCTGACTCCGGCCGATTGGGCCAACGAGTTGCATCCGACGCCAGCAGGGTTCAATCGCCTTGCGAAGTGCTGGCGACCCGTCCTGGAAGCTGCAGGAATAGCCTGACCTATGTGCTCGAGGCCCTCTGACCATGCCTGAAGTTTAGACACACGGTGATGGCCCCTGCTGCCGGAGGCGCTCCGGCAGCAGGGGCTCCGCAGTGGGATGGCATAGTCAAATTCTTCATGTTTGGAGGATGGAATAGCTACAACATGGGATTGGTTAAGCCACCGTATCGTAGACTATCGCAAAACCGGGTCTGCTCTCGTCTTTGGGACGACAGATTAGACACTGACGAGAGGAGTAAGCGTGATGTGCTGTTTCAGGGAAGTAAGCGAACCGCGCGCGACCCTGGACCCTTCGCGTCGCACACTCTAAAGCTGCGACATCATCGCAGCAGGTGCTAGCAAAATGTGCAGCAACTGGCTCGCATTCATCCCCGCGATCATTACTGCGGTCGTCGGTCTAGCAGGATTACTCGGTCTCGCGAAGTATCTGATCGAACCGTGGTACAACGCGAAAGCGCTTCGCCGAAAGTACGCGACGGCACTCTGGATCGCCTGCGCAGACCTCAAGATCCAGTTGGAGCGAATCCGCGAACGAGTAATGGCGGGTGACCGCCAGATGGTTGAGGCGCTGAAGAAGATTCCCGACAATGATTCGAAAAGAGATGGCAGCGTCCGACCCGACTGGTTCACGAAGGACGGCTACTACACGACCAACACGGCATACAAAATTGCTGCGGTTTCCGCGTGGCTCCGTATTTACCAACGAGAACTGCTCTTCCTCCCGTACTCGTCGAGCAAGTCCTTCCTATCGAACCTCTACACCTACGCGGACCGGCTCAATAGGTCATTCAGCACAGACACGTGCCTGTGGTACGACTACCTCAACGCGGTCGGAGATGGATTAGTGACGCCGCCCGGCTCCACCCCAGCAGCGCCCGCCCTCGCGCCACTGTCTTTCGCCGAGTTCTGCGAACGGTACACGACAGACAGCCGCTTCCGACTCTTCTACGAGCAGGTTCATATGTACATCTGGTTCGTCGCCGACGGCCGGAAGCCGTACCTCGATTCGCTTGAAAACGTGCTTCAAGCTTTGGCCAAGTTGGGGTTGTTCTTGACGGGAGAGAAGCTGTTGCACGAAAGCTTCATCGTGAGCCGGCCGGACATCAACCCGGCGGAGATGGCGCGGCGTGTGGCATAACCCGCCTTTGCGGCGGACGTGATCATCGAGTACGGTCGGTGTCACCCCGCTGAACAGCGCTTTTAGCGCCCGCTTTCCATCTCGGGTTACACCCGCTTGGGGTCTTGCCGCTCCCCGCATGGATCAGGCTGCAGCCGGTCACTTCGTTTCCGCCTGCACGTCCTCGCCAACCACACCAATCCGCGACCTCTGCTCCTCCCACAACACCGGCGGGCTGATCGCCAGCTCATGCACCGTCACGTGCTGAGGCAAGGTCTCATCCAGGATGGCCTCCACGATGTCTGGTGCGAGCGTGCTCAGGTTTTCTTCGCTCTCGGCCGGAGGCCGAAAGTCCACGAGCGCTTCGACCTGACCCATTACGAATCCACAATTTATACGTGGTTCAATCAAACGGTTGATTCGTGGCCTTGGTAGGCGGTGGAAACAGCAACGCCATGCCGGCGAGCGGAAGAATGCTGGATCTCTGGCTGGTGCGCAGATCTCGGCCAAGAGCGGATGGCCGAGATCCTTCTCCAAAGCCGACGCCGGCCTAGGGCGATAAACCGTAAACGGTCATTCGGTGGGGGACGTCGATTTCTTCGCCTGACAGACCGTTACGCTCCGGAAAGCAGTCAGTGGGCGCAGGATGGCGTCGGTCGGCAGCCGGCCAAGAGCAAATGGTGGCAGCCTTTCTCCAACGCCGACGTTGTCCAATGTCAGCGCAGCCCCACGATACGCGTGGTGACGCGCAAGTTCGTAGGCGATCGACTGGTAGCCGTCACCCCCGGCCCCGATGCTGCCCTCGTTCGATGGGCCGAGGGGTTTCGCTGAGTTTTCCGACGTCGATTGCACACGTCAGCAGACTCTAGAACGCCACTTCGTCGTGTAGAATTAATCGCAGTTCAACCACATCTGGAGGCACAGCGTGGAGCAAACCAGTTCCTGGGGTAAAAGGTGTCCAATGGCCCTGTTGCTCCTGTTCGGAGCGGTCGTGTTGTGGCTGATGTGGGCCTTGCCTTGGGTTGGCCCGGTGTTCTACTTCATCAGCTGGCTGTTGGCTTTGACGCTGATCACCATCCTGGCAGTGGCTATTCTGTTCTACCTGATCAGCTGGGTTTGGCATAAACGGTGGAGGACCTGTTTCTCGTCAACCATAACGCAGGTGTCTAAGGTTGATAAGACTACTTTGGTGAATACTGTATGCCCTTGTGTCGAGCGAGCCCTCGAAGATGCCTACAAGAACCAACCTGATCAGGTGTTTAGGTACGTCGATAGATACTGGTTCGAAGGAGGAGTGTTCGGCTGGGTTGACGATAAGGAAGACAAGGTACTCTACGTCACGTTTCGCGGAACGTCAGAGATCGGCAACTGGTTACTTACCAACGCCCAAGCTCACATGGTTAAGGCGGAGAATGTGTTCAAGCCGGGGTCGACTGCGGAAGGCGGAGTGCACCAAGGGTTCGTCAAGGCGTATCGCGACTTGTGCTACGACTATTCTTCGGAAAGTGCTAAGCCGCCACCAAAGAGTTCTTCGATTTTCGAGCGCGCATCCCACTGGCTTAGAGCCTGGAGAACTTATCTTAAGAACGAGAGATGGGAGGCTGTCGCCTCTTACAAGGTGACGAGGTGGGGTCTGGCGCCATTGTGGACGCTTTTCTTGGCCGTCCCGATCTTGGCAGCGCTGTACTTGGCCCGCGAGAGTTGCTTGGCCTTCGTCGGTCCACCGTCAGCGTTTTCGCAGTGGGAGTACTGGTACTTGTTACTGTTGGCCTGCGGCCTTCTGCTGGTGGTGCAGCTACTGTTCGCTTCCGGTCTCTTGGAAGTTTTCTTTCACCGGAAGAACAAGCTCTTCCTCGGCCCACCTCTGTTAGGTGTCGTCCAGAAGAAGGCGGCCGAAAAAGAAAAGATAGTCTTCACCGGTCACTCGCTAGGGGGCGCACTCGCGACGCTCGCGTTCGTAGACTACTTGACCCAGGCTCGTGGCGATAAGGAGCTTGAGCTTGTCACCTTTGGGGCTCCACAGGTCGGGAACGATACGTTCGCAAAGTGGCTTCAGGGCTTGCACGACAAACGTGGGGGTGTGCGCACGTCCGTCCACATCGTTGGCGGCGTTGGAGATCCGGTCCCACACTTGCCCCCAAGGAAGTCCTTCCTCAAAGTCGCAATCGAGAATCCCACTCTAATCGGTGCCGTGCTGGCGGCCGTGTACGTTGTCGGATGGCTTCCGTATGCGCTGTGCTACCGCGCATTCCTGGGGTCCGGGTGGAACTCCCTCGTGCGGTGGATCGGGTCACCTGAACGTGGGTTGGATATCTTGAACCATTCCCTCACCTACACGGATCTCAACAAAAAAACTCGAAGCCTTTCTACAGAATCGCGGCGCGAGTAGGCGGTCACCGACGAGCCTGATGGGATCGTCTTCGTGCTGCCTGTACCAGGTGATGCGCTGATCGGATTCGTAGTCCGGTGCCGACTGGGCCTGCGGTTCGTCCTCGCGCAGTATGGCGTCCTGCATCTCCCAGAGTGGGCAGCACGGGGTTTCATCAGGCGGGGGGCCGATGTCGGCTCGCCCAGAGGAGCAAGGGCCGCCTTCATGCAAAGCGAATGTCCGTAGCAGGAGCAACACTGGCCGACCGAAGCTGGCAAAGCCCAATGACCGCGACGGGTGGTTTGGGGCCACCACCCACCATTGATCAGGATGCTGCAGATATCTTCGGCTGGATCTCCTCACCAACCACACCAATCCGCTCCCGCTGCTCTTCCCACAACACCGGCGGACTGATCGCAAGCTCATGCACGGTAACGTGAGGAGGCAACGTTTCATCCAGGATGGCCGCCACGATGTCGGGCGCGAGCGTGGTCAGGTTGAGCATGCGGCACATGTAGCTGTTGTCGATCTTCTCCCGGGCGGCGAGTTCGATAATGGACTTGGCTTCGCCGGATTCCAGCATGGACAGCCAGCGATGGCCGCGGGCCAGCGCCAATTGCATCGGCGTGGCGGTCACATCCCAGGGCCTCGGGTTGACAGCCTCACCATTCGGTAGGGTGACCAGTTTCCGCCCACTGCGGCGCTTGATCTGGATCGGCACCGACAGCGTCAGCCGGCCATCGCTGGCCGCGATCACATCCGGCGCCCCGGTCGTGCGGATCCGAACCCCGTTCATGCCAAAGCCTCCTGCCGTCGTTCAGTCGGCTCGGGACGCAGATCCAGCACCACCCGTTCGATGCCATTGGCGCGCAGGCGCACTTCCAGATCGGTGGGCGACACGATCACCTTCTCGACCAGGAGCCGGACGATCCGGGTCTGCTCTGCCGGGAACAACTGGTCCCAGATCGCATCGAGGCGCGTCATGGCGACGGCGACCTTGGCCTCGTCCAGGGTCGGGTCGAGCTTGATCGCCTGCGGCAGCACCTCGCCGAGCAGCGCCGGTGCGCGCAGGATGCCGCGTAGTTGTTCGAGCACCGCCGATTCCAGTTCTGCCGCCGGCAAGCGGGGCAGACCGGACGCGCCCGCCTGTTCCTTGGTATCGCGCATCGGGATGTAATACCGGTAGCGCCGCCCGTTGCTCTTCTTCGTCGAGTGCCAGGGAGACAAGGCGCGCCCGTCGTTGCCAAACACGATGCCCTTGAGCAGGAAGGGCACGACCGCCTGGGTAGCGCCGCCGCGCACCCGGCAGTTGGTCAAGAGAATCGCGTGCACGCGGTCCCATAACTCACGCTCGATGATCGGCGGGTGCGCCGCCGGAACCCACTGGTCCTTGTGCCGCAGTTCGCCGAGGTAGGTGCGGTTGTTCAGCAATTTGTAGATCATCCCCTTGTCGATCGGCTTCCCCTCTCGGACCTTGCCCTCCTGCGTGGTCCAGGCCTTCGAGGTGACGCCGTCCAGCTTCAGCTCATTGAACAGGGAAGTGCTGGAACCGAGTTCGACGAAGCGCTGGAAGATATGCCGGATCAGCTTGGCTTCCTGCTCATTGGGGACCAGTCGCCGGCTCTCGACGTCGTAGCCCAGCGGCGGCACGCCACCCATCCACATCCCCTTGGCCTTGCTGGCGGCGATCTTGTCGCGGATGCGCTCGCCGGTGACCTCGCGCTCGAACTGCGCGAACGACAGCAGGATGTTGAGCATCAGCCGGCCCATCGAGGTCGTCGTGTTGAACTGCTGGGTCACCGAGACGAACGAGACGCCGTACCGTTCGAAGACCTCGACCATCTTCGAGAAGTCCGCCAGGCTGCGCGTCAGCCGATCGATCTTGTAGATCACGACCACGTCGATCCTGCCGGCCTCGATGTCGGCCATCATTCGCCGGAGTGCCGGACGCTCCATGTGCCCACCCGAGAAAGCCGGATCGTCGTAGTCGTCCGCCACCGGAATCCAGCCTTCCGCGCGCTGGCTGGCAATGTAGGCGTGACCGGCGTCGCGCTGGGCGTCGATGGAGTTGTATTCCTGATCCATGCCCTCGTCGGTGGATTTGCGCGTATAGACGGCGCAGCGTACGCGCCGTTTCAAGGCTTCGCTCATCGCCGGGCTCCTTTCCTGGCCGGCGTTTCCGGTTTGGCCGGGCCTTTGAGCCCGAAGAACAGCGGTCCCGACCAGCGGGTTCCGGTGATCTCGCGAGCGATCATCGACAGGCTCGGGTACATCCGGCCGTTGAACTCGTACTGGCCGTCGGCGGTGGCGACGACGCAGTATTCGACGTCGCGGTATTCTCGTGTCAGCACCGTACCCACCGCCGGCCGGGTGTCGCGGTCGCGCTTCTTGACCTTGCCCGCGTCGAGGAGGGCTTCGATCCGACGCTGGTTTTGCTCCAGCAGGTGGGCGTCGACCTTTCGGAACTCCACTTCCTGCAGGCGGTAGGCGATGCGACGTTCCAGGAATGGCCGGTTGTAGTTGGGCGTGTCGGCGCCAAATAACTTCTGCCAAAGCGCCTTTATTTCAGGCATTGGCAGTTCGGGCAAGCGGGCGATCTGCGCCGATACCGACGGCGGCGTGGCGGGAATGCGCGTGGACGTGTTCATCATGACTCCGTGTTATTCCTTGTGGACGGGGTGTGAATGAACGCGCTGGTCGCCGGAGAAGGCAAGCTCAAACCCGTTCTCTCGGGCCAGGTCTTTCGACTGCGGAGACTGCCCCGAACTGCGAAGGCGGATGAGCCCTTTGGCCAGCAACGACGCGATCTCGCACCGACGCTGCGCTGCGGTCATGTGCTCCGGGGGTTGATGGTTGACCGGACAGTCGCTGCGCGCCGTTTCGCTCGCGGCTCGCGAAGTTGCCCTTCGTCTGATGTCTTGCATGGCTATCGGTCCTCTCCGTCCAACTCGCTTGAAGCGTCATTGTCCGGATCAGCCGCTACCCACACCACGAGGGCGTTTCGGGCCGTTGCGGAGAGATGCGGAGCCGTTTGGAAAGGCTGGTCAGACGGTTATCGGATGGGCCGCTGCCCGTATCGCTCGAACCGCTCGATGGCGCTTTCGAGACCCGGCTCGTCCTCTTCGTCCTGGGTTTCCCACGACTTCCGGTCGGGCATGACGAGCAGCGAAATCACGAAATCGTAGTGATCCGAAACGATGCGCATCTCGCGAAGGGGCATATCGCCAGGCTCCCTGGCGAACCAGGTCCGGGCCGGTACCGTGATGCCCTCGCGCTCGTCGACACTACGCATCGGACTGGACGCCAGCGATCCTTCGGGAATCGGGATGGTCTGTTTGCCGAACCGGAAAAAAGCACCCGTCTTCAGGGCCGTCTGACTCGACCACGACCACTGGATGAAGCCACTTCGCGAGACCACCATCACCGCACGCTCGGGGGTGAACTCGATCCAGCGCCGGATCACCGCCTGCATGGACGCACCGTAGCGATCGGCACAAGCACTCAGCACGTCCAGATTGACCGTCGCGCTGGCCACTTGGCGCCGGAAGTCGTCGAAAGGCATCAACAGCGTGGCTGCGAATTTGTCCGCGTCATTCTCCATGGCCCTGACGTTGCCGCTCCATCCCGCCGTATCCTCGGTCGAGCAAAGAAATTCCCCTTGCCCCGGCAACTCGCGATGCAGCAGGTAGTGGCCGAACTCGTGCGCAATGGTGAACTGGGTCCGTCCCGGTGAGGCAACCGCGGCGTCGTAGACGATCAGCCACCGCGTTCGGTCCTTGTTGGGCTTGAGCATGCCCTCCAGACAAGGCAGTGCCGCGCCATGAACCTTCGTGATCGGCGATTTGGGAAATCTCTGCTGCGAGTACTCCAGCGCGAGTTCGGCCACCTTGACCGGGAAGCGCTCAGGCCCGAGAACCTGATTGAGCAATGCCGAGATCCCATTGGCCTCGGCCATCGGCCGTTTCGGTTCCGTCACTCGTCGTTGTCCCAGGCATCGAGGATCTGGCGCAGCCGCTTCTTGGTGTCCTCCGGCATCCCCTGGTATTTCCGGAAAAAGGCCTGATCCAGAACTTGCTGGTCGGGAGACGACGTTTCCGTGCTGAGCAGGTAATCGGACGTCACGTCCAGTACCGCGGCAATCCTGCCGATCTTGTCGGCAGACGGCTTGGGAACATCCTTGTTTTCGAGCTCCCAGATGTAACTCTTGCTGGAGTCGGTCAGTTCGGCCAATTGTTCGAGGCTGAGCCGCTTTTGCTTTCGCAGGGTTCGCATCTTGTCACCCAGGGGTGATGGCACTGCTCTCTCCTTAAGGGTCCGTATCAGGCGTGAAATACTACCACTCTGCCGAACGCTTGCGTACCCGTTTGACAACATATACGGCACTCAGCGATAATTCGCAAAGTTCGGTGCGCCGAACGCAATCGGTCTACACACCCCAATAACAAGAATGGGCTGCTCGGGCTGATAAGCACCCAGTCAATACCTTTGTGAAGGGGAATGTCGATGAACGATGCAGAGAATCTCTCCAAACTGCTCGGCCACCTGCCGCCGGCGGTCTTCAGTGAATTCATGGTCAGCGAGTTCGATCTGGCGATGCCGGAATTGAACGCGAAGCAGGCCAAGCGGGAACAGCGGGCCGCCATGGATAACGTCCTCGCGGCCCTCGCGGTCAGTGTGCGGCAGCCGATTGAGGAGTTGGCCGAACGACTCGTGCTGCTGTCGGACGGTGCCGGGCAGGACGTCATCGAGGGCTTTCGCGACGACATCTTTGATGATGCCGACCGCGAGACCTTCGCCGCGATCCGCAACCAGTATGAACGGGCCCTGTGGCTTTACCGCCATGAGCCCGCGGTCTTCAAGGAGGCGCTGGATGCCCGGCAGGCCGACGTCTTCCGCCAAAGCCCGTCGTGCTACTCTGGGTTCATGGCGCCGAAGGGCCTGTCGATCAAGGACGATGAGGCCTCGAGGGTGGAGTTCCATCAGACCGTCGCCGAACAGCTAGGCTGCGCGGTCGATGCGGTGGCCGTCCAGATCTTCAGGCGCCTGCGTCCCGACACGCAGACCGGCGAGGACGTCGCCCTGTACCAGGTCAGCATTCACCACAACCGCCCGCCAGAGATCATCGACTGCGTCCAGGACAGCGAACTCTTCGGGCAGGAGGTGATCCGGGCGGTCTCCTCGCATGTCACCTACGAGCCTGCCCACGGTCATCTGGAGGTACTGACCAAGGACACCGATGGCCGCGAGACGCTGGCCCGGATCGTGGCAGACGCCTTGCTGCAGTCGCCGATCTCCGGCGAGAAGATTCCGTTGAAGCAGTACGACTACCAGAGTCTCGCGGCGCCGCGCAACTTCGACCTGGCTGGCGAGAACGTGGCCTTCGTCAAGGTGGTCGAGCTCGGCTATGCCGGGTCCAACCACCGCTCGCTGCTGGTGAAGATCTGGTCGACCGATACTGAAGACATTCATGCCGCTGCGCGGGCGCTGATCAGCCCCACGTTCGACTTTCGCCATCACCATCTGCACTACGCCAAGCTCTCCATCCGCCTGAAAAAGGTCGGCAACGACCGTGCACGGACGATCACCGTCATCTTGCGCGAGGACAACAAGTGCAACATCAAGACCAAGCGTGAAAAGGACCGGGCATTGTGTGACCGCCTGCTCGCCAAATGGCATCTGGTGAAGGAGATCGGCGATGCCCTCAAAGCCCCTGTCGACGCCGTCGCTGCTTGAGTTGCTCGACCTGTTCGAGCGGTCGAGCCAGTCGCTCACAGACGCCGAAGGCCAACGCCTGCGCGGCGTGCCCGGATGGGACGTCTTCCACAGGACATCCCTGTCCGCCCGGGAACTCGCAGAATGGACGGAGTGCGTCGGTTACTCCGGGTGCTTTCCGGCACCCTGCGGTGACGAGCGCGTGCCGGTCGAACTGCAGGAGGACAGCGATCCGACGCGCTACCGCTATCGGTGTCCGGAGACGTTTCGCAGAAAGTCCGTCGCGGCGACAGAGGTGGCGGTCTACGCCGTTCACGTGCCGATGCTGTTGCATGTTGTCGCGGACCTGCTGGACGTACCGCAGGCGCTTCGCCAGGGCATCGAGTCACCCGCGATCGACGGGGTGCTGTGGAAGCTCGGTACCAAGCGCATCGGCCAGATACACACCGGCGTCTGGTTGGTGCGCGGTCTGCAAAATGGCTTGGAAGATGTGCACCGACACTTTCAGGCGCAGATGCTACCCGATCGGGGTCTCATCCTTTCGGCCGGCGCAACGCTGTCGCACTTGCTGCGACCAATCAGGGATTATCGGGTGATCGCGTTCAAAGACATACTGATCGAGGGAGCGCAATTTCCGGCGATCAACGAAGAACTGCTGCATCGGGTCCTGGGGGGCGCACCTGACGAGACACCCGCGGCCAAGCACCCCGTGCAGTTCGATGAGGCCGAGGGAAGGCTCACCATCGCGACACGAAACATCCCCCCCTGGACGATCACGGGCAAGACACAGGCTGCGGTGGTGGGCTATCTAGTCGAGCAACTTCACCGTGGTCGATGCTTGATTCCCGCCAAGGAGGTGCTCGACAAGCTCTATGGCAGGGCATCCGTCGGGCACAGCAAGCGCATCTCCGAGATCTTCAAGGGCAACACTTACTGGCAGGACTACATTGTGCAAGACGGCGAAGGGCAGTACGGCATCAAGATCCAGTGATTCGGCGCCGCCCCGCATGACCAACAAGCAACCGCCTTCGGGCGGTTTTTTCTTGTCCGCGTCTCGCCGTAGCTCCCGATAGCACGCCCCCACATCGGCCCCCACATGAGGTGGGGTGACCCCCCCACATGCCGGCTCCGACACTGGCAGCACGTTTTCGCAACCACTGAAAGGAGAAAAACGTGCGTGTCAAACACCTCAACCAGCGGGAGCTGGCCGATCGATGGGACGTCAGCGACGCCACACTGGAACGCTGGCGGTCCGAAGGAATCGGGCCAGTCTACCTGAAACTGCAAGGCCACGTGCTGTATCGCATCGAGGACGTCGAGGCCCACGAAGCCGCGAGCCTCTACCGGAGCACCTCTGAGCGCGTCACCGAGGGAGGTGCCGCATGAGCACTGGCACCCTCCATCAACTTCTGGCGACCCCTGCGGTGGAACTCGCCGAACAGTCCAGCGAGTCCCTGTTCCGGATCAAGAGCGATGCCGCCGATCTGCTCGCAGCCGCCAAGACCGTCGTCGAGCACATCGACCGTGCGGTGGAGCTGAAGTACGCCCACCGCGCTCATCAACTGCGGCTGGCCGCAGGCAAAGACAGCGGCGTCGTCCATTTCGACGACGGCGCCGTCCGCGTCACCGCCGATTTGCCCAAGAAGGTCGAGTGGAACCAGGCCCATCTCGCCGACGTCGCCCGACGCATCGCCGCCAGCGGCGACGACCCAGCCGAGTACCTGGAGGTCGCTTACCGCATCTCCGAGACCAAGTTCAACGCGTGGCCCGAGTCGCTCAAGAGCGCCTTCGCTCCTGCACGCACCCTCAAGACTGGGAAGCCGGGGTTTCGCCTCGCGTTGCTCAAAGGAGAAACGCCATGACCCGCTATCCCCTGCACCCCGCCGCTGAGATCTTCCCGGAGATGGATGCACCGGCCCTCGCCGGGCTGACCGCGGATATTGCGGCCAACGGCCAGCGCGAACCCATCCTCATCCTGGACGGGCAGGTCATCGACGGCCGTTGCCGCCTGCGGGCCTGCGAGCAACTGGGCATCGAACCGCTCGTGCGCCACCTCGGTGCAACCGTGGTGGGCGATCCCTACGTGCTCGCGATTTCTCTGAACCTGCATCGCCGGCATCTGACCGACAGCCAGCGGGCGATGGTCGCTACCAAACTGTCCACGATGCAGCGCGGCCGTCCCCACGAAAATGCGCAAATTTGCGCATTTTCTCAGGAGCAGGTTGCTCAGCTTCTCCATGTGTCGAGGCGCAGCGTCCAAAACGCGCGCGCACTCATTGACCATGGCACCGCCGAACTCGTGGCCGCCGTCGACCAAGGCGAAGTCGCCGTTTCCGCCGCCGCCGATCTGGCCCGCCTGCCCGCCGAAACCCAGCGCGAAGTCCTCACTCGCACCCCGGACGAAATCCGTGCCATCGCCCGCGAAGTCAAGGAGCGCATTACTGCGGCCGGCGTCTGCGGTCCGTCTGCGGTGCGCATCTTCGACCGGGTCGCCCAGGAGCAAGACCTCTCCGGCAGCGAACAGTGCTCGGTCGTCGAAGCAATCAAGGCCGACGCGCCGGCGCTACCCACCCCTGCGGAAGCCCGGCGCATCGCCAGTCAGGGAAAACCGGGTCTCGCGGTGCTCGCCACCGACGGACGCTACCACACCGCGCCGGTAGACCCGCAGGAGGCCGCGCGGCTGGAACGCTGGATGCGCTTGCGCGAGGGCCTGGAATCGCTCGCCACCGTGCCCTTCCCGCCTACCGAAGCCCTGACCTCGATCCCGGCTTATCAGCAGCGCAACGTCACCGAGTGGCTGTCGCGCGCGCTCCCTTTCCTGAATGAACTCCACCAACTCTGGAGCCAACACCATGCGTAATCCCATCATGAGCCATCTGCGCGGCGCCGTACGCGACGAGATCACTCACGCCTTTGAAGTTACCGGTCATGCCAGACCACGCGATATCGCGCGTCTGGTCTGCGCCACCCGCACGGCGGACATCCTCAAGCTCGGCACCCGCCTGGCCGAGGACGCGCTGACCGAAATCGCGCGCCGCGAACTCAAGAAGAGCACGCAAGACCGGGACCCGGTCAGCCAGCTGGAACTGCCGGGCGTGCCGGTCGCCCTGATCAGCCAACTGCCGCAGGCCATCAGCATTCCGGTGGAAGACCCCGACGGCGACACCGACGAGGGCATCATCTACAAGCCACTGACGCGGGTCACGCTGGCCGACGTGGACGCCCACCTGGAATTGCTGTCGGATCAGATCGTCGCCGATACCCGGCGTCATCGCGCCGTGAAGGAACTGCGCGACCTGGCCTGGGCCGCCGGCGCCACCCGCGACAGCCTGCTCCTGGCCAGTTTGAGCGGTGCGCAGCAGCGGATCGGGGAGGTGGTCTAAATGGCGCTCCCCATTATCACCGCTGACCAACGCCTGGCCGAACGGCGCGGCGTCAAGGGCGTCCTCGTCGGCAAGAGCGGCATCGGCAAGACCTCGCAGCTCTGGACCTTGAAACCGACTGCGACCCTGTTCTTTGACCTTGAGGCCGGCGACCTGGCGGTCGAGGGCTGGGCCGGTGACACCGTCCGCCCGCGCACCTGGCAGGAATGCCGCGACTTCGCGGTATTCATCGGCGGACCGAACCCGGCACTGCGCGAGGACCAGCCCTACAGCCCGGCGCACTTCGACGCGGTCTGTGGTCGCTTTGGCAATCCTTCGGTGCTCGACAAGTATGACACCGTGTTCGTCGACTCGATCACCGTCGCCGGGCGGCTCTGCCTGCAATGGTGCAAGGGTCAGCCGCAGGCCTTCTCCGAGAAGACCGGCAAGCCCGACAGCCGCGGGGCTTACGGCCTGATGGGCCAGGAAATGATCGCCTGGCTCACCCACTTGCAGCACACCCGCGGCAAGAACGTCTGGTTCGTCGGCATCCTCGACGAGAAGCTCGACGACTTCAACCGCAAGGTGTTCTCGCTGCAGATCGACGGCTCCAAGACCGGCCTCGAGTTGCCCGGCATCGTCGATGAGGTGATCACCCTCGCCGAACTGAAAGCCGATGACGGCACGAGCTACCGCGCTTTCGTCTGCCACACGCTGAACGCCTGGGGCTACCCGGCCAAGGACCGCTCCGGGCGACTCGATGGCATCGAGGAACCGCACCTCGGCCGCCTCATGGCGAAGATCGCCGGCCCCGCCCGGCCCGCACCCGAGCGACTCGACTTCGCTCGCCCCGTCGCACTTCCCTCTCTTCCGACTCAGGAGTCCTGATCATGACGTATTTCGATTTCAACTCGGCTTCCGAGCAGAACAGCTTCGACCCGATTCCCAAGGGTACCCTCGTCCGCGTGCGCATGACCGTTCGCCCGGGCGGCTTCAATGATCCTGCGCAGGGCTGGACCGACGGCTTCGCCACGCGCAACGCGCAAACCGGGTCGGTGTATCTCAACTGCGAGTTCGTCGTCCTGGAAGGCGAATTCGCCCGCCGCAAGATGTGGTCCCTGATTGGCCTCTCCAGCCCCAAAGGCCCCGAGTGGGCGAACATGGGCCGCAGCTTCATGAAGGCGATCCTCAACTCGGCGCGTGGCATCCATCCCGCCGACAACAGCGCGCCGGCACAGAACGCGCGGCGTATCGGCGGCTTCGCCGACCTCGATGGCATCGAGTTCCTGGCAAAAGTCGATTGGGAGAAGGACCAGCACGGTCAGGACAAGAGCGTCGTCAAGTCGGCCGTGACGCCGGATCACAAGGATTACGCCGCGCTGATGGGCACGACCCCACGCGCGCCCGTGGCGCCGCCGGCGAGCAACCCCAACGCCTATGCCCAGGCCAGCGGACGGGCCCCGGTGACGGGCCGCCCCAGTTGGGCCGAGTAAGGGAGGACGGACATCATGATGCTTCGCCCCCGTCAAACCCTGCTCGTCGACCGGACCCTGGCGGCACTCGACCGGCACGGCAATACCCTAGCCGTGGCTCCGACCGGCTGCCACGCTGCCGGCACGCCGATTCTGCTTCACGACGGCACCATCCGACCGGTCGAAGAGGTCGTCGTCGGCGACCGCCTGATGGGCCCCACCGGACTCCGGCGCGTGCTCGAACTGCATCGAGGTCACGACCGGATGTTCGAGATCCGCCCGATGAAAGGCGACTCATTCGTCGTCAACGCCGGACATATCCTGACGCTGGTGCGTACCAGCGATGGCAAGGGCTCGCGTGCCGATGAAATCGTCGACATCCCCTTGGTCGAGTACCTGGGCTCGTCAGCGACCTTCCGTCAACGGCACCAGCTGTTTCGGATCCCGATGCGCATCCGACGGCACCAGGCGGTCGCTGACCGTCAGGAGAACGTGCTGCGCACCAGCTTCACCGTGCATCCGGTGGGCGAAGGAGCCTACTTCGGCTTCACGGTCGATGGTGACCATCGCTATCTCCTGGGCGACTTCACGGTCACGCACAACTCGGGCAAGACGATCATGCTCTCGGCGGTCGCCGGCAGCCTGCTCTCTGAACCCGATGCCAAGGCCTGCATCCTCGCGCACCGCACGGAACTGACCGACCAGAACCGCGCCAAGTTCGCCCGCGTCAATCCGGGGCTGGCCACCTCGGTATTCGACGCCCAGGAGAAATCCTGGGCGGGCAACGCCACCTTCGCCATGGTGCAGACGCTGTCGCGGGGATCTCACCTCGAGCGGATGCCGACACTCGATCTCCTGGTGATCGACGAAGCGCATCACGCCGCCTCGCCGAGCTACCGCGCGGTGATCGACCGGGTGCTGGCCAGAAACCCGAAGGCCGGCATCTGCGGCCTCACGGCTACCCCGAACCGCGGCGACGGCCAGGGCCTGCGCGAGGTGTTCTCGAACGTCGCCGACCAGATCACCCTGGGCGAGATGATCGCCAGCGGCCACCTGGTGCCGCCGCGCACCTTCGTGATCGATGTCGGCGCCCAGGAAGCCCTGGGCAAGGTGCGCCGCACGGCCCACGACTTCGACATGGACGAGGTCGCTGCCATCCTCAACACGGCCCCGATCACCCAGGCGGTGATCGGTCACTGGAAGGAGAAGGCTCGGGAGCGCAAGACGATCGTCTTCTGCTCGACGGTCGCGCACGCCGAGAACGTGACCGAAGCCTTCGTCGCCGCCGGCGTTGCTGCGGTCCTGGTGCATGGCGAGTTGTCGGACGCCGAGCGAAAGGCCCGGCTGGCCGACTATGAGACCGGCACTGCCCAGGTGGTCGTCAATGTCGCGGTGCTCACCGAGGGTTACGACTACACGCCAACCGGCTGCATCGTGCTGCTGCGCCTGAGTTCCTACAAGTCGACCCTGATTCAAATGGTCGGCCGCGGACTGCGCACCGTCGATCCCGAGGAATATCCCGGCGTGATCAAGACCGACTGCATCGTTCTGGACTTCGGCACCGCCTCGCTGATGCATGGCTCGCTGGAGCAGGAGGTCAATCTCGATGGCCACCTGCACCAGGGCGAAGCGCCGACCAAAGAGTGTCCCGAGTGCGGCGCCGAAGTGCCGCTGGCCTGCATGGAATGTCCCTTGTGCGGCTACGTCTGGGAACGCCATCACGACGCCCTACCACTGGCGGATTTCGTGATGAGCGAGATCGACCTTCTGAAACGCTCCAACTTCTGCTGGTGTGACCTCTTCGGGTGCGACGACGCGCTGATGGCCACCGGCTTCAACGCCTGGGGTGGCGTCTTCTTTCTCAACGGCCGGTGGTTCGCCGTCGGTGGTGGCAAGGACCTGCGAGCGAGGCTGCTCGCGGTGGGCGAACGCACCGTGTGTCTGGCGCATGCCGATGACTGGCTCAACGAGAACGAATCCCAGGACTCGGCGCACAAGAGCCGACGCTGGTTGCGCGAGTCGCCGACGGAGAAACAACTGCAGTACCTGCCGCCGCAGTACCGCCAGGACTTCAGTCTGTCCCGCTACCAGGCTTCGGCGCTGCTCTCGTTCCAGTTCAACAAGCAGGTGATCCGGCGCCTGGTGATGGCGGCCAACGATGCCCAGGGCGATGCGCGGGAGGCGGCTTGAAATGCGCAATCTGTTCCCGACAAGCCCGGGGGTTCGGTTACTTCAACCCTCAACTCAAACGCAGCGATCCCCATCGCACTACCGGTCGCCGGCAGTTCTGCTCGATGCGCTGCCAGGACGCCTTCGCTCGCCTCATGGAAAGAACGGAGGGGCAAATGATTGACCCGAGTGAGATGGAACTGGCCGCGATGCGCTCCGCACTGGCACCGCTCGGCGACTACGTCGCCTCCATCGGCATGACTCGGCCCCTGGCCGACTACGGCAAGGCGGAAGTCCTGCGCCTGGTCGAGGTCGTGGTCGACGCTTACCAGGCGCACATGCTCCTCGAGCACGAACGCCTGGCGGCGAAGGAGCGCGCGTACTTCGAGGCGAGGCTGAGCCCTCGGCCCAGCTCATCGGGAGGGCGGCGGTGATGCTCGACTTCAACCATCAACCCAGACTCCACGAGCGGTTCACGCAGGTGATCGACCAGGCGCTCGACGCCGAGCGTGCCCAGCAGACCCCGCGCCAGTATCTCGGGGCCTCCCGTCTCGGCGTGAGTTGCGAGCGTGCCTTGCAGTTCGAGTACGCCGGCGCGCCGGTCGACCCCGGAAGGGGTTTCTCGGGGCGGACCCTGCGCATCTTCGAGGTCGGGCACGTCCTCGAGGATCTCGCCATCCGTTGGCTGCGTCTGGCCGGCTTTGATCTCCACACCCGCAAGAAGGACGGTAGCCAGTTTGGCTTCTCGGTCGCCGGTGGGCGAATCCGGGGGCACGTCGACGGCATCTTCAGTGACGGTCCCGCCGATCTCGGCCTTGCCTTCCCCATGTTGTTCGAGTGCAAGACGATGAACGACAAAAACTGGAAGTCCTGCGTCAAGTCCGGCGTAGCAGTCAGCAAGCCCGTCTACGCGGCCCAGATGGCGATCTACCAGGCGTACATGGAGTCGTCGATTCCCGGCATTTCCGACCACCCGGCGCTGTTCACCGCGATCAACAAGGATACGCAGGAACTGTGGTTCGAGCTCGTGCCGTTCGACGGGGGCTTGGCGCAGCGGATGTCGGATCGCGCGGTACGGGTGATCCAGGCCACCGAAGCGGGAGAACTGCTGCCGCGTGGCTTTGTTGACCCGAGCCACTTCGAGTGCCGGTTCTGCAGCTGGCAGGAGCGCTGTGCCGGCGCCGGAGGTGGGCGATGAGCACACCACTAAAGCGCTGGGCGCCGCCGAGGCCGCTGGTGGGTTCACGGGTCATCGAGAAGCTGCTGCGCCGGCATGCCTCAGTCCAAAGCCCCGAGGCCGACCTCGTGGTGGCGGTGATCACGCTGGCGATCGTCGATTGTCTCGATCGCGAGCCCTACCTGCGGGCCAGTGCACGCCGCTTTGTCACCGGCCGCCCTCTTGATGGATGGACGGATCTGGTGGGCCTGCCTCCGGACTTCGTTCGCGAGATCGCCCGCAAGGGCGGTTATCTCGCCAGCGATGAGGCGCACTGGGTCACGGTGCCTCGAAACCGGAAGACCCAGCCGAGCGTCGCTGTGAGCGAACTGGAGGTCGCCGATGCTTGACTTCAACGACGCGCCTACCGAGCACCGGGTCGATCTGGCGGCCCAGCGTGACGATTTGCGTGCCGAACTGCTGGCACGCCTGCCATCGGTGTTGATGGCGCTCTTTCCGGCCGGCAAGGTCCGTGGCAGGACCTTCGTGATCGGGGACATCGACGGCAATCCAGGCGACAGCCTGGAGATCGTGCTGACCGGCGAGAAAGCCGGGCTGTGGACCGATCGCGCGACCGGCGAAGGCGGCGACGTGTTCGAGCTCATCGCCCGCCACCACGGGCTGGATACCCGTACCGCGTTTCCCGCGGTGATGGAGGCCGCCGCCGGCCTGCTCGGTCGGGCACTGATCCATCCCGCACCGGCGAGACATGAGGCGCCCCTCGACGAGCTCGGACCCTACACGGCCAAGTGGGATTATCTGAGCGCCAACGGTGAACTGATCGCCTGCGTCTATCGCTACGACCCGGCGCCGGGACGCAAAGAGTTCCGGCCCTGGGACGTGCGCGCCCGGATGTGCCGCGCGCCGGACCCGCGGCCGCTCTACAACCTGCCGGCTGTCGCGCAGACCGACACGGTCGTGCTGGTCGAGGGCGAGAAGTGTGCCGATGCCCTGATTCGCCAAGGCATCGTCGCCACAACGGCGATGAACGGCGCCAAGGCGCCGGTGGACAAGACCGACTGGACACCACTCGCCGGCAAGGCGGTGTTGATCTGGCCCGATCGCGATGCGCCGGGCTGGGACTATGCCGAAGCCGCGGCGCGTGCGTGCGTCGTTACCGGCTGCCGATCGGTGGCGATCCTCGTGCCGCCGACGGACAAGCCTGAGAAATGGGACGCCGCCGACGCGACGGACGAAGGTTTTGGTGCAGCTGCCTTCATCGCCGAGGGCGAACGGCGGGTGATCAAGGCGGCGGCCCCGATGCTGCCGACCTTCAGTCTCGGCGCCCTGCTCGATGACGATTCGCCGTTGCCGCCCGATCTCGTCGCTCCCCGGGTGCTGACACCAGCGGGCATGCTGGTCTTCGGTGGCGCACCCAAGGTCGGCAAGAGCGATTTTCTGTTGTCCTGGCTGACCCACATGGCCGCCGGTGCGACGTTCCTTGGCCTGGAGCCGGCCAGGCCGCTGCGCGTCTTCTACTTGCAAGCCGAGGTCCAGTACCACTACCTGCGTGAACGGGTGAAAGCGATCAAGCTGCCGGCGCACCGGATTCCCGAGGCACGGGTGAATTTCGTGGCCACGCCGCAACTGCGCCTGCTCCTCGACGATGCGGGTCTGGCGCAGATCATTCCGGCCATCGTCCAGGCCTTCCGCCCGGAAGCGCCGGACATCATTGCCATCGATCCGATCCGCAACGTCTTCGACGGCGGCGAGGGCAGCGCCGGGGAGAACGACAACGCCGCGATGCTGTTCTTCCTGTCGCAGCGCGTCGAGCGTCTGCGTGATGCGGTCAATCCCGACGCCGGGATCGTGCTGGTCCATCACACCAAGAAGCTCGGCAAGCGGCAGTTCGAGGAAGACCCGTTCCAGGCGCTCTCCGGTGCAAGCAGTCTGCGCGGCTACTACTCGACGGGGATGCTGCTGTTTCGCGCGGACGAGACCCGGAGCCCGCGCCAGGTGCTCTTCGAACTGCGCAACGGACCCGCGATCCCCACCAAGCACGTCGACAAGATCCAGGGCGAGTGGCGGGAAGTGACCGCCGGCGAGCGGCTGGTCCGCCGCGAGTACGGTGCCAAGTTGGACGCGGAACGGCGGCGCAAGCGCGACGTGATCCTGGAGATCATTTACGACGAGGCGACCAAGGGGCGCTGTTACGTGGCCACCCAGTTCTCAATGACCTTCGAGAATCAAGGTGGGCTCGGCGCCGACCGGACGATTCGCGAACGAATCGCCGTGCTCGCCACCAAGGGCTACATCAAGTTCTTCCGCAATCCCGCGGCGTATGGCCTTCCCCGATGCCAGGGGAGTCGGAAGGGCTATCTCTGCGTCGAGGATATGCGTCTGAGGCGGATCACCGGGGAACCGGATCCGGAAACCGGAGAGCTTACGGAGGAGGAGGTTCCCGTCCTGCCGACGCACTACCTGTGTCCGCAGACGGGCATCTACTTGCCGGTCGAGAATCCCCAGGAGTGGGTCTCCCAGGAGGAAGAAGATGTATGACGAACGCAAAGAAAAGCCCGGCCTGCCTGGCCGATAGCGCGCGGAAATCGCATGCCAAATGGGAAATTGGATCTGCCAACTTCGGAAGTTGGCTGCCAACTTGCCAAGCTCTGCCAACTTCCGAGGCTAGAAATCGCCTACCAATCAATCACTTGTCTCAAATAGAGAAGTTGGCATGCGTCTGTCATGCCAACCTCCCGCCAACCTCAAAAACGATTTGTAATCATGTGGTTACATCGCAGAGAAGTTGGCGCGCGTTCACCCTATCTTACAGATAGGTGGGCAATGCCCGCTAACGCGGCATTGCCCACCTCTAGACAAACGCATATGTCATGCAAAGGTCGAGGAGGGCCTACGATGAAGAAGCAACCGATTTGTTCTGTTGGTGCCGTCTCTTGGAACGGTGCTGACGATCGAGAAAGGAGGAGCGGCATGAATCGAACCCTGGTACTGCCGGCGGAATCGCCCCGCTGTCTGCTGGCGCTCGACCTGGGCACGACCACCGGCTGGGCATTGTCCAGCCCCGACGGCCACATCTCCAGTGGATCGGAAACGTTCCAGCCAGGTCGGTTCGAGGGCGGAGGGATGCGCTACCTGCGATTCAAGCGCTGGCTCACCGAAGTCAAGCAGTGCGCTGACACCATCGACGCGGTGTACTTCGAGGAAGTGCGACGGCACGCCGGTGTCGATGCGGCACACGCCTACGGCGGCTTCCTGGCACACCTGACTGCGTGGTGCGAACACCACCAGATCCCGTATCAGGGTGTGCCCGTGGGCACGATCAAGAAGCACGCCACGGGCAAAGGCAATGCCGGGAAGGCCGCCATGATCGCTGCGGCCCGAGCACGCGGATTCAATCCGCAGGACGACAACGAAGCCGATGCGCTGGCCCTCCTGGCGTGGGCGCTGGTTCAGGAGGACGCAGCATGAAGATCCCATTGCAACGCTATCGCTGCCCGCTGGGGCGGCTGCAGCCGAACGTCACGGACCTCGAAGCGGTGAAGGAAACCGGCTGGCGCGAGCAGCGCATCCTGGTCGTCTCGGACACCGACGAGCGGCTGGACTTCGTCGAACGCGAGTTCGTCCGGCGGCTGGGCGAACGGCTGTACGGTTTGGGAGGGCGGCGCCATGGCTGAGTGGACCACCGAAGAGGTGGCGGCACGATTCGCCGAAGCGGCTGACACCGGACGGCGCCTGCCACGCGTCAGGGTGCAGGGCTACTTCAACGTCTGGCCAGAGCTGGCACGTGACGCCTGGGAAGCCTATCCGGAAGAGACGCCCGAGTACCGGCCGTTGCCGCCCAGCCCGCAAGCCATCGAGCGGATGCTGGAGACGATGCGCTGGATGCAGTGGCTGCAGGTCGAGCAGCGTCACCTCGTCTGGATGCGGGCTCAGCACTGGGAGTGGAAGGACATCGCTCGACGGTGCGGCGGTTGCACGCGGACCTCCCAGCGTCACTGGCAGCGAGCAATCCAGAGCGTTGCCGCTCGCCTCAACGAAGCGAGAGTCATGGTGTCGTGAGGAAGTCCGAGTGTTTTGGCGCACATGAGCGGGCTGGAGCGAAAGCCTGCGGGCATCTGCGCCTTCCGCGGCTTGGAGGGGGTGTCGCATCTCGGGCCGTTTTGGCCTACAGTGACGGCTACGGTTGGGAAAGGTGCGGGAGCGAAGACAGCGTTGAAAACCCGGTGAGTGGAACGACACGACGGCTCCGACGCCTTTCCCGACAATATGCTGATGTGTTCAACAGACTAATCGGAATACCTAAAGGGGATATGCAATTGTGATGTAAAGAAAAATTCTGAGGCGCGTAACTTACTGATTTTAAATGGGTCCTTCCGGCAACTTATGCCATACGGGAGGCGCGCGCGCCGCATACCTCTAGCGTCAGAGTGAGAATTGAGGTTTGCAGGGTTGGCAGGGTTTGCGTGTGCCACGAATGCATCCAGTGGCGAGGTTTGTTGGTGGATGCAATGCTGTACGAGAGATGAGGGCCGGCCCCTCGGAAGCGGCGTCCAGACGCGGCTTTCAAACCACCTTGAGCTGCTGCCGTCAAGAGCGGTGGTGGTGAACGTCAAGGAAAAGGCGGTGGTGCAAACCAAGGGTGCAAACCCGGCAGGTTGCACCGCAAACTGTCAGGTGTGTGTGACGAAGATGAACGCAAGTGAACTGCCATTGAAGTGTCGAAAGCAATTAGACGATGTCAAAAGCGCGACATGCAAACTACGCGTGACAAGTCCAGCGGGTGTCTGGCGACTGGCTGGACGGCATCCGGCATGTAGGCAGCATGATCGTCACGCAGGCTCTGGTACGGAACGTGGGAACCTGTCGTCCCGATGCCAAGGGAGCGGCGCGAAGCAGCCACACTGCGAGTGCCTGAGTACCGATGCGGGGCACAGGGGCAGATGGCCCCGTAGTAGTGATGAAGCGCCTGTAATGGGCGTGGAGCGAAGGGGGCCAGTCGTTGGGGCTGGTTTGTCGGCCAACCGATTCGTCGGGATGAGCCCATGAGTCAGCCAAGGCCGTTCGGCAGCTGAACGGCTCAGCGACAAGAGCCGTATGACGGGAGACTGTCACGTACGGTTCTGTGGGAGCGCAGGGGGGAGGTTCCCCTGCGCCACCCGATACGTTGCACCCCGGCAGCCGGCGCCCGGTAGTTTGCACCACCCCCATCCACCCGCCCACCTGGCGGGTTTTTTGTTTCAGCGCCCCTTGCGGCCCGCGACCTCACCCGTCCGGGCCGTTTCCTTTTGTGCGAGGTGAAACTTGGCGGCACCCGAATTGACGCTGGAGCATTGGCCGATCGAGCGACTGATCGACTACGCCCGCAATCCGCGCAAGAACGACCACGCCGTGGAACAGATGGCCTCGGTCATCAGCGAGTTCGGGTTTCGGATCCCGGTGGTGGCCAAGAGCACGGGCGAGTTGGTCGATGGGCACCTGCGTCTGAAGGCGGCGCGCAAGCTCGGGCTGACCACGGTACCGGTCGTCCTGGCGGACGAACTGACGGAGGCGCAGATCAAGGCCTTCCGCCTGCTGGCCAACCGGTCGGCTTCGTGGGCGCAGTGGGATGAGACGCTGCTGGCGCTCGAACTCGAAGACCTGAAGCTCGCGGACTTCGATCTGGCGCTGACGGGGTTCGACGAGGAAGAGATTTCCCGCCTGCTTGCCGACGACGAAGCCTCCAGCGACGGCGACCAGGAGCCGACCTCCGACAAGCCCGATGCGGCCGACGATGTCCCCGAGACGCCCGCGAACCCGGTGTCTCGCACTGGCGATGTCTGGGCATTAGGACAGCACCGGCTGATCTGCGGCGATGCGGGCGACGCAGCCGTGGTCAGCACGCTGATGGTTGGCGAGCAGGCCAACCTGCTGTTCACCAGCCCGCCGTACGCCAACCAGCGCGCCTACACGACGGGCGGCATCGCCGACTGGGATCGGCTGATGCAGGGCGTCTTCGCCGTCGCGATGACCGTGATGGCCAGCGCGGCACAGATGCTGGTGAACCTGGGGCTCGTGCATCGCGAAGGCACCGTGGTGCGTTACTGGGATGACTGGCTCACCTGGATGCCAAGGCAGAGCTGGCGGTTCTTCGGCTGGTACGTCTGGGACCAGGGCGTGACCGTTCCAGGCGACTGGGCCGGACGCCTCGCGCCGCGGCACGAGTTCCTCTTCCACTTCAACCGCGAGGCGCGCAAGCCGAACAAGACGGTGCCCTGCAAGTTCGCTGGTCAGGACAAGCATCTGCAGGCCGATGGCAGCAGCAGCGGTGGACTGCGTACCCGGGAAGGCGAGCGCACCGGGTGGAATCATGCGGGCAAGGTGACGCAAGACTTTCGCATTCCGGACTCGGTCGTGACCTGCACGCGCCAGCGGGGATCGATCGGCGAAGGCCTCGACCACCCGGCCGTGTTCCCGGTGGCCCTGCCGGAGTTCATCCTCGAAGCCTACACCGATGCCGGCGACCTCGTGTTCGAACCCTTCGGCGGCTCGGGCACGACGATGCTTGCAGCACAGCGCACGGGCCGGATTGCCCGCTCGGTCGAGATCGCCCCCGAGTATGTGGATGTGGCGATCAAGCGCTTTCAGCAGAACTTCCCGGACGTGCCAGTGACCTTGGCGGCGAGCGGTCAGACGTTTGAAGAGACCGCCGCCGAGCGATGGCCTCTCGAACAGGAGGCGGCATGAACGTTTCGTGGCTGGCCGACAAGATCGAGCAGTGGCCGACGGCCAAGCTGCTGCCCTACGCCAGAAATGCCCGGACGCACAGTGATCAACAGGTGGCGCAGATCGCCGCGTCAATCGCCGAGTTTGGCTTCACCAATCCGATCCTGTCCGGCAGCGATGGCGTGATCGTCGCCGGGCATGGCCGCCTGGCAGCTGCCCAGAAGCTGGGTCTGGCGGTGGTGCCAGTGGTGGTACTGGACCATCTGACGCCGACCCAGCGTCGAGCCTTGGTGATCGCGGACAACCGCATTGCCGAGAACGCTGGCTGGGACGACGCGATGCTGCGCGTCGAGTTGGCGGATCTCCAGAGCAACGACTTTGATCTGGCGCTGACCGGCTTCGATGCCGACGAGTTGCTGGAGATCATGGCCGGCGAGGAAACCAGCACCGAAGGCAACACCGACGACGACGCCGTGCCCGAGGTCCCGGAGACGCCGGTGTCGCGGTTGGGCGATGTGTGGATCTGCGGCAAGCACCGAGTGCTCTGCGGGGATGCCACGCAAGAGGCAAGCTACCAGTCTCTGCTCGGCAGCGAACGCGTGTCGATGCTTTGGCAAGACCCCCCGTACAATGTCGACTACGCCAACAGTGCGAAGGACAAGCTGCGTGGCAAGGACCGGCCGATCCTGAACGACAACCTGGGTGACGGGTTCCACGACTTCCTGGTGGCGGCACTCACCCCGGCGCTCGTGCGCTGCGATGGCGCCGTCTACATCGCGATGTCGTCCAGCGAACTCGACGTGCTGCAAGCCGCGTTCCGCGCCGCCGGCGGCCACTGGTCGACATTCATCATCTGGGCGAAGAACACCTTCACGATGGGCCGCGCCGACTATCAGCGCCAGTACGAGCCGATGCTCTACGGTTGGCGTGAAGGCAGCAAGCGCCACTGGTGCGGCGATCGTGACCAGGGCGACGTGTGGCAGATCAAGAAGCCGGTCAAGAACGATCTGCACCCGACGATGAAGCCGGTCGAACTGGTGGAGCGCGCGATTCGCAATTCCAGCCGCCCGGGCGATACGGTGCTCGACTGTTTCGCCGGATCGGGCACGACCATGATCGCTGCCGAGAAGTCAGGGCGCCAGGCGCGGCTGATGGAGCTCGACCCGCAGTACTGCGATGTGGTGGTCCGCCGCTGGCAAGATTTCACGTGCGCGCAGGCCACCCGCGAGGTGGATGGAGCCGCTTTCGCCGAGTAAGCGGGCAATCAGATGGAAACGGCGACCGGCTACAGGGACCCCGAACCGAAGGTTTGAAGCTTGCTAGGAATCCTGGCTGGATCTCAGTCGAACTTTCTGTGTGCTCACTACCACTGTGACCTCAGTGGCCAGCACTGAAGTTCTTAACCCACTGGTACCGAACTGGATCTTCGCGAAGGAGCACTGCCCTTATCTCAGCGCGTCTAGCCTTGTCGGCGCGCAAAAAGATGCCGCGAAGGTCGTAGTCTATGGCGCGCTCACTAGCGCCGCGCTCTATAGCTTTCGAGTACCATTCTTTGGCAATGTCATAGTTCCCCAGCTCGAAATTAACTGCTCCCAACAGGGTGCAGGGGCGGAAGTCCTTTGGCCTCAGGATATGCGCCTGATTGCCCTTGCTCAACGCCTCATCCAAGCGCCCCAGATCTCTCATAACGCCGCCATGGGTCGTACGGATAGCAGACTCTAGCTTGGGTGTTCGTTGCTGGTCAGCAGGAATCATGGCCAGCAGATCTTGGGCTTTCTTGGCTTGCTTGCACTTGCGGTAGTGGCCGCTCGCATTGACTACGTTCCACGGGTCGTTCGTGCGGCCATACTCGGCGGCATAAAACTCGGCTTCACGCTCATGAAATGCTGCCTTCAGGAGATCCGAGTAGTAATTCTTGCCCTCGGTCGAAAGCCACAGCACGTCTTCGTCGGAGAATCGCTTGCCGCTACCAACGCGATGGAGGATCTCCATGAGATGGGCGGGGCATTGCCACCCGATGAACTGGTCAAGCCCGTAACGTGCCAAGAGTCGCTGATCCCTCATCTTGGCGATGTATTTCGGGTCGCTCTCGCGCGCACGACGCGCCGCCTCCGCCCGCTGGCGCTCCCGCTCAAACTCGACAAACCGGGCAGCCTCGGCCCGCTGAAGTTCCCGCTGAACGTCGGCAAACCGGGCAGCCTCGCGGGCCGTGTACTCCGCTTCCTTTGCCAGCCTCGTCAACTCCCTCGTAAGCCTTTCACCTTCGGCCGCCTGCTCGCGTCTGCTCTGCTCTGCGCCGGCAACTTCGCGAAACGCTTCGTAACTAATTCTCCTCTGAGCGAGCTGCTGAAGTGCGAACAGCCCCAACTGGCTCATGTAGCTCAGCGAAATAGCTGAAAGGTCACGCCCTTGTTCAAGGGTGTTAAGGATGTTGTGAAGACGGCTAGCGGGAATAGTCGCGCCAGGGAGGTCATTCACCAAGTAGCGCTTAGCCAGATCCATCATCGTGTGTTTCGTTTCCTTGGGCTGCACGCCCATGCCGTTCAAGTAGTCGGTGGACTAGCCGAGAATTCTACCTCTGTCATGGCTTGCACGCGCGGGTCAGGCAGCCATCTCTTCGGCGATCTCGCAGTGCATCACAAACCCGGTCAGGTAAGGCAAACCGCAAGGGATGCCGTACTCGCGCGATGTCTGGCGCCCAATGGTCCAGACCATCCACCGCGCTACGGCGGCGTGGATCGCTTGCTCGAGGTCTTTGCCCTGGAGCCTCTCGTTCAGCACGTCGTCGGCAAAGTGGCGGCCATGCCGGCTGTCAAGGAAGACGCTGACCGATTCGAGCGGCTGGCCGGTGGCGGCGGCGATGGTGGTCATGGCGATCGGCCAGGCGGCTTCGGTCTGTTCCCCGAGGGTGCCGGCGAAGCCCCAACTCTCGTTTTTGCTGGCGGGGATGCTGTTGGCTTTCATGATTCTCTCCTGGTGGGTGGGTGGCGACGACTGCATCGTCGCGCTGTGTAACGGAGAAGCCAAGCGCATTCTCAAGCTTCTTCGCAGTCGCCGAAAGCCGGCGTCTCGCCATCGCGGCAGGGTTGGCCCAGTGGCTGGAACCGTCGCGCGGTGTGGCGTCGTCGTGTCGCGGTCGCGTTCTTGGTTGGCGGTGCCGGCTTCAGCACCACGTTACGCCAGACCGCCGTTCATGGGCGACCGCCAGCAGACTGAAGACCTCCTTGAGGCGGCGGATGACACCTTCCTGATCGATGCCCGGGTCGATGACGCGAACACCCTGCTGGATCGTCAGCTGGTCGTCGATCTCGATGATGCGCGTCGGGCCACGCTCGTCGGTCGGCGCGACGGTCGGGAAAACGCCGGCCTTGTGCAGTGCGCGTAGCGCCCGTTGACGCAGGCCCGGCAGTTCGGCGAAGGTGATCTCACCATACCCCTCGGAGGTGTCGATGCCGATGGCGCCGAGCACGATGGCGGCATTGCGGTTGCAGTAGTTGAGGTTTGTTTCGGGTTGCGCTGTGACGACGATGCTGATGCTCATGGTTCTCTCCGGGTCGATCGTGTATCAGTTGCCGCGCAGGACCTTGATGCCGGCGTTGACCAGGGTCATCACCGCGCTGGCGAAGATCGTCTCGGCCATCCAGGGGCAGGCCTTGCCGTCTTCGAGCAACTCGTCGATGGCTGCCTTGGACTTGGCGCGCATCGCCGCGCAGGCGGCTTCGCGGATCTCGTCGCTGGCGGTCCGGATCTCGGGGCAAAGCCGGATCAGTGTGGTCAGGGCGGCGGTGCCGAGCTTGTTTGCGAGGGTCTCGAGGTTCCGGGTTTGGGTCGGGGTCATGGCAGTTCTCCAGGTGGCGTGGTTGATGACGAACACATGAACGCGCTCTTCGCTGCCGAAGCCAAGCGTTTCGTCAATCTTCTTCTGGTGCCTGGTGTGACACGACGCGGCCAGCCCGTCGACGTTGGCCCTGGGGCTGGCACGGTGGCGCCGTGTGGCGCCTTCGGACGACGGGCAAGCACTTGACCAAGCACGCACGCTCGGCGGCCCAGACGCAGCAACGCCCGGTTACCCGGGCGTTGGCAAGATCAACGTTCGTCGATGCCATACTTGCGGCCAGGGTTCAGGCGTTCGAGGTAGGCGACGCGTTCTTCTGCCGCTTCGCGCGTCTTGCAGTAATCGAACTGGCTGGGTGCCATCTTGCTGAAGGCGCCTGCCTTGGTGATCGACCTCACCACGTACTCGGCGGCGGCGTTGGTGCGTGCGATCCGGTTGGCGGTCAAGATGCGGAAGGCGGTGTTGGTGTTCATGGTGGTTCTCCTGGTTGGCACTGCGTTGATGACGAATGCATCATCGCGCTCTGCAATCGAGAAGCCAAGCGCCTTCTCAATCTTCTTCTGCTGGCCGCCGGGCGCCTGGCGTCGCACACACGGCCAAGCCGTCGACGTTGGCCCTGTGGCTGGCACGGTGCCACCGGTGGCGCCTTCGAACGATGGGCAAGCACTTGGCCAAGCACGCACGTTTGTTGGCCCAGACGCAGCAACGCCCGGTGGCCCGGGCGTCTGGCGGTTGGTTAGGCGATGGTGAGTTTGTCTTCGTCGATCCAGATCGAGTTTCCAGCCTTGTGCTGGACCCTGACCATGCCCGGACGGGGCGGTTCGCCCATCGAAATCAACCTGACGAAGCCCGTGCGAGTGATCGTTGTTTCCAAGCCTTCAGGGCTCCGGCGCGTGATGGTGTAGGTGACTTTTGCGTTGTCGGCGATCTTGGTCATGGTGCTTCTCCTGGCTGGCGCTGCGTTGATGACGAGCACATACTCGCGCTCGTCAATCAGGAAGCCAAGCGTTTCGTTCGATCTTTCTCGCGCGGACGCCGGAAGCAAAACGCCCGGTGGCCCGGGCGTATGGTCTTGGCAATGCATCAGACCTGGTCGTTAATCTGGACGCTGCCCGGGCCGTTTCCTTCGTCGTCTGCGAGAAAGATCACGCTCTTCTTCTTGCCGTTGGGCAGCGTCACGATGAGGCCGAAGAATTCGTCCCCGTACTCGTCCACCCCGGTTCTGCAAGTTTGGGTGATTGTTGCGCCAATCAAAGGGCGCAACTTCCGGAGATAAAAGTCGACGGCGGTTTCCTCCGTGATGGGGGTGATCGGCTTGGCGGCGGGCTTGGTGGTCATGGCGGTTCTCCGGGTGGCGCGGTTGATGACGAGCACATGAACGCGCTGTCTGGCGCCGAAGCCAAGCGTTTCGTCAATCTTCTTCTGGTGCCTGGTGTGACACGACGCGGCCAGCCCGTCGACGTTGGCCCTGGGGCTGGCACGGTGGCGCCGTGTGGCGTTGTCCAACGACAGGCGAGCACTTGGCCAACCGCGTGCGTGCGGCGGCCCAGACGCAGCAACGCCCGGTGGCCCGGGCGTCGTGGTCGGTGGTTACGGATGGCGCGGTTCAGTCACGATGCGCCACCCACGAGGGCATCGGACCGGGGTCGCCGGTCAGGATTTCGAGCCAGTCCATGACGAACACATCGCCTTCGACGCCATGCAGGCGCACGTAGCGAACGCGCTTGAGGGTGAGGTTCCAGTCCTTGGCAATGCCGCGGATCGTCTTGCGATGCTTGCGCATCAGGTGCTGGATGGTTTGGGCGCTGAGGTGGTTCATGTTGGGCTCCTGGTGGCGTGGTTGACGATCGCTTGAACGCGCTGTCTGGCGCCGAAGCCAAGCAAAAGATGCCGCGTTTTCGCCTGGCAAGTCCTCGAATCAGACTCTGGCCCGGCGCATGTGCAGGCCATCGATCTCAACCGGAGGGCGGTGTTCGTAGACGTCAGGACGCGTGCGGTAATCTTCGATCACCGCCTTGAGCACCGCGCGCAGGTAACGCTCGGGACCCTTGTACTTGTTGATGGTCGTCAGTTTGGGCGCAATGCTTTTCAGGCTAAACCATTCGCCAACCGGCACGGTGTCGCACAATTCGCACCAGACGTCGTGACCGTGGTCCTCGACGAACTTCCTGGCGCCGGTGAAGACGGTCGGCGTCGTGTCTGGGTAGATCATTTTGGGCATGGCAAACTCCAGTCGTGGGGTGGATTGGGGCGTCGTCCGCACCGTTCGTGGTCAGGCCGCGCGATAAACGCGTTCGCTGCCGGGGTGTTTCTCGGACGTGATGGTCAGCCCAAGTTTCTTCTTGAAGGCGCCGGCGAAGGTGCCGCGCACGGTGTGGACTTGCCAGCCGGTAAATGCGCAAATTTGCGCAATTGTCGCGCCCTCGGGCCGATGGAGCATCGCGATCACAGTGGCCTGCTTGCTGTTCTCGCGGGTTCGCGGCTTGCGCTCGACGACGGCCGGCTGCTGATCCGGCTCGGCCTGGTCTGGCGCCCATTCTGCCTCGACGGCGACGATGGCGGCCTCGATTTCCGGGTCTGCCGGGAGGGGTGCAGGCAGTTCGCAGTCGCGCCCCACGGCGGCGTAGCCTTCGGCGGTGAGGCGATATTCGAGCGAGTCTTTGGCATCGAAGACCAGACCCCGCGCGAGAAGGCTGGCAACGACCTTGTTCTTGGCGCCGCTGGGCAACCGGGCCGGCAGAGGATGAATGCTGCCATCGGGCCGGTCGGCGGCAGCGGTGAGGACTTCGATCTGGGTCGGGGTGAGGTGGGTGCTCATGTCGTGCTCCTGTGTGTGGTTGATGACATCCGTATGAACGCGCTGTTCGTGGCAGAAGCCAAGCGTCTTCTGCTTGGCTTCTGGTCGGGGGGTTACGCGACCAGCTTCTCCGCGAGGGCGAAGGCGTGATCCTTGAACCGGGCGCCCGGGCCAAACCAGGCGGTGTTCAATCGGTTGTCGCGCATCCGCCCCTTCTCGTGGTCGATGTACTCAGTGGTGGCGTTCACCAGCCCCCAGAGCGTCTTGTCGGTGGCGTCCTGGGTGCCACCGATCATCTCGCCGGCGAAGAGGTCGAGGATGCGGCGGTAGCCCTTGGACTTCCTGACCTGCTCCGGCGAGTAGGTCTGGCCGTAGGGCATGAAGGGCTGGAAGAGCTCCTGCAGCCAGGCGTCGGCTTCGAGGTCAGTCAGTTTCCGCTGGGCCATCAGCCCGGCCTTGAGCTGGAACTCCTCCCAAGCGTCGAGCGCGATGCCGAGATCCGCCCGGACTTCCTTCGGATCGAAGATCGCTTGGTGCGAGATGGTCACCTGCTTCTGCGACGAGGCGTTACGCAGGCAGGCCTGCAGCGTGTTGTTGCAAACGACGCGGACCGTCGTGAACCGGGCGACGGTGGCCATCGTGCCGTCGTAGGAGGTGGCGAGCAGCAGGTAGGGGGCGACCTCGTCGTCGAGGATGCGGGCGTTGTCGCCGACGCGTCCCAGGGCCCAGATGCGCCGGCCAGCCATCAGAGCGCCGACCGTCTCGATGCTGAACTGTTTCGCTTTCGCCAGCTCGCCAAAGAAGTTGAGGATGTCCGCGGGCTGGACCACCCGGTAGTCCGACGAGACCACCGACAAGGGGGCGCCGCAGTCGCTGCGGTACAACACGTGCTTGTCGGCATAGGCCTCGCGGGCGCCGGAGACGCTGCTGTCGAACTGGACCTCGGTGCGTAGCGCCTGCCATTCGAGTTGGGCAGCTTTCTGCCAGACCTCGACCGGGGCGTGCGGGTCGACGGTCTGCCCCAGGCCATGCCAGGGGGTTTCGGTGCCGGTGGCGTAGGCGATGGCGGCCTGGCCGGTGGTGAAGTCGATCTGGTGTGCCATGGTGTTCTCCTCGGTGGTGGTTGATGACGAACACATGAACGCGCTGTTCCGAAGTGAAGCCAAGCGTTATCTGATGGAGAAGCGCGCCAACGCTTGAGGAGGACCATGGGGCTGTCGATTCGCGCCTACGCCCGGCACCGTGGAGTCTCGGACACCGCCGTCCACAAGGCCATCCGCGCCGGGCGGATCACCCCGGAGGCCGATGGCACGATCGATCCCGAGCGCGCCGACCGGGATTGGGCGAAGAACTCCGACTCGCCCCGCGAGGGCACTGCACGGCGCGCTGAGACGGTCGCGGTGAAGGAACCTGCCAGCGAACCGGCGGCCCCGGCGTTCCACGCCGGCGGCACGTCCTTGCTGCAGGCGCGGACCGTCAACGAGGTGGTCAAGGCCCAGACCAACAAGCTGCGCCTGGCCCAGCTCAAGGGCGATCTGGTCGACCGCTCGCAGGCCATCGCCCAGGTCTTCAAGCTGGCCCGTTCCGAACGCGACGCCTGGCTCAACTGGCCGGCGCGAGTCTCGGCGCAACTGGCGTCGCAACTCGGCGTCGATGCCCACACGTTGCACGTCGCGCTGGAAGCCGCCGTGCGGGAACACTTGCAGGAACTGGGCGAGGTGCGCCCGCGGGTGGATTGATGGTTGAATTCGACTACGACGGCGCGCTGGACATCGAACGCGCCTGGCGCGAAGGCTTGATGCCCGACCCGCTACTCACCGTTTCCGAGTGGGCCGACCGCCACCGGATGCTGTCGAGCAAGGCTTCGGCCGAACCGGGCCGCTGGCGCACCAGTCGCACGCCGTATCTGAAGGCGATCATGGATTGCCTGTCGCCGACCTCGCCGGTCGAGCGGATCGTGTTCATGAAGGGCGCGCAGCTGGGCGCACCGCTCGCACTGACGACGCCCATCCCGACCCCGGCCGGGTGGACGACGATGGGCGACCTGGTCCCCGGCGACCTCGCGTTCGCCGAGGACGGTCGGCCATGTCGCGTCACCGGGGTCTCGCCGGTGCTTCTGGATCGTCCGTGCTTCGAGATCGAGTTCGCAGACGGCGAGACCATCGTCTGCGACGCCTCGCACCGTTGGCCAATCTTCGAGGACAGCGATGCTGGCCTGCAGGCGAGCACCCTGACGACGGCAGAAATGGTTGGTCGCGAACGACTCGCCAAGGACCAAGGTTGGCGGTTCTCGGTGGTCGCCCGTGTCCCGGGTGCGAATGGTCGTCCCGGCGAAGGCGAGAAGCGCACGATCACCGCCATCCGCCCGGTCGATTCGGTTCCGGTGCGCTGCATCGCGGTCGATTCACCGAGTCACTTGTACCTGTGCGGTCGCGGCGGGATCCCGACCCACAACACGGAGATGGGCAACAACTGGATCGGCTACGTCATCCACCACGCCCCCGGTCCGATGATGGCCGTGTCCCCGACCGTGGACATGGCGAAGCGCAACTCGAAGCAGCGTATCGACCCGCTGATCGAGGAGTCACCCGTACTGGCCGAATTGATCGCGCCAGCCCGCAGTCGGGATGCCGGCAACACGATCCTGGCGAAGGAATTCCGCGGTGGCGTACTGGTGATGACCGGCGCCAACAGCGCAGTGGGCCTGCGCTCGATGCCGGTCCGCTACCTGTTTCTCGACGAGGTCGATGGCTATCCGAGCGACGTCGACGGCGAAGGCGATGCGATCTCGTTGGCCGAGGCGCGTACCCGCACCTTTGCGCGCCGGAAGATCTTCATCGTCTCGACGCCGACGATCGCCGGGGTGAGCGCGATCGAGCGCGAGTATGAAGCCAGTGACCAGCGTCGCTACTTCCTGCCGTGCCCGCATTGCGATCACCGGCAGTGGCTGCGCTTCGAGCAGCTGCGCTGGGAGAAGGGGCGGCCCGAGACCGCGGCGTACGTCTGCGAGTCCTGCGAGACGCCGATTCCCGAGCATCACAAGACGGCGATGCTGGAGCACGGCGAGTGGCGGGCGACGGCGCCCGAGAACGGCAAGACCGCCGGCTTCCATCTCTCCAGTCTCTACAGTCCGATTGGCTGGCGCCGCTGGCGCGAGATCGCCGCCGCCTGGGAGAGCGCGGTGAGCAAGGAATCCGGTTCCTCGGCAGCGATCAAGACCTTCAAGAACACCGAACTCGGCGAGACCTGGGTCGAGGAAGGCGAAGCGCCCGACTGGCAACGGCTGGTCGAGCGCCGCGAGGACTATCCGATGGGCCGCATTCCTACTGGCGGTCTGCTGCTTGTCGGTGGCGCCGACGTGCAGAAGGATCGCATCGAAGCCTCGATCTGGGCCTTTGGCCGCGGCAAGGAATCGTGGCTCGTCGAGCACCGCGTCTTGATGGGTGATACCGCCCGCGACAGCGTCTGGAAGCGCCTGGGCGAACTGATCGCCGAAACCTGGACGCATGCCTCGGGTGCGCAGGTGCCATTGGCCCGGTTTGCGCTCGATACCGGCTTCGCCACGCAGGAAGCCTACGCCTTCGTCCGTACCTGCCACGATCCGCGGCTGATGGCCGTCAAGGGTGTGGCTCGCGGCGCGGCGCTGATCGGCACGCCGACGGCGGTGGAAGTGTCGCTGGGTGGCAAGCGGCTGCGCCGCGGCATCAAGCTGTTCTCCGTCGTTGGCGGCATCGCCAAGCTGGAGCTCTACAACAACCTGAAGAAGACGCCCGAGGTTGCCGAAGACGGGACGACGCTGCGCTACCCGGCCGGCTACGTCCATCTGCCGAAGATCGACGCCGAGTACCTCCAGCAGCTCTGTGCCGAACAACTCGTCACGCGCCGCGACCGCAGGGGTTTTGCGATTCGCGAGTGGCAGAAGATGCGCGAGAGGAACGAGGGCGTCGACTGTTACCAATACGCCCGCGCTGCCGCCGCGGCCGCCGGTCTCGACCGCTTCGAGGAACGCCACTGGCGCGAACTCGAACGGCAGTTGGGGCTGGCGCCACCGCCCGACGAGCCCCTGACGATTTTGCCGACCCCGGATCCCGAGGCCACCCGACGCGGTGGCCTCGTTGCTTCCGGGACCCGACGGACCACCCGGCGTGTCATCCGCAGCCGCTGGCTCACTTGAAGGGATCCTGTGCCGTACAGCCACGAACAACTGATCGCGCTGCAGAAGGCGCTGGCCACCGGGGAGAAGCGCGTCACTTTCGGCGACAAGACCGTCGAATACCGCTCAATCGAGGAATTGCGCGAGGCGATTCGCGAGGTCGAACGTAACCTCTTCGAACAGACCGACGTCCGCGCTCCCCGGCAGATCCGGGTCACCACCGCCAAGGGAACGTGATGGCCTGGTTGCGAACGCTGCGCCGGAGACTCTTCGGCGGCATCCCGATTTACGATGGTGTCGGCGGCGGTCGCCGGGCGCTCGCCTGGTCGGTCGGCAACCCCGGCGCGGTGGCCGCCTTGCTTACCACCCAGAACGAACTGCGTGCCAAGAGTCGCGACCTGGTGCGGCGCAATGCCTGGGCCAACGCGGCGCTGGAGTCGTATGTCGCGAACGCCATCGGCACCGGCATCAAGCCGCAATCGATGGTTCTCGATGCGACGCTCCGCGAAACCTTGCAGGCGCTCTGGCGCGACTGGACGGTGACCGCCGACGCCGCAGGACTCACCGATTTCTACGGTCTGCAGGCGCTGGCCTGCCGGGCGATGCTCGAAGGTGGCGAGGCGCTGGTGCGTCTGCGCTACCGGCGTGCCGAAGACGGCCTGCCGGTAGCGATGCAGATCCAGGTGCTCGAAGCCGAGCATCTACCGGTGACGCTGAACAGCAAGGCGGCGAACGGGAATCTCATCCGCGCCGGCATCGAGTTCGACCGGCTCGGGCGGCGCGTCGCCTATCACCTCTACCGCTCGCACCCCGAGGACGGGACGCTGGCGCCGATGTCCGGCGAAGGCGGTCTCGCGACCGTGCGCATCGATGCCGCCGAGATCCTGCACCTCTTCCGGCCGCTGCGCCCGGGCCAGATCCGCGGCGAGCCGTGGCTGGCGCGTGCGCTGGTCAAACTGAACGAGTTGGACCAGTACGATGATGCCGAGCTGGTGCGGAAGAAGACCGCGGCGATGTTCGCTGGCTTCGTCACCCGCCTCGCGCCCGAGGACAACCTGCTGGGCGAGGGGCCGACGGACGCCAACGGCGTGGCGCTCTCCGGGCTCGAACCCGGGACGATGCAGATCCTCGAACCCGGTGAAGACATCAAGTTCTCGCAGCCGGCCGATGTCGGCGGTTCGTACTCGGAGTTCCTGCGCATGCAGTTCCGCGCCGTGGCCGCGGCGATGGGCGTCACCTACGAGCAACTGACCGGGGATCTCACGCAGGTCAATTACTCGTCGATCCGCGCCGGCTTGCTGGAGTTCCGTCGCCGCGTCGAGGCCCTGCAGCACGGCGTGATCGTCCATCAACTCTGCCGGCCGATCTGGCAGGCGTGGATGACGCAGGCGGTGCTCGAAGGCGCGCTCACGCTACCCGGCTACGCCCGCGGCGGCGAAGCCAAACGCCGCGCGTATCAAGCCGTCAAGTGGATCCCGCAGGGCTGGCAGTGGGTCGATCCGCTGAAGGAAGCCGACGCCATGAAGGCGGCGATCCGCTCGGGGCTGATGTCCCGTTCGGAAGCAATTTCGGCCAACGGCTACGACGCCGAGGACGTGGATCGCGAGATCGCCGCCGACAACGCCCGCGCCGATGCGCTGGGGTTGGTCTTCGATTCCGACCCGCGGCATGAACTGCCGACGCCGGCACCGGTTGCTCCGCCTTCCGACACCTCTCCGCAAGGAAACTGACATGCCTCTCCCGCACCTGGCATCCCGTCTGTACGGGACGCCGCTTCTGCTCGCCCGGGCCAAGCTCGACATCCTGCTCGCCGTCCTCGGCGACCGGATTGGCTGGCCCGAACCGCACACCGCGCTGGCGATTCCACCGGCACGCACCTTGCCCGATGCGCCGCCCGGCCTCGCCGTGATCCCGGTCTACGGCACCCTGGTGCGTCGCGCACTGGGACTCGACGCCGCCTCCGGCCTCACGTCCTATGGCGAGATCGGCGCGCTGCTCGAGGCGGCGCTCGCCGACCCGGCAGTCAACGGCATCCTGCTCGATGTCGATTCCCCCGGTGGCGAGGCCGGCGGCGTCTTCGAACTCGCTCAACGGATTCGCGCCGCGGATGCCGTCAAACCGGTGTGGGCGATCGCCGCCGACTCGGCGTTCTCGGCGGCCTATGTCCTCGCCTCGGCCGCCTCCCGGGTCTACCTCACCCAGACCGGGGGCGTTGGCTCGATCGGTGTCATCGCGCTGCATGTCGACCAGTCGGCGCGCGATGCGCAGCAGGGCTACCGCTACACGGCGATCACCGCCGGCGAGCAGAAGAACGACTTCTCGCCGCACGAACCGCTCGACCCGGCCGCGCATGGCCGACTGCAGGCCGAAGTGGATCGGCTGTACGGGATCTTCATCGATCACGTCGCGAGGATGCGAACCCTCGAACCGCGCTTCGTGCGCTCGACCCAGGCCGGGTTGTACTTCGGTCCCGAAGCGCTGACCGCCGGTCTGGCCGATGCCCAGGGCAGCTTCGACGATGCCGTGACCGACTTCAGTGCCTTTCTCGCCACCCGTCGTTCGCCAGGGTTCCTGACCACGGCGAGCCGCTCGCTCCTTGCCTCTTCCATCCCCTCCCAGGAGATTTCACTCATGACCGATCGCATCACCCCGGACGTCACCCCCAGCGTCACGCCAGATCCGGCAACCCCGGCCGAACCGGCCACGCCACCCGAAACGCCGCCATCGGCCGACGACGATCCCATCCGGTCGGCGATCGCCGCCACCCGCGCCGAGGCCGTCGCCATCGCCGAATTGTGCCAATTGGCAGGATATCCGCAGCGCACCGTGGCCTTCCTCGCGCAGGGGGCCAATGCCTCGGACGTCCGCCGCGCTTTGCTGGCGGCCCGCGCCGAGAGCTCCGAGATCGACTCGATGATCCACCCGGACGCCGCGGCGCCCGCCACCTCCCTCGACTCCCCCGCTCACAACCCGCTGATCCAGGCGGTCAAGAAACTCACCGGAAAGGACTGAACCATGCCCGCACTCACCGAAGCCAACAACCTCGGCGATCTCCTCAAGTACGAGGCGCCCAATCTCTACTCGCGCGATCGCGTCACCGTCGCCTCCGGCCAGACGCTCGGCCTCGGTGCCGTGGTCGGTCGCGTGACCGCCACCGGCAAGATCAAGCGCTTCGACCCCTCGGCGACCGATGGCAGCCAATCGCCGGCTGGGGTCCTGCTCGATCCGATCGATGCGAGTCTCGCCGATCGTCACGACGGGCTGATCATCGCCCGTCACGCCATCGTCGCCGACACCGCCCTCGGGTGGCCGGTCGGCATCACCGGCGCGGAGAAGACCGCCGCCCTGGCCACCCTGACGAGCCTGGGGATCCTGGCTCGCGCATCCGTCTAAAGGAAACTCCCATGCCGATGAACAACCCTTTCCATACGCCGGCCTTCTCGATGGCCGCCTTGACCGCGGCGATCAACCTGCTGCCGAACCGCTACGGGCGCCTCGAAGCGCTGAACCTCTTCCCGGTCAAGCCGGTGCGCCAGCGCCAGATCATCGTCGAGGAACGCAATGGCGTGCTGAATCTCCTGCCGACGCTGCCGCCCGGGTCGCCTGGCACGGTCGGGCGGCGCGGCAAGCGCACGCTGCGCTCGTTCATCGTGCCGCACATCCCGCACGACGACGTCGTGCTGCCCGAGGAGGTCCAGGGCGTGCGGGCCTTCGGCAGCGAGTCCGAGGTCGAGACGATCGCCGGGGTGATGGCCCGGCATCTGGAGACGATGCGCAACAAGCACGCGATCACGCTGGAGCACCTGCGCATGGGGGCGCTCAAGGGCGTGATCCTGGACGCCGATGGCTCGACGCTGGTCGACCTCTTCGACGAGTTCGACATTCCGCCGAAGACCGTCAACTTCCAACTCAACGTCGACACCACCAACGTCAAGGCGAAGTGCGCCGAGGTGCTGCGCCACGTCGAGGACAACCTGCTGGGTGAGTTCATGAGCGGTATCCACTGTCTGGTCTCGCCGGAGTTCTTCGAGAAGCTGACCGGCCATCCCAAGGTCGAGAAGGCGTACGAGAACTGGCAGCAGGGGGCGGTGCTGATCAACGACATGCGCGCCGGCTTTACGTTTGGCGGGCTGACCTTCGAGGAGTACCGCGGTCAGGCGACCGACGCCAACGGCGTTTCCCGACGCTTCATCGCCGCCGGCGACGGCCACTGCTTTCCCCAAGGGACCGTGGACACCTTCGGCACCTACGTCGCACCGGCGGATTTCAACGAGACGGTCAACACCCTGGGGCAGCCGCTCTACGCGAAACAGGAACCGCGGAAGTTCGATCGCGGCACCGATCTGCACACGCAGTCGAACCCGCTGCCGATGTGTCACCGGCCAGGGGTGCTGGTGAAACTCCTCATGCTGTGAGCTTTCGTTTACGTTCCGCCGTGTAGTGCCACCACGGATGCGGCGGATCACCGGCCATGAATCGGGTCGCCGCAATGAAGGTATCGAGGACGCACGGATCCTGACGAACCCCCTTGTGCAGGCACAGCTCCTGATAGAGCGCGTACGGGTCCTTGCCGATCAGCCAGGCCGGCGTCGTGATGCCCAATTGTCGAAGGTCTCGCGCCATGGCTGGCCCGATATTCGGAATCGATTCCAACGTTGTGGTCTCTGTCGCTCGTTTTGCTTTCGTGCCCATCGCGCCTCCCTCTTCTGGAGATTGTCTCATGCCCAATTCAGGATTCCTCAACAGGCTCTACGAGGCCGCAGCGCGCTCGGGCCTGTTGGTTCGAGCCACGGTCGGGGCGGTGGAGGTCGACGTCGATTTCTACTCCCCGGACGAGGACATCCTGGATGGCCTCGCCGTCAGCCGTAACCACGTGATCCGCTACCCGGCGGGTCGCCTGTCGCTGGCGCCCGGTGACAGCGTCGTGATCGACGGAGCCAGCTACCGCGTGCGGGAAGTGCGGGGGACCGGCGACGGCTCGGAATGCCGCGCGACGCTCACCCGGATCACTTGACCCAGCCGTTCCAGAGCATGCGGTCAATCGCCGCGCTCGCCGCCGCTCGGTCGAAGCGCGCCGGGTCGAAGTCGAGCCCGGCCCAGGTGCGCACGCCTTCCGTCTCTTCGCCGTACGGGTCGTGCTCCCAGCGCTCCAGGAAGTCCTGGTAGGCATCGATGCCGCCGGCGTCCTCCGGCGGGCAGGCGCGTTCGCCCCCCGCGATCCCGGCGACAAGTCCGTCGCCATAGCGCTCGTCACCCGCCTTCACTTGCTCGACGCTCAGGCGATGCTCCCAACTGTCGCCAAAGTCATAAAGGTACGTGAAGGTGCTGCCGGTGGCGAGCAGGCGATTGAGGCGGACGTTCTTCTCGATGGCGGTGGGCCGGTCGGGGTCGTCGGTCTCCGGGTCCGGCACGCCGATGCGCTGCTTGCCGACCTCGAACTCGTGCAGGTGCGCGTCATGCCAGCCCATGGCGGCCTGAATGATGTGGTGGAGCGTGGCGAAGCTCGCGTGACCGCTGATCACGATCCGGCGCCAGATGAGCGGCTTGCTGTCGACGAGTTCGATCTTCAGGGTGAAGAGGGTCGGAGCGGGTTTCTTCGATGCGGTGGCCACGGCAGATCCTCGAACAGTGTTTTTGTCATTTTACGGAACCCTGGCCCATGCCCCAATCAATCCGCGAACAAATCCTGCAAGCCCTGATGACCACCCTGGCGCCGGTCGCCGCCGCGCAGGGCGCGACCCTGCTGCGTTCGCCCGTCCACGGCGTGCCGCGCGAGGCGTCTCCCGCGCTGCTGCTGTTCCCCGAGTCGGACACCATCGTCGAGCGGCCCAACGACCGGGTGGAGCGCCAACTCATCGTGCGTCTCGTCGCGCTCGCCCGGGAAACTGGCGCCGGGCCCCCCGAGGCGGTGGCCGACCAGATCCTCGTCGCCGCGCATGCGGCGCTCTTGGCTCACGCGAACCTAGGCGGCCTCGCGCTCGGGCTCCGCGAACTCGACGGCGAGTGGGACGTGGAAGACGCCGATGCCGGCGCCGCCGCCATGCCTGCCCGTTACCAGATCACCTATCGCACCTTGGCCACCGACCTCACCCAGCAAGGATAGACCCGCCATGTCCCAAGTAGAACTCTTGAAGCCTCACACCCACGCCGGCGTCGACCACGCCCCGGGCGCGGTGATCGAACTCGACGACGATCTCGCCCGCTGGCTCGCCGACCTCGGCATCGCCCGCCCGGTGCTGGACGCCGCAGCCAAACCCCACAGCAAATTTGAGGAGAAATCCAAATGAGCACCTACGCTTCTTTCCAGGGCCGCGTCTATCTCGGCAAGCGCGACAGCAACGGCAACCCGATCGAACTGCGCACGCCCGGCAACGTCGCCGAACTGAAACTCGCCCTCAAGACCGAGGTGATCGAGCACTACGAGTCCCAATCGGGCAGTCGCTCGCTCGATCACCGCATGATCAAGCAGAAGTCGGCGACGGTGACGCTGACCATCGAGGAGTTCACCAAGGACAACCTGGCGCTCGCCTTGTATGGCAACTTCACCGCCGGCGCCACCGGGACCGTCACCGACGAGCCGCTGCCCGCCGGCCTGGTCGTCGGCGATCGTTACGCGCTGGCGCATCCCAAGGTGTCGGCGCTGGTCGTCAAGGACGATGCCAGTGCGACGCTGACGCTCGGCACCCACTACACGGCCGACACCGACTTCGGCGCGATCCAGATCCTCAACCTCGCGAGCTTCGTGCCGCCGTTCAAGGCGAGCTACAGCTATGGCGCGGTGACCGAGATCGGTATCTTCACGCAGCCCCTGCCCGAGCGCTTCCTGCGCCTGGAGGGACTGAACACCGCGCAGGGTAACGCCAAGACGCTGGTCGAACTGTACCGCATCGCCTTCGATCCACTGAAGGAGATCTCCTTCATCTCGAACGAGTACAACAAGTTCGAGCTGGAGGGCTCGTTGCTCGCGGATTCGACGAAGCCGATCGACGCGACGCTCGGACAGTATGGCCGAATCGTCGAGCTGGGTTGAGGAGGTGACCCATGAGTGATTTGGAAACGCTGATCCCGCCCGGGGTCGAACTCGTGATCGGCGGCGAAGCCCTGACCATCAAACCGCTGAAGGTCGGGCAGCTGCCCGCGTTCCTGCGGGCCATCTCCCCCGCGATACAGGAACTCACGTCGCCCGAGATCGACTGGCTACGGTTGTTCGGCGAACGGGGTGAGGACCTGTTGTCAGCGATCGCCCTTGCCGTCGGCCGACCGCGAGCGTGGCTCGATGACCTGGCCGCCGACGAGGCGATCCTGCTGGCGGCCAAGGTGATCGAGGTCAACGCCGATTTTTTTACCCGGACGGTGATCCCGAAACTCGGCGGCCTGTTCGCGGCAGTGAACCACGCGCCGCTGCCAGCGGCTGGTTCGACGCCGTCGAGCAGTTGATCGAGCACGGTCACCGGCTGCCCGACCTCCTCGACTACACGCTGGCCCAGGTGCGGGCCTTCCTGGCCGCCATCAAGCGTTCGGACGCCGCACGCGACGCGCGTCTTCTCTCCGTGATTGCCATCGGCACGCGCGGGCACGGCGGTCACCTGGACCAGACCCTCGACCGGCTGATCGACACGGCCCAACCTCCCATCAAGACCTCCCACCGATGAAGATAGCCATTCGCATGGATAGCGCCGCCGCGCAGGCGCAGTTGCGGCGCTGGGGCGGTGAGTTTCGCACGCAGGTCCAGCAAGCGGTCAAGCGCGCCATCACCAGCGAGGCGGCCGAGATCCGGGAGGACGTTCGCCGGCACGTCGGCAGCCAGATGACCGTGGTCCGGCGGTTCTTCCTCAAGGGCTTTACCGCCAAGGTGCTGGCCAGGGATCCGAACCGCCTGCCGGCGCTCTATGTGGGCTCGCGCATCCCGTGGGCGGGCCTACACGAGTTCGGGGGGACGATTACCGGCCGGCTGCTGATCCCGCTGCATGGGCGGGTCGGGCGCAAGCGCTTCAAGGCGCAGATCGCCGAACTGATGCGGGGTGGCAACGCCTATTTCGTCAAGGGTCGGCGGGGAAACCTCGTCCTGATGGCCGAGAACCTCAGGGAACACGACCGGCCGTTGGCCGGCTTCAAACGCCGCTATCGCCAGGCCGCAGGCATCAAACGCCTGCAGCGCGGTGCGGATATCCCGATCGCCGTCCTCGTCCCGCGGGTGGTGCTCAAGAAGCGCCTCGACATCGCGCGGCTGGTCGCCGGACGCCTCCCGCGCCTGGCAGCGGCGATCGAGACGCAGATGCGCCGGATCGATTGACCATGTCCAACAACCGCATTGCCATCCTCGTCGCGCTCGAAGGCGCCGACGACGGACTCAAACGCGCCATCACCTCGGCCGAGCGTAGTCTCGGGCAACTCTCCAGCACCGCCAGGACGTCGGGGGCGCAGGCCGCCGCCGGGGTCGCGCAGGTCCAGGCCGGGATGTCGGCGCTGAGCGAGCAGGTGGCCCGCGCGAAGACGCAGTTGCTCGCCTTCCTGTCGATCGATTGGGCAGCCGGCAAGGTGCAGGCGATCGTCCAGGTCGCCGACGCGTGGAACCTGATGGCCGCGCGCCTGAAACTCGCGACCGCCGGTCAGCGGGAGTTCACGACCGCCCAATCGGCGCTGTTCGACATCGCCCAGCGGATCGGCGTACCGATTCAGGAGACCGCGACGCTGTACGGCAAGTTGCAGCAGGCGGTGCGGATGCTCGGCGGCGAACAGCAGCAGGCATTGGCGCTCACCGAGAGCATCTCGCAGGCGCTGCGGATCTCGGGTGCTTCCGCCACCGAAGCGCAGTCCTCGCTCTTGCAGTTCGGGCAGGCGCTGGCTTCCGGCGTGCTCCGCGGCGAAGAGTTCAACTCGGTCGTCGAGAACAGCCCGCGCCTGGCCCAGGCGCTCGCCGAGGGGCTCGATGTGCCGATCGGACGGCTGCGCAAGATGGCCGAGGAAGGCCGCCTGACTGCCGACGTCGTCGTCAATGCGCTGCGCTCGCAGAAGGACAAGCTCGCCGCCGAGTACGCCCAACTGCCAGCGACCGTCGGCCAGGCCTTCGAGCGCCTGCGCAACGCCTTCGGCCAATGGGTGAACCGGGTCGATGAAGCGACGGGCCTGACCCAGAAGCTGGCCCAAGCCCTGACCTGGCTCGCGCAGAACTTCGACACCGTGATGCAGGCGGTGAAGCGCCTCGCCGAGTTGGGGCTGGCCGTGCTGATCTACCGCCTGATCCCGGCGCTGATCACCGCCTGGCAGACCGCCGGCGCCGCCGCGGTGACCGCGGCCCGCCTCACCGTCGCGGCCTGGGCGACAGTCAATCTGTCGGTCTCGGCCGCCGTCGCCAGCGTCGGCGTGCTCAAGACCGCGTTCGCCGGATTGGGCGCCTTCCTCGTTGGCTGGGAAATCGGCACCTGGCTCGCCGAGAAGTTCGCGATCGTCCGCCAGGCCGGCATCTTCATGGTCGAGGTGCTGGTCACGGCCGTCGAGCAACTGCGCTACCGCTGGGAAGTCTTCGCGGCCGTCTTCTCGTCGGACACGATTCGGGAAGCCACCCAGCGCCACCAGGCCCGCCTCGCCGAGATGAAGGCGATCTTTGCGGAGATGACCACCGAGGCATCGAAGGGCGCCGAGGCCGCCAAGAGCGCGATGGCCACCGCCGCGACCACCGCCGAGGAGATCGCGAAGCGCCTGGAAGCCGTTCGTCGGGGGACGCAGGAGGCCGTCGGACGCGGCATCGAGGCGGTGCATACGGCCCTGGAGAAGCTGAAGTCTCGTCTCGGCGAGGTCGAGCAGGCGATGGCCAAGGCGAGCCAGACGGTCCAGGACGCCACCGCTAAAATGGCCGAGGCGTACCAGGGGCTCACGTCGCTGGTGGACGCGAATCTGCAACGCCAGGTCGACGCCGTCAAGGCGCGCTACGCGCAGGAGCAGGCTGCGCTGGAGACGTCGAAGGCGTCCGAAGCGGCGCAGATCACACGCTCGACGGCGCTGCTGACCGACGCGCTGACCCAGCAGACCACGCTGCGGCAGAAAGCGACCGCCGACACCCTGAAGCTGATCACCGACGAATCCCAGGCCCGCATCGAGTCCGCTCGCCGTCAGGGCCAGACCGAGGAGGAGCGCGTCGCCAACGTCCAACGGATCGAGAACGCGATCCTCGCCACGCAGCGGCAGACGATGACGCAGGCGCTCGCCGAGTACCGGCAGCACATCGACGCGCTCAACGCGGAAGCGAATCGGCATCTCGCCGAAGTGACCCGCATCGAGGAAGCGAAGCGTCAGCTCGCGATGACGACCGATGAGCGCGTTCGCGAGATCCAGCGGCAGGGCATGAGCGCCTTCGAGGCGACCGAGGATCGGAAACGCCAGATCGTCGAGCTTCAGGAGAAGGCGCGCGAAGCGCTGGCCAACGGCGAGTTCGAACAGGCCCGGCAGCTCGCGAGACAAGCGATGGACCTCGCCACCCAGGTCGCGAGCAGCCAGACCAGCGACGCCAAACGCGCCGAAGACGCCCGCACGCAATCCGAGCAGGCGGTGTCGAAGGTCACCGAACTCGAAGCCCGCGCGCGCGAAGCCACCCTCAAGCAGGAATACGCCCAGGCCGAAGCGCTGACGCGGCAGGCCGAGGCCTTGCGTACCGAGTTGGCCCGGAAGGCGAGCGAGGCCGATGCCCAGGTCGTCCAGAGCAAGGGCGGGGTCCAGCAGGCCATCGAGCGCATCCGCGAGTCCGAGGAGATCCTCAACCAGGCGCTGGACGCCGAGGCCCAGGCGCACCAGAAAGCCGCGCAGTCGGCGCTGACCGCGCGCACGGAGATCCAGCAGGCCCTGACGCAGACCGAAGCGCAGATCGACGAGATCACCCTGAAACTCGCGCAAGGGCTGAAGCTCACGCTGGAAGCGGACACCACGCGCTTCGACCAGGCCATCGCCGAGTTGGACAAGGCGTTCGCCGAGAAGCAGGTTCTGCTCGCCATCCAGGCCGACCTGCAGCAGGCGGAGAAGACCCTGCAGGACTACGAGCAACGGCTCAAGGCAGGCCAGACGCTGCCGGTCGATGCCGACGTCTCCCAGGCCCAGGCGGCACTGGACCGGCTCAAGACCTACGCCGAACAGAACGCGCAGGTCGAACTGAAGGTGGCGACCGAGAAGGCACAGGCCGCGATCACCAACGTCGGCACGATGATCCAGGCGTTGAATGGTCTTGAGACCGAGTCCCGCCACGTCGTCCAGACCAATGCCGACGCCGCACGCGCCGAGATCCAGAGCCTCAACGGGATGAACACGTCGAGCACGCACACGATCGTCGTGCAGCGGGTCGAAGCGAATGCCAGCGGCGGACTCGTCGGTACGGTGCCGCGGTTCGCCGCCGGTGGCGCGGTGGCTCCCGCCTTTCCCGCGATGACCGGCGGCACGGTCCCGGGTTCCGGCCACCACGACACGGTCCCGCGCACGCTGCAGGCGGGCGCCTTCGTGCTGCGCAAGGCCGCCGTCCAGAAGTACGGCGGCGGCGCGCTGTCGCGCCTGGCCCGCTTCGCCGAGGGTGGCAAGGTCCTGCCTTTCGGCCTCAAACGCTGGCCGGGTGACGAGGGACCGACGGATGCACCGAAGAAGAACCGCGAGGTGGCCGAAGCCCAGCAACTGATCGAGTTGGGCCTTCAGGGCATGAGCATTTACACCGGCTGGCTCAATGCCGGGGCGGGTTGGGCGTACAGCGCCGGCGAGCGCAGCAAGACGATGGAAACCTACCGCGGACAGGCGGATGCGGATCGTAGCGCCTTGGAGGCGTTCATCAGCCGCAAACAACTCACGGGGAACGAGAAGCAAACGCTCGCGCGCATCCAGCAGACGTGGCGTCGGGCCATGGCGCAGGCCACCTTGGCGGGCAAGGACCTCGAACGGGATCTGATCGACTTCATGGAACAGCACCAGGGCGAGTTCTATCGGCACGGCGGGCTGTCTCCCGCCGACAGCGTGCCGGCGATGCTCACCCCGGGCGAGTACGTCGTCAATCGCCAGGCCGTTGCCCGCTTCGGCGCCGGCTTCTTCGAGGCGCTGAACGATCTGTCGCTACCTGCGCGAGCGCTCGCGCTGCACGTGCAGGGGTTTGCGAGTGGCGGGCTGGTGGCGCCGCTCGGCGCCCCGCTGTCTCGGCCGCTTTCTCGCCCGGTGCTGCCGGCCGAGAGCAGCCCGACCCGCACGGTCCGGGTGGAACTGGCGGCGGGCGATCGCAAAGTCACCGCTCACGTCGACGCGCGCGACGAAGCGCGCCTGTTGAGTCTTCTGGAAGTCGCCCGCGCGCGGGCCAGTTGAGGGCCCGGCGACGTTCTGCCGGACTCCCTGTTGACACCCTGCTGCCCGAAGGACTCCCGATGCAACTGAAGAACCTGGCCGACGCCGTCGTCGTGACGCTGCCCGACGATCTGCTGTGGAGCGACGAGCACGCCTGGACGCCGGTGATGGCCACCGTGTCGTACCTGATCACCGGCGCCCTGCTGGTCCAGTCGGCCACCCGGCAGGCGGGGCGTTCGATCACGCTCACCGGCGCGCTCGACATGGCCTGGGTCACGCGCTCGGTGCTGACGACGCTCTACGCCTGGGCGGGGGTGCCGCTGACCGACAGCACCGGCCGCTTCGAACTGACGCTGACCGACGGGCGCGTCTTCACGGTTGCCTTTCGGCATGCCGAGACGGCCCTCGAAGCCGAACCGGTCGCCGGCTTCCCGGCGCGCTCGGCGTCCGACTTCTACCGCCTGACGCTGCGGCTGATGGCGATCTGATTCCCTTGGAGGTACACGCATGGCCATACGATCTGGCGACGTCAAACTGCTCAAATCGGCGGTCATGGCCGACGTGCCCGAAGGCGGTGGCGCGCCAACCGGTGCGGTGATCGCCGATGGGATCTCGAACGCGATCTTCCCCGACATCTCCGAACTCGACCGCGCCGGGGGTCGCGTCAACCTGCGCAAGACCTTCGTCTCGGTGCAGACCGACGACACCGACCCCTACTTCGGCGGCAACGTCATCGTCGCCGATCCGCCGGCCGATCCCCGCGTCAGCGTGACGCTGTTCAGCACCGCGTCCACCTTCGATACGCGCGCGCAAGCCGCGTCCCGCATCGAGTCCTATCTCAACAAGGGTCCCGAGTGGGCGGGTTACCTCTACGAGAACCACATCGCCGGCCAGCGCGTCATCCAACTCTTTCAGCGCGTCACGGACGTGCTGCCGAATGTCGGGCAGACGCTGGTGCTGGTGCAGAACGAGGGGCTCAGCAACGAGACGTTGCAGTACGTGCGGGCGACGGCGGTCTCGGCGGTGCAACGCGTGTTCACCTACGCGACCGACGTCGATTACCCCGCCCACATCGTCACCGTCGACATCAGCGATGCCTTGCGCACCGACTTCACCGGGTCGCCGGCGAGCCGCAGCTTCACCCGGTCGGGGGCGGGCACCAAGGTGCGCGATACCGTGGTCGCCGACGCCGGCACCTACGTCGGCGTGGTGCCGTTGACAACGCCGGCCGAGCTCGGCGACTTCACGATCCAGACGCGCGGTCTCTACACCCAGTTGGTGCCGAGCGCACAGACCGAGACGCCGATCACCTTTGCCGTCCCCTATGCCGCCGCCGGCCTGCCGGTGCCTGGGGCGACCCCGGTGACCTACACCGCGACCCACAGCTGGTCGACCGCCATCAACTTCCAGCTGCCGGGCGGCTGCCTGCCGGGGAGTCTGACCCTCGCCACGAGTGGTCTCACGCTCGTTGACGACGCGGGCGTGTTGAAGACCGCCAGTGGTCAGATCGGCACGATCGACTACGCCAACGGGATCCTGACGCTCAACGCCGGCACGATGTCGGACCCCAAGACCGTGACCTACACCCCGGCCGCCCGCGTCCTGCGCGCGCCGCAGAGCGCCGAGATCGCGGTGACGGTCGAGAGTCGCAGTCAATCCTACACCGGCTCGATCCTGCCGATTCCGCAACCGGGCACGCTGTCGATCAGTTACCTCGCGCAAGGGCGCTGGTACGTGCTCTCGGATGCCGGCAACGGCGCCCTCAAGGGCATCGACAGCCGTTACGGGGCCGGCACCACTCAGGCGGACACGGGCGCCTTCGTGGTGACACTCGGCGCGCTGCCGGATGTGGGCAGTTCGCTGGTGCTGACCTGGAACTCGCCGACGCAGGAGACGACGCACCCCGTGGTCACGTTGAAGGCGTCGCAGACGCTTGCGCTGTCTCCGCCCGAAGGGAACGCGATTCAGCCGGGATCCCTGAGCGTCTCCTGGACGCACGACGGGACGAAGACCGCCACCGCCAATACCGCGGGCGTGCTGTCGGGTGCGGCGACCGGCACGTTGAACATCGCGCAGGCGAGGCTCGTGTTTGCCCCGAACACGCTGCCGGCGGTGGGCACGAACCTGACGCTCAGCTATGTCGCCGGTCCCAAGCACGAGGACCGTTTCGCCCACCCGTCGCGGGATGGTAGCGGCCGCGTGCCGGTGACGGCCTCGCAGGGCACGATCGAGGCCGGCTCCCTGGAAGTCGAGTGGAACACGTTCACGGACCTCGCGGTGCTCGGACTCTATACGCGCGATCAGTTGGCGGAGATGGGGATTCGCCTCGCGGATCCGACGCAGGTCGCGACCGACGACGGCGCCGGCAACCTGCTCCGGCACGGCACGATCATCGGAACGGTCGATTACGCGACCGGCGCGGTCGTCTTCCAGCCCGATGTCGTCGTGACGATCCCGCGCCCGGACTACGCGGCGCTGCCAGCGTCCGGCGGTCTCCCGGACGACCGCTTCCGGCTCAGCTACAGCGGCATTTCTTACGTTGATGCCCCATCGCTGTACCCGAACGACGAAACCGGCCTCGTCACGCTGCGCTACAACGGCGCCGGTTCGACCAGCAATCAAACCGAGACCTTCGTCTTCTCGCCGTCGTTTGCCCTGGTGCCCGAGGTCACCGCGCAGATCGTTCCCGGCACGGTGCTGCTGCAGACCGCCGGCGCCGGGCCGTGGGGCGACAACGCGCAAGGCACGCTGCGCGAGTTCACGACCAGCGGCTGGGTGACGCGCGGGTCGCTCAACTACCTCACCGGCGAGGTGACGCTGTCGTCGTGGGTCGCCGGCGCCGCCAACGCCCTCACGCGCGCGAGCACGGTGACGACGGTCGGTGAAGCGATTGCCAGTGCCTTCGTCTTTCGCACCTCGGCGGCGCCGCTGCGTCCGGGCTCACTCTCGCTGCAATATGCGCGGGCCACCGGCGGGACGCAGACCGTGACGGCGGGGATCGACGGCACGATCTCGGCGAGCGGCGTCAGCGGCTCGGTCGACTACGAGACCGGGATCGTTCGCGTGCGCTTTGGTGCGATGGTGCCGGCCGCGGGCCACGAGGCCGAACCGTGGTACGACGCGAGCCAGGTGGTGAGCGGGCAGATCTTCCGGCCGCAACCGATCGCCATGGCGAGCCTGCGCTATCACGCGGTCGCCTACAGCTACCTGCCGCTCGACGCGGACTTGCTCGGCATCGATCCGGTGCGCCTGCCCAGCGACGGGCGCGTGCCGATCTTCCGGCCCGGGGGGTTTGCGGTGGTCGGGCACACCGGCGAGATCACGACGACGGTCAGCAACGGCCAGACGCTCGACTGCGCTCGTGTGCGGCTTTCGCGCGTGCGCGTGATCGGGCATGACGCTGGGGTCATCGACAGCGGCTTCACGGCCGATCTCGAAGCCGGGACCGTGACCTTCACCGATGTGACGGGCTATGCCCAGCCGGTGACCGTCCAGCACCGCATCGAAGACATGGCCGTGGTGCGCGAAGCGCTGATCAGCGGCGAGATCGCGTTCACCCGCGCGCTGACGCACGCTTATCCGGCCGGCAGCTTCGTGTCGAGCGCGCTGATCGCCGGCGACCTGTTCGCGCGGGTCGCGACGGTCTTCGATCAGGCGACCTGGGACGGGTCGTTCAAGGACGCCCAGAGCGGCGGATCGGCGACGGGGACGTTCAACCACGCCCAGTTTCCGCTGGCGGTGAGTAACCGCGGCGCCTTGACCGAGCGCTGGGTGGTGCGCTTCATCGGCACCAGTAATTTCGAAGTGATCGGCGAGCACGTCGGGGTGATCGCTACCGGCAACACGGTCACCGACTGCTCGCCGACCAATCCGTCGACCGGTGTCCCCTACTTCACGATTCCCGCGCTGGGCTGGGGAGCGGGCTGGGCGACCGGCAACATCCTGCGCTTCAACACGATCGGTTCGATGTTCCCGGTGTGGGTGGTGCGCACGATTCAGCAGGGGCCGGAAACGGTGCCCGATGACCAATTCACGCTGCTGATTCGCGGCGATGTCGACACGATCTGAAGGAGGAAGCCATGGGAACGATTCACGACGTGCGTTACTTTGACTCGGACATGGCCGGCGCGCCGAGCACGGCCGGGATGGCGGCAGCGGGACGGATGATCGTCCTGCTGGATGCGTGCCTGGTCAATGGCTTCAACCTGAAATCGGTCACCAGCCTGGTGGTCGCCGACGGGGTGGCGACCGTCACTACCGACGGCGATCACAACTTCCGGGATCACACGGTGATCCGGATTGCCGGCGCGACGCCGGACGGACTGAACGGCGACTGGAAGATCACCCTCACCGGCGGCGCGACGTTCACCTTCCCGACGACGGAAGCGAACGGCACCGCGACGGGAACGATCAGCGCCAAGACAGCGCCTTTGGGCTGGACGAAGGAATTCGCCGCGACAAACGTCGGCGTCTATCGCCCGAAGACTGGCTTGCGCCACTACTTCCGGGTCAATGACACCAGCCAGTATGTGCTGCAGTACCGCGGCTACGAGGCGATGACCGGCGCGGGGGACGGCGGCACCAACCCGTTTCCGACCGCGACGCAATTGCCGGCCGGTGTCGGTATGTCCAAGTATTACAGCAACGCGGCCTACGTCCAGAAGTGGTTCCTGATCGGCGACAACCGGTGCGTGTACCTGGTCTACAACGGATCGGAAAGCTACGGCGTATCGCAGGAGTCCGGCGATTGGGCGATCTACGGCTTTGGTGAAGCGATCTCCTACGTCCCGGGTGACCTCGGCCACTCGTTCGTGATCGGCAACAACGCGAACTCGTGGTCGTCGAGCGCCAACCAGAACGGGAGTAGCGTTCCTGGCGGCTTCTACAATCACTCGTATACCGGCTGCTATTTCAGCCGACCGTTTTCTCAAGAGCTGGGCAACCCGGTGCGTTTCCGCATCGCGGGCAACGCCGTCTGCCAGGGCTGGGGCAGCTCGCCGAGTGCGTACGGTCGTGTCCCTTACCCGAATCCGGCGGACCTGTCGATCCTCTTCCACACCCCGATCTGGATGCAGGAAGAGAACTCGAGAGCGGTTCGCGGCGAGTTGCCCGGGCCGTATCAGCCGCTCCACTCGTACATGCATGCGCGCATCGGTGACGTGGTCGTCGTCAATGGCCGGAAGATCCTGCTCACGCACGCCTTCGACGCGGATTCCGGGGGAGACAGTGTCAATAGCGCCGGCGCCAGCACCGGGGTCATGGGCTGGGATATTACTGGGCCGTGGAGGTAGCTCGTGGATCTCTCTGACGCGCATTACGACCAGGTCAGCTTGCTGGTGCCGATGAACAGTCACCTCGGCACGCCGACCTGGGCGGATTTCAGCAAGACCACCCGGGCGCTTTCGCCGGCGGGGACGCCGCTGTTCGCCCCCTACTACGCCAACTCCCGGAAGGACGGGTTGTGGGTCACCTACTTCAACGGGGGATCCTCGTTGACGCTGCCCGACAACGCGAACGTGGCGAACTTTGGTACCGGGGATTTTACGGTCGAGCTGCGGCTCGCCTTACACGATGGCGGACACGGCTCGGCGTGGCCGCGGATCCTGGAGAGCAATCATTACCCGAATCCGGGCGGCTGGGGGTTGGTGGGGTCGGCGTCCGAGAATCCGGGCCGTCTGCGCTTCGACCTCTCGGATGGCGCCCCCTTGCTGATCACGCAATCCGCGCTGACCAATCTGACCTATTACCATGTGGCGATTACCCGGGCGGCGGGGCAGCTGCGGCTGTTTCTCGACGGCGTCCTGCAAGGGGCGCTGGCCTCGGCGCATGATTTCAGTGCCAACCGGTTCCGGATGGGATCGAATCTGAACCCCTCCCCTGGGGAGTATTTCAAGGGGTGGGTGCGCGATGTCCGGATCACGCCGGGGGTGGCACGCTACACGGCGGCTTTCACGCCGCCAGCGGTGAACAGTTTCTACCGGGGCCCGGAGGCGGTTTCGAGGACGCTGCCGCAGATGCTGGGGAGCGTTTTGCGGTTCGCTCAGCTGGGAGATCACACCGAGCGGACGGTGGGGATCCAGGCCCTGCGGCGGTTTGCCCCGAATCCGCAGATCGGCCAGCGGGTGATGGTGCGCAACGTGGCGCTGGGGTATCAAGCGGGCGATCCGGCCGTGCGACTCTCGGGAACGACGAAGGTCAAGGCGCTGCCGGCCGATCTGCCGGTCGCCCGCCCGGTGCGTCTGTATCGCAACGACACCGGTGCCCTGGTGGGCGAGACGCAGTCGTTGGCCGATGGCCGCTATACCTTCAATGGGCTGTTGCTCGACCAGGAGTATTTCGTGGTGGCGTTTGATCCGACACATGTCCACCGCGCCGTGGTCGCAGACCACCTGACCGCCGAGCGGATCCCGTGATCGGGGAATCGACGGCTTGCCGGGAAGCGGCCCTGGCGGGTCGACTGGCCTTCTTGAACACCGGCAGCCTGGGTGCGGCGGCGGCTCGCCTCTATGGGGATCCGCGGCCGGCGTCGGCCGACGGGTTGCCGGCGAGTGCGATGCTGGTCGAGATTCCGCTGCACGATCCGGCCGGGGTGGTCGCCGATGGTGCGCTGACCTTGCTGCCGCGGGATCCGGGGATGATCGTCCACAGCGGCTTGGCGACCTGGGTGCGCTTCGTCAATCGGGACGGCGCGACGGGGTTTGATCTGGACGCAGGCGAGACTGGCAGTGGCATCGAGTGTGAATTGACGACCACGACGCTGTGGGCCGGCGGCGTGGTGGCGATCACGTCGGCGGTGCTGGGGTGAGCCCGACCGATTTGCTCTTCCAGCAGACGCCGGTGCCGACCGGCGATCTGGTGTTTGGGGAGAGCGACACGGCGCTGACGCTGGCGAATGTGTCGATCCGCGGCGCCTTCCCGGCGCTGCGCGTCGCGATCCGGGTCGTGACGGTCGAGCGCGTCACGATCAGCGGGTGGTTCGCGCCGCTGACGGCGAGATTGTCGGGGACGTACCGTTCGAACACGCAGCGGCCGACGGTCGGGCAGACCGTGCACGCGTGGCAAGTGGCACGTCACTCTGAAGACGGGACGGCCTGGGGGCAACAGGACGCGTTGGGCGCGCCGGTGGGTTGGGCGGGTCTCTGGGAAAGGGGGGCGAGGGCGTCGGCGGCGGTGGTGCACTGGCTGCCCGATAGCCTGAGCAGCGCGCCAATCGACCGGTCGGTGCGGCACCAGGATGGGTTCGGTTTGGGTGCGCTGATGGCGGCGGTGCACTTGGAGGCGACCCCGGTCTGGCAAGACCGCGTCGGGATCTTTGAGGGCGCCGATCCGAGGCGCGAGGGCACGCGCTTCCGGCATCAGGATGGGGACCGAACGTCACGCACGTCCCGCGCGAGTGCCTGGCAGCTTGCGACGAGTCGGCGCCGGTCGAACGGTAACGGCTTCCAGGTCGCGACGCCGTTCAGCCAGGCCTGGCACGGGCGATTCCAGGAAACGAGGGTGCCGCCCATCGGCGTCAGTGTCATTCGGCCGCCCGAGCCGCCCGTGCCTTCGCCGTGCTACACGCCGAGCGGGCATCTGGTGTTTGCGCTGCCGTGGCGGGCGGATGCGAAGCTGGTCTTTGTTTGCGACGCGTCGCCCGCTCCAACGGACACGACGGTGGTCGTTCCCGTTCGGAGGGTCTATCTCGTGCTCAATGACGTTTCGCTTCACCGTCTCATCGATGGCGCCGAAGTGCCGGTCTTCACCCTGTCGCTGTCGCTCGATGCGGGGTCCTGGACGTGGGGGTTCGAGGCGCTGTTGCCGGCGAGCGCCGAGCCGCTGGTCGACCCGGGCCACGCGGCGGGGCCGGTCGAACTGGTGGTCCGTGTGAACGGCACGGCGTTTCGGGTGCTGGCCGAGGCGATCAGCCGCGAGCGCCGTTTCGGGGAAGCCAGTGTTCGGGTTTCGGGCCGGGGGCGCAATGCGGTTCTGGCCGCACCCTACGCGCCGGTGATGACGTTCTCGAATGCCGAGGCGCGTACCGCGCGGCAGTTGATGGACGACGTGCTGACGCTCAATGGCGTGTCGCTGGGCTGGACCGTCGATTGGGATCTGACGGACTGGATCGTGCCGGCCCGGGTGTTTGCGCACCAGGGGACGTGGATCGAGGCGCTGGCGGCGATCGCCGGGGCGGCTGGGGGTGAGCTGTTGCCACACCCGACCGACCAAAGCCTGCGCGTGCGGCATCGTTATCCGGTGGCGCCGTGGGAATGGCACACGGTGACGCCGGACTTTGTGCTGCCGGTCGAGGCGGTCGCTCGCGAGTCCGTGAGATGGCTGGAGAAGCCAGCCTACAACCGGGTCTTCGTGGCGGGTCAGGAAGTCGGGGTGCTCGGGCAGGTGACGCGGGGCGGGACGGCGGGCGAGGTGCTCGCGCCGATGGTCGTCGATCCGCTGATCACCGAAGCGGCAGCGGCCCGGCAACGGGGACTCGCCGTGCTGGCCGATACCGGTCGCCAGATCGAAGTAAGTCTGCGCCTGCCGGTGTGGGCGGCGACGGGGATCATCGAGCCGGGGGCGTTCGTGGAATACCAGGACGGCAGCGTGACGCGATTGGGGATGGTGCGCGCGACGCACGTGGAGGCGGGCCTGCCGGAGGTCTGGCAGACGCTCGGGGTGCAGGCCTATGCATAACCTCTATGAGCAGTTTCGGCAGTTGCTGCCCGATCCGCCGTTGCAGGCGGGAACGGTGATCGATGTTGGAGCGGGCGTGGTCACCGTCGAGTTGCCGGCTGGCGGTAGGGTGAGGGTGCGCGGTCACGCGGTGATCGGGCAACCGGTGTTTGTTCGCGACGGCGTAGTCGAGGCCTTGGCGCCGAGTTTGCCGATCGAAGTGATCGAGGTCTGAATCCAGGCAACGAGCGGAATGGTGAATAGCTTGCCCATTTCGTAAGCACACCTCCCCAGCCTCACTGAAGGATGAGAAAGGGTCGCCTATCCACAGGCTTATCCCCAGCGCTATGCACAGGTGCTGTGCACAGACAGGCTGCCAACGGCAGACCCGTGGTGTAAGTGAACAGTGGCCGGATTCCCGTAACGACTTTACCCACGAAGCCCGCCGCCTGGCGGGTTTCTGCATTCTGGAGAACGAAACAATGGAAGAACCCCAGGTCGAGCGGCGCAAGCTAGTGACGGTGCCGCAGGAAGAGTTTGAAGCGATGCTGGAGCGAGCGGCCGAGCGAGGCGCGCGGCATGCGCTGTCGGACGTCGGACTCGATGGCCCGGAGGCCGCACGCGACATCAGCGAACTGCGCAGTCTGCTCGATGCGTTCAACGAGGCGAAAAAGACGGCGGGGCTGACGATCGTGAGGATGCTGGTCACCGGGCTGGTGTTGGCGCTGCTCGCCGGGGCGTTCGTGAAGTTGAAGGTGTTCGGGGGTGGGCAGTGAGTGGTCAGTAGAGTCAGCGGTGTGCCGATCGCGTGCCGGGATCCGAAGGAGGTTGCGGCCACCTTCGACGATGTCGTCAGGAAGATGCAGCGTGATGCCAAGTCCAACGCTCGGCCAAAGGTAGGTTGTCTTGCCTACGCGCAACGGGCCATCGAGATTCTGTGAAAAGGGGAAGTGACTTAGACTACCGACTCTTGACCACGAGAGGAGAATCAAATGATTGGCTACGTGACGCTTGGAACCAATGACCTGCCCAGGGCGACCGCCTTCTATGACGCACTGCTGACGGAAGTCGGGGCCAAGCGGTTATGGGAGTTCCCTCGAGGCATTGCTTGGGGAGTGGCTCAGGACAAACCAAGTCTTTGCGTCATGACACCGTTTGACGGAAACCCCGCCACGGTGGGCAACGGCGTCATGGTGGCCCTAGTCGTCGATTCGCGCGAGAAGGTCGACCGCGTTTACGCCAAGGCACTCGAACTGGGCGGCAAGGACGAAGGCCCGGCCGGTCCGCGCGGTGAAGGCTTCTACGCCGGCTATTTTCGCGACCTCGATGGCAACAAGCTGGACGTGTTCTGCCATGGTTAGAATGGCTGCCGGCCTAAACAACCGTACATGGAAACGCCTGGTGGAAAGGGGCTTCCCGTAATCCAGAGCGCCGGTCGTTTGGTTCCTTTTCTCGTCCCTCAGACCGATGTCCAAGGAGATGCCAGATGCTTCAGATCAAACCACTTGATCAGAACGTTCCGATCTTTCACCAAATCAACACAGATGTCTCACCCGTTGTCTTGGTGAACATCTTCGAAGTCACAGAAGAAGACATCCCCGCTCTCCTGAAAGCGTGGGAGGCGGACGCCAACTGGATGAAGCAGCAGCCAGGCTACATCTCAACCCAGTTGCACCAAGGGATTGCCGGAAGCACGGTATTCATGAACTACGCAGTGTGGGAGTCAGTCGCCCATTTTCGGGCGGCGTTCACCCATCCCGAGTTCCAGCAGGCTCTAGGGCACTACCCGTCCAGCGCCGTGGCGTCGCCTCATCTCTTCACGCGGCTTACGGTGCCGAATCTATGCGTTGGCCCCTAGCCCAAATAGATTGAGCTCCGTTGAGCCCTGCCCCACTCCAAAACAACCCGTCGGTCCTTTCCTGCAAGAGCCGCATCCGGGCGGTTTTTTTGTTGCGGCCATCGAACCTCGCGAGTGGGCTGTCGGACTGATCAGCACCGTGGTCACCGGGATCGGCGGCGGGGGCCATAGCGGTCCAGTACTTCCGTCTGCAGGAGTGGGTGGATTCGGTGACCGGCCTCGTGGCACTGGGCGGCTTGACCTTCGGCTGCGGACTGCTGGGATGGGCGATCGTGCGCTGGGTCTTCAGCTTCATCGGGAAGAACCGGGATGCCGGGATCGATGAGGTCGCGAAGGAGGTGAAGGAGGTGCTGTGATGGGCGGGCGGGGCCTTCGGTGATCGGATCGGGCCAGCGGCGCAGGCGGATGACCACATGCACTGAGCGGGGCTGGATTCGGCTGACCTTTCAGGGGCTCCAGGGGCCAAATGCGAAATTTGCGCCGCTTGATGGAGGCTCATATACTCTGGGGCGCGCCGTTGGATCTCTTATCCTGGCAGACTCGGCCGCAAAGTTCCCGAGCACCGGCGTCGTTGCTGCGCGACATTGAGACGGCCGACTACGAGGCGTCGTTCGGCATAACCTAGCGGGGGGGGATTTCAGGGAACTTACCCTCGGTGCTGTCTGATGAAGCGGCGCTGCACCAGACGAGGAGTGCTGGGTCAGGAAATGAGGAGTTCTCCAAAGTTATGGGCGGAACTACTACGAGCGATCGGAAAGGTCGGCGGCTGGTTCGAGAGGTGCGCTGCGCGACTGAGCGGCAATTTCTCGACGCTATTTCGCCGCGCGGAAAATATTTTCGCAACGAGGGAGAACCCTACCGTGTGCTCTTTCGGGGGCATGCCGACGCTCGGTTCGCGCTACTCCCCGCAGCGCTGCGTTCTCGCTGGAAAAAGGAGCCCAGCAACACGGACCAGGTGAGCTATGAGCTTGGAGCGATCCAGAACTTCTTCTGGCTAGCGGATCGATGCGGCCTGGCGCTGCCGGAAGATTCTCAGACTCATCGGCGCGATTTGTTCTCCGACGTCGGTAACTACAACTTTCCGCTGCTTGGTGAAGGAGATCTGCTCTGGCCACCGCGAGAGATCTGGTCGCTTATGGCCCTTGCGCAGCACCACGGTCTGCCTACTCGGCTGCTCGACTGGTCACTCGATGCGCGCACGGCCGCCTACTTCGCCGCCAGCGAGGCTGCCGCGTGGGCTGCCGACCCATCCACGGCACCTGCGGGTGTCGCCGATCTCGCTGTTTGGTCACTATCGCGCACCGACCTTAAGGTCGACAATCTGCTTTCGGATCTAATGTCGAGCTTGGTCGAGCGTGGAGAGATCCCGAAGGCCGAGGAACGCGCGCCCTTCCTGAAAGTCTTTGCCGTGGTCACCGCGCCCGCCGCCAGCAACGAGAATCTGCGTGCCCAGAAGGGCGTGTTCTCCCTTCATCTGCCCTCGTCGATGAAACCAACGGAGCCCGCCGATCGGCGGCCGATGGATCAGATTCTCGTCGCGGAGGCTGTCCAAGTGTTGCTCACGAAGTTCCTGCTACCAATCGGACAGGCACAGAGGCTTCTACGCGCTCTGGCTTTCGAGGGGATCTCTGCCGCCGAGCTCTTTCCTGGATACACGGGAATAGTCAGAGCAATGAACGAGCGCCGCCTCTGGATGCCGCAAGAGTGATCGGCCGTACCACTGCGCTGCGCAACGAGCAAAGATGCCCTGATCGAGGTCCATGTCTGGTTCTGGCATGCGTTCAGCATAACTCTCAAACTGCAGAGCGTTGGTGATGGCATCAGCACCGTGGTGACCGGGATCGGCGGCGGGGCGATTGCCGTCCAGTACTTCTGGCTGCAGCAGTGGGTGGATTCGGTGACTGGCTTGGTTGCACTGGGCGGCTTGATCTTCGGCTGCGGTCTGCCGGGATTGGCGATCGTGCGCTGGGTATTCGGCGGGGGCAGTGACCATCAACTGTGGCGGACGGTAACTCGAACTTTGAACAATGCCGGACAGCTGTGCGGCGGCCCATCAGGCGTTGTGGGCCGGGGTGTTGAACTTCTGGTTCCTGGGGGGTGTGTTCGACCGGGTGCGGCCGTGATCGCAGTGCCGCAGGCGGCCATCGATCTCGCCAAGCGCTTCGAGGGGTTTCATCGGGTGCCCCGAGCCGATCCAGGCCGGGCGCATCCCTACATCTGCCCGGCCGGCTACTGGACCATCGGCTACGGCCATCTCTGCGATCCGAAGCATCTGCCGATCACAGAGGCTGAAGCCGAAGGCCACCTGGCCGCCGACCTCAGGACGGCGCTGAATGCGACGCTGCGCTACTGCCCGGTGCTGGCCACCGAGCCTGAGGGGCGGCTTGCGGCTATCGTCGACTTTACCTTCAACCTCGGCGCCGGGCGGCTGCAGACGTCGACTCTGCGGCGGCGGGTTAACCAGCGTGAGTGGGTGGCCGCCGCAACGGAACTGCGCCGGTGGGTCTACGGCCGTGGCAGGGTGCTCGCCGGTCTAATTGGTCGGCGCGACGCAGAAGCCATCTGGCTTCTGCGCAACCCTCCTCAGAGGCTGTGAATTTTTCACTTCTGCGCCACAGTCGACGCGGCCGGACGCTAAAGTCAGCCCTGGGGCGAAATATCCGGAATGCATGTTTTGACTAGCTATTCGGCCTGGATCTATTCTTTTGCCGCGCCTTTCCCCCGATTACCCGGCCATTTGCGGTACTGCGGACGTTCCTGTTCCTAGGCCGACCAGTTCGGGTGCGAGGGTGGCGGCACGCATCACGTTGTGCGCCAGGGCGAACAGGAGGGCGACGCCCTTGACTCTCTTCAGACCGCGGACCAGTAGGCGATTCAGGCCACGGTTGCGCGCCAGCCCATTGACACATTCGGCCGTCGCCGCGCGATCCTTGTAGAGCGCCTTGGCCTCGTCGCTTTTCATACGTTCCCGCCATTGGGCCACCGCCGGGCTATCCTTGGCCTTCGGTTGGTGAACGTCCGTTTTCGGGTCCTTGGCTTTCGGTACCGGTGCGTAAACGGTGGTGCTTTCGGCGACCGCATCGATCTGCCCATGCCCCGGATAGCCGCCATCAACCAGCCAGTTCTCCGGGGTCTGACCGCAGCGTTCGCTGACTTGCTCGACCATCGGTGACAACTGACCCTGGTCGGTACCGGCGGTCACCACCTCGACGCCGAAGACCACCTGGCTTTCGGCGTCGGTGGCGAACTGAAGGTTGTACGCCGGCCGGAATCCGCCATCGCCCATCTTCATGATCGTCGCGTCGGCGTCGGTGGTCGAGCTCCGGGCTTCCTCGGGCTTCTTGCCTTGCTTCTTCTTGATGGCGGCCAGTTCCGGTTGCCGGGCTAGCGCAGCTTCAATGCGCGCTTCCCGTTCGCTCACCGCACGCCGCTGCGCCGCTTGTTTGCGAGCGCTCTCGCCCGCGGGATCGTCTGCCAGTTGCGCCTTCAGCGTGGCGACCTGTTCTCGCGCCGCTTCCAGGCAGGCGTTCAGCCGCTCTTCCCGCCGGAACGAGGCGGCCCCGGCGCTGGCCCGTACCCGCATCCCGTCCTGCGCTGCCGTCTTGAACTTGACGACACCCGCGGCCATCAGGCTCGCCACGTTGTCGGTCAGCAGTTCGTCCAGCGCATCGCCTTCTTGACTGCGGAAGTCGGCCAAGGTGTGGTAATTGACCTGTACGCCACCACAGATCCACCGGTACGCGTCATGCGCCTGCGTCAGTCGGGCGATCCCACGGGCATGGCCAACACCTTCCAGTGTGGCGTAGAGCCACAGAGCATACAGAATCTCCGGGGCGATCGCCGCTCGTCCCACCCCGCCTTCAACCGCTTTGATTCCGGCGTATAGGCCGGTCAAGTCCTGCCGCTCGACGTAGCCCCAAACCAACCGTGCTCGATGCCCAGGCGGCACCAGCGACTCCAGATCGCTCGCCCGCAGTTCCAGTTGATTGCGGTTGGGCATCAGAACACGGGCCGCGGCCTTGGGCCGTACGGTTTTCGCAGGGACTTCGCCGCTTGGGTCAGCCGGCAGCGTCGGTCCATCAGGGAACAGGGGTGGGGTCGTGGTCATGGTCATGAGCAGGGCGCAGCGAACGAAATGACTTCGTCATTATACGGGACGCGCCACGTTGGCGGGCGGACTTGGCGGAATATTTTCACAGCCTCTCAGTAAGCCCTTGGCTCTTTCGCTGAATAGCGCGTTCATGTCGACACCTCAGCGACATCAGCGAGGCTCTGCTTGCCGGCGCGTGCTCATCGGGCCACCTCCTCGGTGGAACGCGCGTCCGCGATGGATGGCCCGCAGGATGACTGGAGTCATCGCGTCAAGATGACGGGTCGCAAGAGGCTGACGGGTCATCTCCGAACTTTGGATCATCTATGTGCTGCGAGTTGCTGTAAGATGCTGCAAATAATTCTGAGAGATGCTCGAGCTATGGTTGCCAAACGAGGACGGAAGCCGAGCGGCAAGCCACGCCCGACACGCGCATCAGCCAGCTTACCCCCGGAGATCTACTCGACCCTCCAGGACATCGCGAAGCAAAAAAAGGTCTCTGTCGTTTGGGTCATCCGCGACGCGGCCGAACGGTACATCGCTGAACAGTGGCCCCTGCTCGAAGGGCAGAGGACATGAGCAATGCGTTCGAGACCTCGGAGCTCTTTGGTGACCTTGGAGCAGCTGGCGAGCAAGTCGCCTTCCGAAAGCCGGCCGCCCGGAAGATCCTCGCCGGCGGGAGCAACGCGAAGCAGCTCAGGATGTTCACTGATGCACCGGGGAACTTTCGCGATGGGGTCGAGCTCGACCTAGAGCCGCTCGATGCAACTTTCAGAGACAGCAGCGAAGCTCCGCTGCACTCTTGGTTTCCATACCTAGAGGGCTACTCGCCGCGCTTTGTGGAGCGCGTGCGTCATGAATACCTGCGCGACGCGCAGCGGATCATTGAGCCTTTCGCCGGCTCCGGCACTACCCCGATAGTGCTGGGCCAGTCTGGCATCGAGTGCGCCTTCTCCGAGGCCAATCCTGCGATGGTCTTCATCGCGGAAACAAAGCTCGCTGTCCTTCGGCTGGATGAGCCAACGCGCAAGGCGCTGGCTCGGAGCCTAACGTCGCTTGCGGAGAAGTTATCGCAGCGTGTGGCTGCAGCGACGACTGACGAGGGCCTGCGGGTCTCCTATGCAACGACATTTGGGGCGAGCGTTTTCTTCGATGAGCCGGCGCTAGATGCTGTGCTGCGTCTACGCACCTTGAACGAGGAGCTCACGGCCAAGGACCGCCTTGTCGGCGACTGCTTCGCCGTTGCGGTGTTGTCGAGCCTCATCCCGTCATCGCGGCTCAAGCGAGCCGGCGACCTCCGCTACCGGACCCCCAAAGAGCTTGCCGTCGGCCTGCCACACCCCGTTGATCTGACCTCTAGCCGGCTCATTGCTCAAGCTGAAGACCTGGCGCAGAGTGAGCCCCTGAGGGCTGATTCTCGCTTCGCATGTGCGACGGCCGGGGCGCTGCATGAGCACCTTGGCGATGGCTGGGACGGCGTGATTACTAGCCCGCCCTACCTCAACGGGACGAACTACATCCGCAACGCGCGGCTAGAGCTCTGGTATCTGCGCCACCTTGGCGAGAACGCTGACCTCCGCCGCCTGCGGAATCGCGTAATCACGTCCGGTATCAACGACGTTCATGCGCAGACTCGCTGGGAGCCGGTGACGCCTGGCGTTGAGCGCGTCGTGCGCGCCATCGAGGCGAACGCCTACGACTCTCGTATCGCGAAGATGGTCGGCGGATACTTTCATGACATGGCGGCGGTCCTTTCCTCGCTCGGGGAGTGCCTGCGGCCCGGAGGGCGGCTGTGCATCGACATTGGCGACAGCATCTACAACCGTGTCCATGTACCGACAGACGACCTCCTTGTAGAAGTAGCCGAGAGCATGGGATACAAAACCGTGGAGCGCGTCCACCTCAGGAAGCGCATCTCGAAGGGTGGTGAAGCTGTGCGGCAGCAACTGTTGGTATTCGAGCGGCTCAAGAAGCTGCGAGCGACGGGCAAGACTGAGAGTGCTACGGGGACGACGCCAGAGGTTGCCCCGAGCATGGCGCTCCAGCCTGAGTGGCGGAGCGAGTGGGAGGTCTTCAAGAGGACACTCCCGCATCAGCTTATGCCGTACTCAAAGAGAGAGTGGGGAGGCCCCGCGCACTCTATGTGTTCGTATCAGGGCAAGATGAAGCCTGCCCTGGCACACCACCTGGTCAAGTGCTTCTCGGCCCCCGGTGATGTGGTGCTCGACCCGTTCTCTGGGGCGGGCACCATCCCCCTTGAGGCATGCCGGACGGGTCGGCGTGGCTATGGAATCGACATCTCGCGCTTGGGCCATGTGCTGACGCTGGCAAAGGTCGCGAAGACTTCACCGATCAAGATGGAAGGGCTACTAAGTGAGCTCGAAGCCTCCATCAAAGCGTACCGGCTGAAGCCCGGCGAGATCGAGCGCGCCGCTAAGGTGCGCTTCAATAGCGCCATTCCCGACTACTTTCACCCAGAGACCTTGCGCGAGGTCATCGCAGCCCGGTCGTTCTTCATGTCCCGCTGGGATAGCGGGACGGAGTGGGCCGTGTTGTTCTCCTGCACTTTGCATCTGCTGCACGGGAACAGGCCTTACGCCTTGAGCCGGCGAAGCCATCCAGTGACGCCGTTCAAGCCCACGGGCGACTTCGAGCACCGGGAGCTGATGCCCAGGCTGCGGGACAAGCTCGCGCGCCTTCACGAGGAACTGACGAACGATGACCGGGGGTGGGGCGGTTCGGCTCAGGGTGACTGCACAGTCACTTGGCCGGCATCGATCCCAACGGCTGACGTCATCATCACGTCGCCGCCGTTCTACGACTCAACCCGGTTCTACATGACCAACTGGATGCGGTTCTGGTTTGTCGGCTGGGAGCGGGCGGACTTCGATACCCGTGCGAGCGAGTTTCTGGAGACGAGGCAGAAGCAAAGCTTAGACGTGTATCACTCTTTCTACGCAGCGGCTCGGGAGCGCCTGCGTGCGGGGGGGCTCTTGGTTCTTCACCTCGGCAACAGCACCAAGTGCGACATGGGCGCTGAGCTGAGCAAGCGCGTTGCGCCGTGGTTCTCCGTTGCCGACGTGTTCACAGAAGGCGTCGAGCACTGTGAGTCACATGGCATCCGCGACAAGGGCACCGTACACGGCCATACCTACTTGGTGCTCGTAGCGAACTAGCGTTTCTGTGCTCGGCGGCGTTCGTACTCAGCCTGGAGGTTTGCGCCCTTATGCAGCTCGCTCCGAGCGAGCACCTTCTGCAGCGCTTTGACGACCAGCTCGCCGGCTACCTTGCCGTCCCGCTCCTTCGTCATCTCCTCACGGAGCAGGAACTCGCCGAAGAACCAGTCAAGGCGACGCAGTAGGAGGCCGAGCGCCTCCTCGTTCGGGTGGGTCTTGGCGAGGTCATCGGGCGGTATACCGGTGATCTTCGCAAGCGCCGCGAGCTTGGCCGGCGTGTAGAAGTCCGATGGCGCACGGTCACGCTTCTCGCTGTTGCATGAGCCACAAAGGGCTGTTGCCGTCCCGTCCAAGAGCCATAGCAACGCAAGCGGCCTGGTGTGGTCTAGGTGCATGGCGCGGGGAGTCGGCAGCTTTGCCCCACAGTTGAAGCAGGCACAGCCGAATCGCTTCCAGATGTCATCGGCTAGCTCTGTGCCCTTCTCGTGTCGGTAGCGGAGCTGAGGCGTGCCGCCGTACAGCTCCGCGAGCAAGAGCTCAAACGCTCGACGGCGTGCGCCGTCCTCCTTCATCTGCGCCGAGCTGCGTTGCGGGTTGTGTGCTGCGTTGACCTCGAACTTCTTGCAGAACCGGCATTCGAGCTGATACCCGTAGTCGAGCTGAAGAACTTCCTTGGCATCCTCGACGTTGCGCAGCCTCCCGAAGGTCGCGTGCTTGCAAGGGCGACGATGGTCGGCGACGCAGTGGTTACTGAAACTTAGCTGGTCACGCTCTACCGGCACGTTGACAGGCAGATAGCGGCCGCAGCGATTGCAGGACTTCAGAATCAGCGGCTGGTCGGCGCTCGAAGCGTCCTCGGCCGCTTCTATGGTTACCACTCCGGCCCCGTCTTCGCTGATGAAAAGCGCCTCCGGGGCAAACTGGTACATGTTACGCATCAGCTCGGGGCGAGCATCGTCCAAGTGCCTGTGACGCACCCGGCCGCACATAGGCGCATAGAGGGCCACCGAACCCTTGGCGGTGGCAGCAAGGGTGAGTGTGACTTCCACCGGCGAGCCGTCCTGTGCAGGCCACATGCTGCCGGCCTTGTTCCACGATGCGTCACCGTACTCCGTGAGCGTTCGCTTGGTTGAGCCACCTTGCAGGGAGTAGGTGACCCCTCCGGTATGCCAGAACCAGACGCCGTATCCGATCAGGTCTCCCTTGGCGTGACCAGCTATCGAGAAGGTGACAGTCACCGCCTCGCCTCGCTGCAACGGGATTCTTTTCTCAAGGTGTCGGCGAAACTCGCCGCCTGTCGTGTCCTTGTGTACCTTGAAGCCAGAGGTTCTGGTCATCGCGCGGCGGCGACCGGCGTAGAGGGTCTTACCGGGGAGCTTGCCGCCGCCTAGTGGGCCTGTAGTCATTTCTTGAGCGTCTTCCCTGTGAGTAGCTGGGGAACTGAGACGCCCATGACGGAGGCGAACACCTCCAACGTACTGAGGGTGACATTCCTCTCGCAACGTTCGATCGAACCCACGTAGGTTCGGTGAAGGCTGCAAAGATCGGCGAAGTCCTCTTGAGAGAGGCCCTTGTCTTCCCGGAACGCGCGGATGTTCGCGGCCAGGATGGCCGTAAGAGGAGAACTAGGCTTGCGAAGCGATCTTGTTCTTGTCATCCACTAGCGAGCGATGTTTATGGGCGAAACACCCGTAAGTGTCTTAAGATGATGCTTATAAATCTACAGACGATGAGTAGCGCGCCCAAGACTGTTCGAGTCCGGCTCGACATCCCCGGAGGATCAAGAACGAAATGGCCCGCCACACGGAACACGACACAAGCAAGATCTATCAGGTCGCGGAGGCGTTCCGCGCCAACTGCCTACTGCGCGATGGATCCCTGCTGTTCGACGGCGCATCGGTCTGGCGCCCGGACATCCTGGACCAGATCCACAAAGCATTCGTCGCCACCCCCGATGAGGGCGACCGGTCCTTCATCGTCAAGTTCAAGGATCAGGTTGGCAAGGCTGGACCGGAGGTGGTCCGCCTGGCTGCGGAGATCCTGTGCGTCTACTTCCTGTTCCCGTCGAACGTGAGTGGCGCGCGAAAGCGGCAGGTCGTAAACGAGGTTCTCGGCTGGGCCGGCGACAGCCTGCCTGAGTCCCACCCGGTGTCCGGTGCCTTCTCGAACGGCATCGGCAGCGGCGGTCAGGGCTACAACACCCGTCGACCATTCGAGATTGCGTTCCTGATCGATCTCGTCATCGCATGGAAGAAGTTGCCTCCAGACCGGCAGGCAGAGGTCGCGGCGGACCCCTGGCTCTTTCAGGAATTCGTCGACGGCATCGAGGATGCCGCGTCCAAGCAGTTGCGGCACATGCTGCTGTACCTGCTGTTTCCGGACCACTTCGAGCGAATCGCGAGCAGCAACCACAAGAGGAGAATCATCAAGGCGTTTTCCGGGTGGTCAGCACTGAGCCGGAGGACGAAGACCGCGCGATCCTGGCCATCAGGGGCGAGCTCGAGAAGCTGTTGCCGAACCAGCAACTTGACTTCTACTGGTCGCCGCTCCGTGAGGCGTGGTACGACGACAGCGAGGGCGAATCTGGGGGGGCGCCGCTGGAGGTCATCCAGCACAAGAAGCAGATCGTCCTTTTTGGGCCTCCGGGCACCGGCAAGACATACCGTGCCAAGAAGCTGGCCGACCGCGTCATTCGATCCGCAGCCTTGAGTCAGATGGGGCCTGCTCGGTACTTCCAGTCTCAGGCCGTTATTGGTGCGGCTATCCAGGACAACGTCCACCGATTGCAGCTGCACCCGGCGTACAGCTACGAGGACTTCATCCGGGCGCTTCACATTTCCAACGGCGGGGGCACCGAGTATCGGGCGGGCTACCTGCCCCGGCTCATCGAGGACATCGAGAAGAAGCCTCGCGCGGAGCGGCTGCCACACGTCCTGATCCTCGACGAGATGAACCGGACCGACTTGAGTCGGATGCTCGGAGAGTGCTTCTCGTTGCTGGAGGACCGCAACCAGACCATTGAACTTCCGGCCCGCGACGGGGACGGGGCTGCGATGAAACTGCGCATCCCGGACGATCTGTTCGTGATCGGCACGATGAATCTGATCGATCAGTCCATCGAGCAGATCGATTTCGCGCTGCGCCGCCGTTTCCTGTGGTTGCTGTGCCCGTTTGACGCCGAGGCTCTGGTCGGTGCCGCCGGAGCCAAGTGGAGGGATCTGAAGTCGGAGCTGGACTGGGATCGCATCGAACCGGACTTCCGCAAGCTGGCTTCAGCAGCGGCGGCGTTGAACAGGCAGATCCACGACAGCCCGCTTCTCGGCGCGCAGTACGAAGTCGGGCACACCTATCTGCTCGACGTGGTCGTCTTCCTGCGCAACTTCCTCGGCCCGCGGCCGACGCGCAAGCAGAACTACCTCTGGAACAAGAAGGGCGAAGCCCTTGAGCCGGTTGTGCAGGTGTGGAGCCTGTCCCTTCGCCCGTTGCTGGAGCAGTACCTCGCTGGGCTCGATGCGACCGCGCGCAACGCGGAGATTGACCGGCTATCGAAGGTTCTCCTCAAGTACACGGTGGCCGAGTGAGACTTGCAGCGCGGGACTGTTCACCGCTCGCTCCGCAGCCGACGGTTGCAGAGGCTGCCTGGCTTCGCCGGCTGGCGACCAATGTGCGCGCGGCTGACCTCGTCGTTCCGGTCTCGGGCGAACGCGACGAGGACGAGCCGATCGTCTACTGCGCCTGGGACGGTACTTGGTGGGCCGGCCGATACGTTGGCTCGCTTTGCTTTGAGGGGCACAGCCTGACCATCGAGCCGCGCTTCGGTCTGGCAACACTGCGGAACTGGCTATTCGAGGCCACGTCGGTGGTATTGACTGATGCACCAGGAAAGTTGCGGGAGGACGAATCCTTCATCGCCCAACTGCTGGCGTCCGTCTGGGCACACGGGTTTGTCGAAGCAGCTCGGCATGGGCTTCCCGCACTGCGCCGTGATGTCGCCACGCGGGGCCCGACGATTCGGGGACGGCTCGATGTCTCCGCGTCGCTCCGGTTGATCGCTGCAGGAAGCGGCCAAGTCGTGTTTATACGCTCCGAGCGGTCGCTGGATCACGCTGCATCCGACGCCATCGTGGCTGCCTACGAAGTGTTGCGCCGCTGGCTTGGCATACCAGACGAGCAATGGATACCGGCACGAGCGAAGGAGTTCATCCCGCAACTGATGCTCGTCACTGGTGCGCGCCCGCGCGTGCCGACGAAGGCCGAACTCGACCGGATTCGCTACACGCCGATTACGAGGGGCTTCGCGCCCATCGCGGAACTCTCTCGGCAGATTGCGAACCGCAGAGGCCTTGCTGCCGACGTCGATGCCAGTGGCGAGACCAAGGGCGTCTTGCTTGACGTAGCCGAATTGTGGGAGATGTACGTACTCAGCGTGCTACGAAAGGCCGCCGCCCCGCTGACCGTGACCCACGGCACCCGCGAGAGGGTCGCCAGCAAGAAGCTGCTCCACAGTGACATCACAGGTCAGGGTTTGGGCACGTTGATCCCAGACGCGATCCTCCATGCCGGAGGGAGGGTTCGAGGGGTCGCCGGCGCAAAGTACAAGTCGCTGCATCCGTCCGCAAGCGCGCCGAATGGTCCGCAGCGCGAGGACCTGTACCAGATGGCAGCGTACCTCGGCCGGTTCGTTCCTCCATACGGCGGTGTGTCTTGGGGCTTGCTGGCGTACCCACTGGACCCTGCGCGGCCGTTGATCCCGCAGGCCGAGCAGTTCAGCCCCTGGAGTCTGGATGGCGGCAGGAAGGTCGTGTTCACCTCCCTGCCGCATGCCGCATCGGACGCGGTCAACAAGCTCCGCTCGTTGATCGCCCCGATGGCCGCAGAGCGAGACGTCTGGCAAGCGCAAGCGTAGCCCCGCTCGGGGGCGAGCCCGTCCTCGAATGCTTGCGACCGTTAACTACGCGAGCTTTGCGCCGACGTCCTCGCAGACGTTCTCCACCGCCGCCGCCACTTCGTGCAGGAAAGAGTTCCTATCTGATAAGAGGCTGACATTCTGTGGGCTCCGCACTTGCCGCACCACTGGCAGGGAGTTACCGCCGCCAACTTTGTGCCGTGATGAAGAAACAACGAAAGGCCAGACAGTAGAATACGGACTATGACGCGCTCCGATCTCATCATCGCCATCGCATCCCGCTTCCCCAACTTGATGGCAAAGGACGCCGAAATCGCGGTGAAGGAAATCCTTAACGCCATCGGGCGCTCCCTTGCACAAGGCGATCGGGTCGAAATCCGTGGCTTTGGAAGTTTCAGTCTCAACTACCATCATGCACGAAACGGGCGCAATCCGAAAAGCGGTGAAGCGGTACTTGTCCCCGAAAAGTATGTCCCGCACTTCACGGTCGGTAAGGATCTACGGGAGCGGGTCGAGGCGTCAGTCGAGCATACCCCGCTCCAGCGAGCCGCTTGATGTACGGCTCTTTGGGGTGGGACCGCTCAATTGCCGTGGTCAAGCACCGCCTCCGGTGCCTCTTGCTTTGGCCCGCGAGCACACCACCGGTCTGACAGGAACGGATAGGGAGGAGAGTTCATGGAAACCAGTGGAAGCCAACTCGGCTCGTTCGTGAAGGCGGTCGCTTACGCCGCAGACAAGCACCGGAATCAGCGACGCAAGGGTGCGGACGCATCGCCCTACATCAATCACCCCATCGCGGTGGCCAACGTGCTGGCGAACGAGGGAGAAATTGCTGACGCTACCGTCCTTTGTGCAGCCGTCTTGCACGACACCATCGAGGACACCAAGACAACGGCTGATGAGCTGGCGGCCCTTTTCGGGCATGAAGTGACAGCCGTGGTTCAGGAGGTGACCGACGACAAATCGTTGGAGAAGCATGTCCGCAAGCAACGGCAGATCGAACACGCGCCACACCTCTCCACCGAGGCCAAACTGGTGAAGCTGGCCGACAAGATCTGCAACGTTCGAGACATGCTGGCATCACCACCAGCGGACTGGCCAGTGGAGCGTAAGCAAGCATATTTCGACTGGGCTGCCAAGGTTGTCGCTGGCGTACGCGGCGTACATCCCGGCCTCGAAGCAGTGTTCGATCGGCTTCTTGCCCGCCATGGCGAACTTCGTTGACCGAATCCGAAGCAATCAAGGCCAGGTTGCGCAGCCCTAAGTCGCAGTTGCGATGCGGAGCCGGGGTCGTTTTCCAACCGAGAAATAGAACAGAAAGTGGACCTGGCCAACACGCGCATATTGCAGGGACAAACACCCTATGCAGTACTCACCAGTACTCACATGCCCCGATAGCGAGTTGTGATCCAGGGTGCGATTGCACCACCAAACACGAAGCCCCTTCCGTTCTCGGTCGGGGCTTTTTGTTGCCCTGAACGCCAGTGTTGGCGGGGTTTTCGGCAGAGATGCGTTGGCTCCCACTGTGGTCACCGGCCTGTTTTCGTGCCCCGCGCGGCCCAGATTCCTCTCTTTTCTCCGTTTGACCTTTGGCTGACCAAAGGTCACAACCATTGATTTCATAGCGTTTTTAGGTGGCCAGTTGTGAATCAACAATGCCTACCGATGGGGTTGCGAACTCGCTCCGCCGTTTGTAGGGTAGTCGGGATACGGGAGGGCTTAGGCGGGTTTGGGACGACGCCAGGGGGAGGCGCGCACCCGGGCTCTTGGTGGCGATCACGGGTGTGGCGCACGCCCCGGCAGTGGGGTCGGGTCGGGTGCGGCCGCCCCTCCGTGGTGTGTGCCAGAACGAGTTGACACCGGGAGCAACCAGGCCCAGCGCCGGCGTGAAGGGCATTTTGATCATGACCCGTCCCTACACCAGCGAAAGGCCGCTACTGTCCTCCAGCCCGATGGCGGCTGTCTGCCACCATCGGCCTTGCGGAAGCGTTGGCGATGGGCGGCTTGATCTTCGGCTGTGGTCTGCCGGGTTGGGCGATTGTGCGCTGTGTCTGCAACTTCATCGAGAAAAACCGGGATGCCGGGATCGATGAACTCGCCACGGAAGTGAAGGAAGTGCGAGAGTTCATCAATCTTTAAATATCCCTACGCGTGACCTATACTTATTACGTGCGGCTCCTTTCGGCCACGAAGACGCATAGGGATGTTGCTAACTGCATTTGAGGAGAGTGTTGCGATGAACAAATCACTTAAAGCGTGTTTCATGGTCTTTCTGACGATATTGACAACCTCGGCAGTGGCGGACGCATTGCGGTTTTCTTTCAGCGATGACAGGAACGATTGGTATGCGATTCTCGTCGGGCAGACTCAGGATCCGATTGACCTAACCGGCATGGAATTCACGTTTGATAACAATTCTGGGGCGTATTCCATTCAGTACACATCCGATTCCGATCATCCTTTTGTCGGGTACTTCCGCCTGAACACGAACCTTTACAATACAGATATCACGCCAAGTACTGTTGATCCCTCTTTCTTTTCCGACACAGCGCGGGATTTTACTCTCTCTACACCGACGACGTCCATTGTAATAACAGGAATTAACCCGAAGCTGTTGTCTTGGCATGAGGGTGATCGTGTAGCGGCTACGGATTCCATGGGGCTCCCGAGTGACGCTACCTTTACGGGATTTCATTCGGGAGTCAATGCACCGGGCGGATGGTTTACTGTACCGCAAACCGTTCCGACATATCAAGACCGCCTGTCCGGAGTGGCGCCGATAGAAGCTGTGGTAATTAATCCAGTGAGTATCACTGAGCCGACTATTCTAACCCTGTTCGGCGTTGGTTTTGTACTGCTTGGTATTGGTAGGCGTTACGGGTTTCAGAAATCGCCATTTGTTTAACCAAAAGCGGGAAATCCCGCGGCTCTGCCCCATCCTCACAACTGAGCATTTTCTCAAGTGCGCTTATAGGCATGAGATCGGTGGGTTCTGGGCTGGGGCTGTCGAGGTCGCGAGCGATGGGGAACAAGCTTCTGAAGGTTCAAGGCGATCTCTTCTAGCAGCGACTTGAGGCGACGTGGGGCGGCGGCGGCGAGCAAACAGTGGCCGATCTGACGTTTGGTCTTGTCGGTCGCCTGGGTTCGGTTGGTGCGGCAGCGAGAATCGGAGTCGAAATGGGCGGGGGTCACGGCGTAACCCGCCAGGGCATTGCGGTTGTCAAGACGGGCCTTGCATGCGAACTCCTGCCCCGCACTGAGCGCTGAAAGCCCACCCTACCGGTCAAACGCCCCGAACACCTCCCGCTGCGCATCCCAATCCGACGGCAGCTCGTGGTTCTTCAGCCAGCGCAGCGTCAGGGTCTTCGGCTGCTGCCCGGCCAGTAGGGCCAGAACCGTCTCTGGAGACAGAAGTGTCAGTCGAAGCAGTTCCCATACGCTGGTCGGATTCAGACCCTCCTGACGGGCAATGTCCGACCCGCTTTTCACGATGCCCTCGTCGAGCAACCGCTGCCAGTGGAATGCACGCGACAGCGCCGTGAGGATTGGCGTGTGATGCTCCGTTGCCGGATCGGAAGAAGTCGCCGCCGGTACCACCACCTTCCGCCCGCCGCTTCGCCTGATGTGAACCGGAATCAAGGTCGTCAGCTTCGCACCCTGCTGCTGGACGGCTGCGCCCGTTTGAATGATCTTCGTCACGCCGGGCACTCCTGCATCTGCTCGAATTCGGCCAACTCCGCGCCAATCGTGCCCGGCAACATCTCACCCACCAGGGTGGCCCATCCGACATCCCGCCAGGCAATCTCGATCCCCTCGTCGCGCAGGGTCACCCGCTCGATCAGCAAGTGGACGATGCGCTGGCGCTCGGCCGGGAAGAGTTGCTCCCATACATCTGCAAGGTGTCGCAGGGCCAGCACCACTTCCGGCTCGGTCACTTCCGGCGTTGTTGCCGCGACCGTGTCGCATACCGACTGCACCACCTCCGGCGCACTCAGCGCGGCATGGACTTGAGCCAGCACCAACTGCTCGATGGGTTCTGCCGGTAGCCTACCGGCGCCCGTGGCCTTGGCGCCGAAGCGCACCTTGCGGATCGGTACATAGTACCGATACATCTTGCCGTTGGCCTTGCGGGTGAAGGCGGGCTGGAAGCGTTCGCCGTCCTGCGTATAGAAGAGGCCGAGCAGCAAGGCCTCGGGCTGACGGCGGCGCAACGTTTCTGATGCGCGCTGCCGATTGTTCTCCGCGAGGATCGCATGGACAGCATCCCATTGATCCTGACCGATGATGGCTTGGTGCTGGCCGGGATAATGCCTTCCCTTGTGAAGGATCTCGCCCAGGTAGATGCGGTTGTGCATCATCTTGTAGAGCATCTGCTTGGAGATCGGTCGCCCTGACTTGGTGGTCTGGCCATCGGCGGTGAGATCCCGGACCATATCGGTCGTCGAGCGACAACGCGTGAAATCCTTGAAGATGCGCCTGACAAGACGGGCCTCGACTTCATTGACCACCAGCAGCCGGTTCTGTACGTCGTAGCCCAGAGGCAACGGGCCACCCATCCACATCCCCTTGGCCTTGCTGGCGGCGATCTTGTCGCGGATCCGTTCGCCGGTGACCTCGCGCTCGAACTGCGCGAAGGACAGCAACACGTTCAGCATCAGCCGCCCCATAGAGGTCGTGGTGTTGAACTGCTGGGTGACGGCGACGAAGGACACCTTGTTGCGCTCGAACACTTCGATCAGTTTGGAGAAGTCGACCAGGCTCCGGGTCAGGCGGTCGATCTTGTAGACCACAACGACGTCGATCTTGCCGGCCTCGATATCGGCTACCAAGCGCTTCAATCCCGGGCGCTCGAGGTTGCCGCCGGAGAAGCCGGGATCGATGTAGTCGTCAGGGACGGGGATCCACCCTTCCGCCCGCTGACTGGCGACCGAGGCCAGACCGGCTTCCTTCTGAGCATCAATGGAGTTGAAGGACTGGTCTAGCCGTTCGTCGGTGGAGACCCGGCAATACACGGCGCAGCGTTTGGGGGCGGCGGTGTTCATGCACGCCCCTTCAGTCCGAAGAACGCGGGCCCCGACCAGTGTGTGCCGGTGATCGCCTTGGCGGCGGCCGAGAGACTCTTGTAGCGTTTGCCGTCCAGTTCGTACCAGCCGTCCGATGTCACGATCACGCGGTACTCATGGCGATCCCATTCCCGGATCAGCGTCGTGCCCGGCATCAGGCGCACCTCGGCGCCGCGCCCGATCTTGATCTTGGAATGCTGCTCGCCGCAGTCGGCGAGTTGCGCCTTGATCGCTTTCGGCAGGCCACCGCAGGCGACTTCCTGCAGGCGATAGGCGAGGCGACTTTCGAGGTAACGCCGGGTGACGCGCATCGGCCGGCGGGGGAAGTGCTGGTCCCACAGCGTCCACAGGCGATCGAGGGGCATTTGCGGCAGTGCCGCGAGCTGGGCGGCGACGGAAGGCGATGTCATCGTGGTACTCCCGGTGGTGAGGGAGTTGTATGAACGCGCTTGGGCGCAGAAAAGCCAAGCGGAAACTCGTTCTCTCTCGGGCGGGAGGCATGCAATCGGGTGATCGCCGTGGCAAGAATGGAAGACGCCTCGCGGGCGCGCTCGCCGGGTGACAGCGATTGAGGTAGAGTGAGTTTCACGGTCATCTTTGGTATCCATTCGGGTTGTTCAGACCGTTAAGAATGATATGACCACAGAGTTTTCCGCGCGTGGTGTTTTGGAGTAGGCGTGAGTAAGAGAGCGGAGATTCACATCAAGAAACTCGGGTTTTCGGCGCTGCTGCTGATGCTCAGCATGGCCGCCGGCGCGGAAACGCGGAGCGGTACCGTGGTGGCCGACGGCGACACGGTCACGGTGCTCGATGCCAACGACCAGCAGCACAAGATTCGACTTTCGGGCATTGATGCCCCTGAGAAATCCCAAGCATTCGGGCAACGATCGAAGGAATCCATGTCAGCGCTCGTGTTCGGGAAAGAGGTCGATGTCCAGTGGGACAAGCGCGACCGCTACAAGAGCATCGTGGGTAAAGTGATGGTCGCAGCGCCAAGCTGCCGCACAGATCGCTGCCCCAAGACCCTGGATGCTGGCGTTGCGCAGATCACGGTAGGGCTCGCCTGGTGGTACCAGAAATACGCGAAAGACCAGTCGGTCGAGGATGCGGGACGGTACGAATTTGCGGAGCATGAGGCCCGGGGCAAGCGCGCCGGGCTTTGGTCTGACGGTCACCCCATACCCCCATGGGATTGGCGCAAGAGACAGCGCTGATGAATCAGAAACAGATTCCAGCCACGATTGACGAAGCGGTCAGCGTGGTGACCGCCACGCTGTCTGATGACGACAAGACGAAAATTGCAGCCATGCCGAAGTCTGATCTCATCGGGCTGCACTTCGGTTTGGGGACGTGGATTCGGAACCACCTCGGCCTCTGGCGAGGGAATGACCACTTGCTGCAGGCCATTCGCGAGCAAGATCCGTCGATTGATGCTAACGACGCATCGACCGTGATCGTTGAAGCAGTATGGCGGCGGTTGCGGGAGGATATACCGAAGGTGCATTGATATCAGCGGTCGGCACGCCATTTTCCGCCAGCAGGATCTTCCAGCCCCCACAGTTTATCCAGAACTCACGTTATTCTGATAAATACATTGCGAAAGCGAGATGTTCAATGAACGACAAGAGCATTTTTATCTCATACTTGCGAGAGGATAAAGAAAAAATTGAAATAATCGTCAACAATCTAAAGCTTTCCGGATACAGTGTGTGGCTTGACAGAGGGAACCTCATTCCAGGCGTTCAATGGGAAACCGAGATCAGAAAACACATTGAATGCTCAAGTTATTTTTTCGCGTGCTTTTCCCATGGATACCATAAAAAGCCAAAAACCTACATGAGAAAGGAGCTCGACATGGCTATTGCAAACAGGGCACTGGACCCTCAAAAACACCCCAAAATTATTCCAATTAAACTGGATAATTGTGAGATACCAGCGATAGATATTGGCAACGGCCAGTCATTGGAAGGCACTCATTGCGCAGACTTATCGACCAATTTCAGCTACGAACTACTCCGTCTCTGTAGCGCCCTTTGGCCCGACGAGACACTCAAGGATATCGATCCGATATCGCGGTCTAGTGCGTCATATTTTAGTTCGCAACTGCTTAGTGATGATCCCTCGCGTCGCTGCGACGCCATTCAACGCCTAGCCAATAACGAAGCAGCATGGTGTAAAATGCTGGAGCCTATTGGGAAAATACTTCTAGAGGATGAAAGCAGTGATGTCCGAGTACAAGCCGCCCGTTGTCTAGGAATAATGTGCCGGACTCTGCCTGCGGCCTTGGTCCCATTATTATACAGCCTCGAAGATAAAGACATTCCCGTACGCAAGGCATCACTCAGAGAGTTGTTGTTGAGTAATGTTGAAGACATGTCGCGCGCCATAGCTTCATCGCCAGTTGTTTTTTCTAGGATTGTATTTAAATCCGCAGAAGATTTGCTTTCTGAAGACAAAGGTATTGATTTATATATACAACGCGCAGTTGAACTAGTGGCGCCAATGCTCAGCAGCGAATTTTACGACGAGCAAAAATGCACGCTAATGCGATGGCTTAGATCCGATTCGCTATTAGCCAACTCCGCCGCTTTCCTTTTAACGAACGAAGTTGGTGCCAAAGCGATTCCAGAACTAAGAGAATTCCTCTTGTCAACAGAATCGAGTCGCTTGCAAACAAAAGTCTCAAACCACACTGGAATGGTCGCACGCGCACTCGCGGAAATTGGGGCGGAAGCGATCGTAGCGCTTCCTGCCCTGTTCCTAGCTTTGCATCGAAATCCGGACGAGGCCGACGTGATTTGGCACAACATCACGACCATCTTGCGCTTAACGTGCCCAAATATATCCAAGAAAATTGGTAATTGGCGACCACAAATAGAAACAAGACAAAATTGCGCGTCTCATCCGGACGATCACGCCGGATGGTATCATGAAGAGTATGTCAGCATTACAAAAACAATTACTTTTCTTACGTCGATCATTGAAAAGGTTGAAGCTAAGAAGCGCTATGCAGATGCAAAATGCATCCAAATAATCAGAGATTCAATTAAAGAACTAAGCTTGGTTTATGATACCTACGTAGCTCTCTACGAGCCCAAGGGTTGGAATGGGGAGACACTTCCCTATTAACCTGTCCGTGTAGGACGATAGTCCGGCAGCTATAAGGCACCTACCGGCCGCCCTCGATGAACCGATCGTAGGTGTCGAACGTGCGGTCCTCCCCATCGCCCGCCCATCGTGGCTCGAACCTGGGAACGATCAGCAGCGACAGCACGCGCTCGAAGGTGTCCGACGTGTGCTTCATTTCCCGTAGCATCTCGCCGTCAGGCGCGTTCTTGAACCACAGCTTCGCCGGCACGAGTTGTCCTCCCGGGCACTGGCGCACCAGCGGATCCGCCGCCAGGGTTCCCACCAACTGTTCGACGGGGAAACCTCTCGGGACATCAAGCCACAGCCGCTGTAGCTTCGCCGGTTCGCTGCGCGACCAGCGTCTCATCATTCCGTTATCCCAATAGATCAGCGCTGCACGTTCGCCGGTGATCTCGACGACCCGGATGCACATGGCTTCAAATGAAACCCCGTAGGACTCGGCCAGTTCGCTGATGAGTTCAAGAGTAATCGTCGCGCTCTCAATGCGGGGGCGCACGTGATTCGCCGGCATCAAGAGGTAGCTCGCGAACTGATTGGCCTGCGCCTCGATGTTCGGCTCGCCGGTGTCCTTCTCGATGATCACGTCGCGGCCACAGCGAAACTCAGTCTTCTGCTGGCTGTGGAGAATGTAATGCCCAAGTTCATGCGCCTTGGTAAACCGCTGGCGCTCCGGCAAGACATTCGTTGAATAGGTGATCCACCATTCCTTGGCATTGTCCGGATTGCGCCGCAGGAAACCGTCGATGCCTTTCCACGGGGCGCCGTGCACCTGGGTGATCGGATCGTCACGCCCGTACATCGTGTGGCAGCCCTTTGCCAGCATATCGACGTCAACGGGAAACCGCGCCTCACCCCACGGCTCGATCCAGCGGGCAACCTTGATCGCCGCTTTGGCTCCTGCCGTGTCGCGTTGTTTCTGCTTGTAGCTCACTTGTCTTTCTGCTTCCGGAAAAGCTCCAGCATCTGCCGATAGGTTTCCTTGTCCTCTCCCGCGAGATCCATGTAGCTCCGAAAGAACATGATGTCTTCCGGGTTGGCGTCCTCCCCAAGAGCCTCTGGTGGCGTCTCGCCCATCAGATCCAGGAGGTTCACTCCTAGAGCTTTCGCCAGGTTGTTCATGACCGTCGCTGAGGTGCGCTGGACGCGCTGCTCGGGGTTGTTTTCCAGCGCCCAGATGTAGCTCTTCGAAACGCCGACCGCCTCAGCAAGCTGCTCCATCGTCATTTTTCGTTCCTGTCGGAACCGGCGTAGCCGATTGCCGAACACGGTGCTCACTGCCGCATCTCCCAAACTCCGGTGGTGGTAAACGGCGGCACAATAGCACGATAGAGAACTTCATAGTAAATGATAGTTGACACGCGAATACGTGGATGTAGAATTGTCGCCGAGTTCTCTTTAGTTGTACTGCACTCATACGATTGCGGCTTAGATGGACTCTTTCATCCTTCCGCTTGGAACCCGCCGCGACGACTGTGAAGTACGGGATGCCGTTGGCGACGCTACCTGGCAAAACAACAAGAAACAGGAGCCTTACCTATGAGCACCAACTTTCGCAGTTTTCTTCGCAACCTCCCGGTCAATACCGACCTGATGCGTGAATTTTTGGCCGAGCACCTCGTAGACCCCAAGGATGTCGTGGATTGGTCGGCCGACGAGCCCACCGTGGCAGCAGTGCTTGCAGATGCCATCGAGGCTCATACCGACACGGCGGCCCGGGACGACCTGATAGCGGCCCTTGAGCAGATCGCTCAACTTGCCGATGCGGCGGGAACGCGTCAGATGCTGACCGTGTGCAGCACGGAGCCCGCCATCGTGGCTGCATTCGAGGCCCTTGAATCACCCGAGGAGCGGGCGCTTTGGCTCTATGTCAATAGCGCCGCAAAATTCAACGAGGCCGTCATCGCACGATGGTTCGACGAAGGGCTGACGCGGGATTCGTCGCAGCGTTGGACGCTACCGGCCTGCCCTGGTTTGAACCTGACTGAAGCCGATCAGAGCGCCATCGCAGAACGTGTGGCCTCGTTTTTTCTGCGGCGATTTGGTTACGGTCGCAACTACCAGCCGTACGTCGTGCCGCGACATCTCGAAGGATCCCTGCTCTTCGTCATCGATCTTTCCGACCATGCCAGCAACCGGGCCGTATGGGTGAACGGCAACCTGAAGCGTGGCCCGCTGATTCTTTCCCGCACCTTGGTGCTCAACTATCATTTCGCCAGCGGTCGTGCCGAGACAGTCGCTCCCGGCGGTGCAGAGGCGCAGAAGGTGCTAGTGGACGCCTTCACCGAGCATGGCCTGAAGAAGAAGGGGAGCGCGAAGAAGATTGTCCGCGAGACGTATCGACTCGAATCGCTGCTGGACGGCGTGGACATTTTTGACCGAGAGGCCATCGGTCTTCGCCAGCCACGGCTCAAGAGCATCGCGGTCCTTGAAATGGAGTCTGGCCTGCGCAGCACGTTTGAGGTCATGGGGCGTGGCAATCAGGCTTCGGCCGAGCAACTGTTGAAGGCCGCGTACCCCTCCGACAATCCACTGAAGCGGAAATGGCTGATTGTCGGAGCGCACATTGAGTTGCCGTTCTACCCGGATGAAGGTCATGGCGGCGCAGCGGAAAAAACACTCCGACTGAGCTTCAACCGCAAGGGCCAGGCCAATCTCCACAAATTCACTCAAACGGAGCGCAACCTGATCGAGCCGCTTTTGGTGGAGTGGGGGTTGGTCACGGAGACCAAAGTCGCGTCGCCAGACGCCATCGAGGAAGTCAAGCAGTGAGACCAGTGGCACCGCGAGCCCTGTCACTCTTGGTCAGCCTGCTGGAATCAGCGAACGGGCGAGTTGTAGAAGACACGCTCGACACCGCAGACCGTGATGCCTTCGAGGTCCTCCGCGACACCGGCGCCCTCGTTGCGGGCGAGGATGTACCTCTCATTCTGTGCCCCGCGTGCGGCGACCAAGATGTCGCACCTCGACGAATCGGCGGCGTGCTGCAGGGACTATGCCCGGACTGCGGATACGTCCCGATCACCAATGCTTCGCTGAAGGCATGGGCGTTCGACCCGTCGTGGTTGCTCGGTCGACTGCGCATGGCCTTCGGGATTTCAAGCCGACAAGACTCGGAAGAACTGGTGGCGGGCACGATGTGGAAGGTGGGCGACCACAAGGTGGACCGCCGCTCGCGCCGCATCGTGTTTGCCCGCCGTCTCGCCGATCAGAGCACCCACGACGCGTTCCGTCGCGCGCTGGCCGCCAAGATCGAACGCGACAACGCCGTGATCATCAGTACGACATCCCGATCGTCGGCGATGGTGAGCGACCTGTCCACACCCTTTGTCCATCTGGCCGAGATCATCCACCTGCGCAGCGGCAAGCTGGAACTTGACCAAGAACGCTGGGCTTGGTGCCTGAAGCCCGCGCATCTGCGGCGGCACGACGCCAGCCCGATCTTCTTCGAAAACTTCCGCATCGCCGTGGTCGATGGCGACGAATATCAGTTCAGCGCGCTGCAAGCGGGGGTGCTGGCCTGTCTCCATGCGGCCACGGGTGGCAAGTGCTTCAAGGACTCGATCATGGTGGAGGTCAACTCTGCGCAGAAGAACCCGGTGGAGTTATTCCGGCACAACGCTCGCCAGTTCGCAGGGTTCAATCGCCTTGTTGACTACGACGACTATGGCTTCTACTGGCTGAAGCGCCGGTAGTCGGTTACCGGCTCTGAAACCTCAAGTGCCCCGCCTCGTGCGGGGCATCGTCGTTTTGGGCGTCCAAGCCCGAAATGCGTCAATTCACGCCGCTTTTCACGCCGATTCTCCCGAAAGTGGGCTCTAGTATCTCTGTCGCCGATCCACTTCTGAAAGGACATACGGTGACAACTCGAACCAGCCCCATGCCCTTGGCCGCTGCCAAGCGGCACCTCCTGCGCGAGATCGACCTCGCCGGGAACCACACCTCCGAAACCGCAAACTGCAAAATCCCCGTCTATTTTCCCGCCGGTTTTCCCAGCCTCGGGTTAGACCATACGTGTCGCCGATCCACTTCTGAAAGGACAAAACGGTGACACATCCCAGCATCCCCACGCCCTTGGCACCCGCCGAGCGGCGCTTCCTGAGCGAAAGCGAACTCGCCAACCGATGGGGGCTTTCCCCCAAGACGCTCCAGAGATGGCGCGGAATAGGCACGGGGCCTCTGTTCGCCAAGTTCTCCAAGAAAGTCTCGTATCCCATCGAGGGCCAGGGCGGCATCCTCGATTGGGAACAACGCATTCTGTACCGATCTACGTCCGAGCGGGCAGTCGACGACGGGAGGCCGCTATGAGTTCCGGCTCCCTCCATCAACTCCTGGCTACTTCAGCCAGCGAACTCGCCGAGCAGTCCAGCCAGGCGCTGTTTCAGATCAAGAGCGACGCCGCCGATCTGCTCGCAGCCGCTAAGACCATCGTCGAGCACGTCGACCGGGCCGTGGAGTTGAAGTACGCCCACCGCGCCCAGCAGTTGCGGCTCGCCGCCGGCAAGGACAGCGGCGTCGTGCACTTCGATGACGACCAGGTGCGCGTCACCGCCGATCTACCCAAAAAGGTCGAGTGGGACCAGAAGCAGCTGGCCGACATCACCCGCCGTATCGCTGCCAGTGGTGACGACCCGTCCCAGTACATCGAGGTCACCTACCGCGTTTCCGAAACCAAGTTCAACGCGTGGCCCGAGTCGCTCAAGAGCGCCTTTGTACCGGCACGCACCCTCAGAACCGGCAAGCCGGCATTCCGTCTTGCGCTGCTCAAAGGAGCAATCGAATGAGCCTCCCCATCATCAGCGCCGATCAGCGCCTCGCAGAAAAGCGCGGAGTCAAAGGCGTCCTCGTCGGCAAAAGCGGCATCGGCAAAACGTCGCAACTGTGGACCCTCAACCCGGCGGCAACGCTGTTCTTCGACCTCGAGGCCGGCGACCTGGCGGTAGAGGGCTGGGCCGGAGACACCATCCGCCCACGCACCTGGCAGGAATGCCGCGACTTCGCGGTGTATATCGGTGGGCCAAACCCGGCGCTGCGCGAAGATCAACCGTACAGCCAGGCGCACTTCGACGCGGTCTGCGCGCGCTTCGGCGATCTTGCAGTGCTCGACAAGTACGACACCGTGTTTGTCGACTCGATCACCGTCGCCGGCCGGCTCTGCCTGCAATGGTGCAAGGGCCAGCCGCAGGCTTTCTCGGAGAAGACCGGCAAGCCCGACAGCCGCGGCGCCTACGGCTTGATGGGTCAGGAGATGATCGCCTGGCTCACCCACCTCCAGCACACGCGCGGCAAGAACGTCTGGTTCGTCGGCATCCTCGACGAGAAGCTCGATGACTTCAATCGCCGCGTCTTCTCGCTGCAGATCGACGGTTCCAAGACCGGCCTCGAGCTGCCCGGCATCGTCGATGAAGTCATCACTCTCGCCGAACTGAAGGCCGACGACGGCACCAGCTACCGCGCGCTCGTCTGCCACACGCTGAACGCCTGGGGCTACCCGGCCAAGGACCGCTCCGGACGGCTCGATGCCATCGAGGAACCTCACCTCGGCCGCCTGATGGCCAAGATCGCCGGCCCCGCCAAGCCCGCAACCGAGCGCCTCGACTTCGCTCGCCCCATCGCATCTCCCTCACTTACGACTCAGGAGTCCTGACCATGATCCATCTCGATTTCAACTCGGCTTCCGAGCAAGCCAGCTTCGACCCTATTCCGAAGGGCTCCCTCGTCCGCGTTCGCATGACCGTCCGCCCGGGCGGCTTCGATGATCCCGCACAGGGCTGGACCGGCGGTTACGCGACGCGCAACGCACAGACCGGATCGGTCTATCTCAACTGCGAGTTCGTCGTCCTGGAAGGTGAGTTCGCCCGTCGCAAGCTGTGGTCGCTGATCGGACTCTCCAGCCCCAAAGGTCCAGAGTGGGCCAACATGGGCCGCAGCTTCATGAAGGCGATCCTCAACTCGGCACGCGGCATTCATCCCGCCGACAACAGTCCCGCTGCGCAGAACGCCCGTCGCATCGCTGGATTCGCCGAACTCGACGGCATCGAATTCCTGGGCAAGGTCGATTGGGAGAAGGATCAGCACGGGCAGGACAAGAGCGTCATCAAGTCGGCCGTCACGCCGGACCACAGGGACTACGCCGCGCTGATGGGTGCTGCCCCACGCGCACCCGCGGCGTCGAGCGGCTTCGGCAGCGGTGCGCCGGCAGCGCCGATGGCACCCGCGGCCTCCACCTCACCAGCGGCATCGCGCGTACCCACGCGTCCCGCCTGGGCACAGTGAGGAGGCACGGCCATGATGCTCCGACCGCGCCAGCGCGAATTCGTCACCCGTTCTATCGAAGCCCTGCGAACCCACGGCAACACCCTCGGGGTCGCTCCGACAGGCAGCGGTAAGACGATATGCCTCTCCGGCACCGCCGGTGAGTTCCTCACCCATCCCGACGCCAAGGCCTGCGTGCTGGCCCATCGGGACGAACTCACCGCGCAGAACCAGAGCAAGTTCTCACGGGTGAATCCGGGCATCTCGACGTCGGTGTTCGATTCCCACCGAAAATCATGGGCGGGCCAGGCCACCTTCGCGATGGTCCAGACGCTAGTGCGCAATCTGGATCAGATGCCGATCCTGGACCTGCTGGTCATCGACGAGGCCCACCATTGCGCCGCGCCGACCTATCGGCAGGTGATCGACAAGACGCTCGCCAGAAATCCCAAGGCGCTGATCTACGGCGTCACGGCGACGCCCAATCGCGGCGATGGCAAAGGCCTGCGCGAGGTGTTCTCGAACGTCGCTGACCAGATCCGGCTCGGAGAACTCATCCGTTCGGGCCACCTGGTGTCGCCCCGCACCTTCGTCATTGACGTCGGCACCCGCGAAGCACTCGACGGAGTGAAGAAACTCGCCGAGGACTACGACATGAATGCTGTGGCCTCGATCATGAACAACGCCCCGGTCAACGAGGCCGTCGTGCGGCACTGGAAGGACAAGGCCGCCGGTCGCAAGACCATCGCTTTCGGCGCCACCGTTGCCCACGCCGAAGCCGTTCGCGACGCCTTCCTCGCCGGTGGCGTGGCAGCCGCCGTCGTGCATGGCGAGATGATGTCCGAGGCAGATCGTAAGGCGACGCTCGCCGCCTTCGAGACTGGGAATACGACGGTCCTCGTCAATGTCGCAGTGTTGACCGAAGGTTACGACTACACGCCAACCGCCTGCATCGTCCTGTTGCGCCCGAGCTCCTACAAATCGACGCTGATCCAGATGGTCGGACGCGGGCTGAGGGTCGTCGATCCCGCCGAGCATCCCGGTGTGGTCAAGACCGACTGCATCGTCCTCGATTTCGGGACGGCCTCGCTCAAGCACGGCAGCCTGGAGCAGGAAGTCGATCTCGATGGCTTCGCGGTCGATGGTGAGGCACCGACCAAGACCTGTCCCGCATGCGACGCCGAGATCCCGCAAGCGTCGCGCGAGTGTCCGCTGTGCGGGCACCTCTTCGAACGGGCAGAGACGGGCGACGAGAAAGCCGCCCTCGAAGACTTCGTGATGAGCGAGATCGATCTCCTGAAGCGCTCGAACTTCTCTTGGTGCGACCTCTTCGGGGACGACTGTGCCTTGCTCGCCGCCGGTTTCAAGGCCTGGGCCGGGGTGTTCTTCCTCGAAGGCCGCTGGTACGCGGTCGGCGGCCACGGGACAGTGCCGGTTCGGCTTCTGGGTGTCGGCGAACGCACGGTGTGCCTGGCGCAGGCCAACGACTGGCTCAACGATCTGGAAACGGATAACGCCGCCCACAAATCCCGGCGCTGGCTGAGCGAGGTGCCGACCGAGAACCAGTTGCGCTATCTGCCGCCAGCGCTGCGCGGCGATTTCGGCCTGACCCGCTACCAGGCGTCGGCACTGCTGACGTTCCAGTTCAACAAGCACGCTATCCAGCGGGTCGTTCACGCCGCCAATCAGCGTCACCTGGAGGCCGCATGACATGCGCCGTCTGCTCTCGCGAAGCGCGCGGCTTCGGCATCTCCAACCCCGCGCTACACCGCACCGATCCACGGCGCTTCCTGGAGCGCTGGGTGTTCTGTTCGATGCGCTGCATGGAGGCGTTCTCCAAAGTCATGGAACGGCTGACCGGACTTCAGGAGGGCGCTGTGCTTGATCCCACCGATCTCGAAATCGCCGCCATACGCGCCGCACTGGCACCGCTCGGTGACTACGTCGCTTCGATCGGTATGGATCGGCCTCTGGCCGACTACGGCAAAACGGAAGTCCTGCGTCTGGTCGAGGTCGTGATCGACGCCTATCAGGCACACATGCTCATCGAGCACGAACGCTTGGCGGCGGCCGATCGCGCGTTTCTCGAACAGCGCCTTGCCGCGCAACCCTTGCCGGTGTCCGGCACCCCTACAAGGATTCCCTTCTGATGATCGACCTGAACCATCAACCCAGGTTTCACGAAAAGGTCACCGCGCGCGTGGATGCCGCGCTTCAGGTGGAAAGCACCACACGCGAAAAGCGTCTCTATCTCGGCGCCTCCCGCCTCGGCGTCGCTTGCGAGCGTGCCCTGCAGTTCGAGTATGCCGATGCGCCCGTCGATCCCGGGGCCGAGTTCGCCGGCCGCACGCTGCGCATCTTCGACGTCGGGCATGCCCTCGAAGAACTCGCCATTCGCTGGCTGCGGCTGGCCGGGATCGACCTTCACACCCGCCGCAAGGATGGCGGGCAGTTCGGTTTCTCGGTGGCCAACGGCCGCATCCAGGGACACGTCGACGGCGTGATCGCTGACGCGCCTACCGATCTCGGCCTGACGTTCCCAACGCTGTGGGAGTTCAAGACGATGAACGACAGGAACTGGAAGGCCTGCGTGAAGTCCGGCGTGGCGGTCAGCAAGCCCGTGTATGCGGCGCAGGTGGCGATCTACCAAGCGTACATGGAACCGGCAATCGCCGGCATTTCCAACAACCCGGCGCTATTCACCGCGATCAACAAGGACACCCAGGAGCTGTGGTTCGAACTCGTGCCGTTTGACGGCGGCTTGGCACAGCGCATGTCGGACCGCGCGGTGCGAGTGATTCAAGCGACGGAGTCGGGCGAACTGCTGCCGCGGATCGCGACCGATTCGAGCTACTACGAATGCAAGTACTGCTCTTGGGCGACTCGATGCTGGAGGGCGGCATGAATGCTCCCGCGTCGGTGGCCGTGCTGACCACGCCCCGGTCCCGACCGCTGGTCGCAACGGGAACGATCGAGCGACTGCTGCTTCGCCACGTCGATCACGTGTGCCCCGAGTCCCGGCTGTGTGCCGGGGTCATCAAGCAGGCCTTTGTCGACCTGCGGAGCTCGTCTTTGGGTACCCGGCGCGATGCACGACGCTTCTTTCGTGACGGCCGTCTGAATGCCTGGTGCGACGTGCTCGATCTCAATCCGGACTTCGTGCGCGAGATCGCATTGAAGGCCGGCTATCTCCCCCTGGATTCGAAGGAAGAACCGCATGCTTGACTACAACGATTCCGAATCGCCTACGTTCCAGCTCGCCGAGGGCGCCCGGGACGAAGTGCGCGGGGCACTGCTCGCCCGTCTGGAAAGTGTGCTTCGGCACCTGTTTCCAGCCGGCGAAGTCCGCAGCGGACGATTCACGATCGGCGACGTGCTCGGCAAGCCGGGCCGCAGCCTCGAAGTGGTGCTGGACGGCGACAAGGCCGGGCTGTGGACGGACCGGGCGACCGGCGAAGGGGGCGACGTCTTCGATCTGATCGCCCGTCAGCGCGGCCTGGATTCCCGGAATGACTTTCCCCGAGTGATCGAGGAAGCGCGAGCGCTGGCCGGCTGTCCGGCCGTGGTGCCGCCGAAACGGCAGCGCAGGAAGGAGATGCTGGTCGATGATCTCGGCCCGGCGACCGCCAAGTGGGACTATTTCGCGGCCGACGGCAGCCTGATCGCCTGTGTCTATCGCTACGACCCGCCCGGAGGGCGCAAGGAGTTCAGACCTTGGGACGCCCAACGGCGCAAGATGGCGCCGCCCGACCCGCGTCCGCTCTACAACCAGCCGGGGATGGTCGGCGCCGAGACGGTGGTACTCGTCGAAGGTGAGAAATGCGCGCAGGCCCTGATCGACACCCGCGTTGTGGCGACCACTGCGATGCACGGCGCGAAAGCGCCGGTCGACAAGACCGACTGGACTCCACTGAATAGCAAACGCGTCCTGATCTGGCCCGATCTCGACAAGGCTGGGTGGGATTACGCGATGGCCGCTGCCGATGCCGCCTTGATGATCGGTGCGCTGTCTTGTGAAGTCTTGATGCCACCGGATGACAAGGCTGCGGGGTGGGACGCAGCCGATGCACTGGCAGAGGGTTTTGATGTGCCGGCGTTTCTTGCCAGCGGTCCCCGCATCACCATTCAACCGCCGTTCCAGGAGGGCGCCGAGGAACCCGACGAGAATGCGGTCTGGGCAACCGACGACGCCTTGGCCTTGTCCTTCACTCGGCGCTATGCGCTGGACTGGCGCTACTGCGCGCAGTGGGGCAAGTGGCTGGTGTGGACCGGCAGCCGCTGGCAGCCCGACGAAACCTTGCTGGTCACTCATCTGATGCGGCAGGTTTGCCGCGAGGCCTCATTAAAAGCGAACGCGCACCGGCTGGCTGCCAAGCTCGCCTCGAGCAGCACGGTGAGCGGCGTCGAACGCCTCGCACGCAGCGAACGAAGACATGCCGCGACGTCGGCCGAATGGGACGGCGGTCCGTGGCTCGCCAACACGCCCGGCGGTGTGGTCGATCTACGCACCGGCCGACTGCGGCCGCACGACCGTGCCGACCGGATGACCAAGATCACCACGGCTACGCCGAACGGCGCTTGTCCGCGGTGGCTGGCGTTCCTGTCCGACATTACCCGCGGCGACGCGGAACTGATCACTTACTTGCAGCGGGTCGTCGGCTACTGCCTGACGGGTGTCACCTCCGCGCATGCCCTGTTCTTTCTGTACGGCACCGGGGCCAATGGCAAGTCGGTGTTCGTGAACGTGATCACCACCATCCTCGGGGACTACGCCGCCAACGCGCCGATGGATACGTTCATGGAAGCGCGCACCGACCGGCATCCGACCGACCTCGCGGGGCTGCGCGGCGCCCGTTTCGTCTCCTCAATCGAAACCGAGCAAGGGCGGCGCTGGAACGAGTCGAAGGTGAAAGCGATCACCGGCGGCGACAAGGTCTCGGCGCGCTTCATGCGCCAGGATTTCTTCGAGTACGTACCGCAGTTCAAGCTGGTGATCGCCGGCAACCATAAGCCCTCGATCCGTAACGTCGATGAGGCGATGAAACGCCGGCTGCACCTCATACCGTTCACCGTCACGGTGCCGCCGGAGAAGCGCGACGGCAAGCTCACCGAGAAGCTCCTCCAGGAACGCGACGGCATTCTGGCCTGGGCCGTCGAGGGGTGTCTCGCCTGGCAACGAGGAGGGCTCAAGCAGCCGGCTTGTGTGTTGTCGGCGACCGACGAGTACTTCGAGGCCGAAGATGCGCTGGGGCAATGGATCGATGAGCGCTGCCTGCTGGCGAAGGCCTGTCGCGAAGGGGTTTCTGAACTCTTCGCCGACTGGCGTGAATGGGCGGAACGCGCCGGCGAGTACGTGGGCTCGGTCAAGCGATTCTCCGAGTCGATGGCGGCGCGCAAGTTCGAGAAGTGCCGTCTGACTGGTGGCGCTCGTGCGCTCACTGGACTGTCACTTCGCCCCGGCCCCGGCAGCCCCGCCTACCCCTATCGCGATGACTAGAAAAATCGGGGAGTGACGGTTTTGACAGGCTTAAACATTAACCGCCCTTACGTACACGTGTACACGGTAATGGGTAAGCCCGTCCGATCCGTCACGCACTCAAATGACATGGAGCACCGAACGATGCGTACGAGCATTCTGGCCCTGGATCTGGGCACACATACCGGGTGGGCGCTGCACCACCTGGACGACACGATTACCAGCGGCACCGCAGATTTCACGCCCCGACGCTTCGAGGGCGGTGGCATGCGCTACCTGCGCTTCAAGCGTTGGCTCACCGAGATCAAGCACTCGGACGACGGCATCGATGCGGTGTACTTCGAAGAGGTGCGTCGTCACGCCGGTGTCGATGCGGCGCACGCTTACGGCGGTTTCCTGGCGCATCTGACCGCGTGGTGCGAGCACCACGAGATTCCCTACCAGGGCGTGCCGGTCGGGACGATCAAGAAGCACGCCACCGGCAAGGGCAACGCCGGCAAGGACGCGATGATCGCCGCCGCCAAGGCACGGGGACTTGATCCGCAGGACGACAACGAAGCCGATGCGCTCGCTCTGCTGGCGTGGGCAGTGGCTCAGGAGGCGGCGTCATGAAAATTCCTCCGCAACGCTATCGCTGCCCGCTGGGGCGGTTGCAGCCAGACGTCACGAATCTCGAAGCGGTGAAGGAAACCGGCTGGCGCGAGCAGCGCATCCTGGTGGTGTCCGACACCGACGAGCGGCTGGATTTCGTCGAACGGGAACTGGTCCGGCGACTGGGCGAACGGCTCTACGGCACAGGAGGTCGGCGTCATGGCTAACTGGACCCTCGAAGACGTCGCGGCGCGATTCACCGAGGCGGCCGAAACGGGCCGGCGACTGCCGCGCGTTCGGGTGCAGGGCTACTTCAACGTCTGGCCAACCTTTGCCCGAGACACATGGGAAGCGTATCCCGAGGAGGAACGTGACTACCGTCCGTTGCCGCCCAGCCCTGATGCCATCGACCGGATGCTTGAGACGATGCGCTGGGTGCAGTGGCTGGAAGTCGAGCAGCGTCATATCGTCTGGATGCGGGCCAGGCGCTACGGCTGGCGGGACATCTCGATACGTGCTGCTTGCTGCACCAGGACAGCGCAACGACACTGGCAACGCGCGATCCAGATCGTTGCTGATCGGCTCAACGAATCGAGGGCCGTGGCCTCGTGAGGAGTTCGCATAGTTTCAGCGTACATCAGCGGGCTACAGCGAAAACCTGCGGGCAATTGCGCCTTTTGCAGCTCGAAAGGGGTGTCGCATCCCGGGCCGTTTTGACCTACAGTGACGGCTATGGTTGGGAAAGGTGCGAGAGCAGCGACGCTGCCCTCAAGCCCGAGAATTCCATTCCTGCAGCCGCACCATCGACCCGCCCCTGTGGCGGGTTTTTGCCAGTTGTCGGGTGCGGATCGGGAACAATCTATGTCACGACGTAGCCTCACCCCGGCTGTCGTGGCCACCAGCGAGTAGCGCTCCGAAAGCCGTCAGCAAAGGAGCACAATGCCAACGGCCTTTGCGAATTTCTTTTCGCACTTGCTGAGCATAAACGCCGGGGCTCGGATTTCGTTTCCCGAGATGTCTCATGCGGTTGCAGCGGAGACAAGCAGCAACGATATTCGCTGCCGTATCCAGACCGCCGTCCTGCCGAGCTTCAAGGTGCTCTGCGGTGCACTTAAGGCGTTGCGCCTGGGTGGGCTTTATCTT
>Ga0209570_1000224_pt1 | contig 99802 bp, 73 predicted proteins | sample EBPBio172007_DNA_FD_185861 | JGI IMG/M metagenome (GOLD analysis project Ga0209570, IMG submission 185861) | Wastewater treatment Type I Accumulibacter community from EBPR Bioreactor in Madison, WI, USA - Reactor 1_9/17/2007_ DNA (SPAdes)... | ecosystem: Engineered > Bioreactor > EBPR >... | reverse complement strand
TTGGTAATTTCACCATACGCAATAACTGTAATGTTTTCTCGCGAGCTTCGGCTTTGCTGCACTTTTGGTGAAGCATAATTGCCTCAATAATTTGATCTCCGCATCTAAACACAGGATTAAGCGAAGTCATCGGCTCTTGGAAAATCATCGAAATTCTGTTACCGCGATATGTACGCATTGTCTCTTCGGGCAAAGTCAGTAAATCAGTAGCATTGCCGTCTTTTTCATAAAATAAGATATTGCCTTGGGTAATTTTTCCGGGTGGGTCGGGTATTAAACGCATGACAGACAGTGAGGTAACCGATTTACCTGATCCACTTTCACCGACAATACCAAGCGTTCTGCCTCTTTTTAGTGAAAACGAAACGTCATTTACCGCTTTTGTTATTCTATTTTCAGAGCGAAACTCTGTGATAAGATTACGGACTTCCAATAATTGAGACATAGACTGCTACCGTTACAAGTTATAAATCATTAAACCGAGTGCAAATTACGATGAAAGACAGCAATACAAAAACTTCATCTTATCATAATGCTTTAACAAACGCAAAAAAAAACCCTGCCGAATTACTTCGACAGGGCTGAAATGAGTTGTCTTAGGAGTCAATTATGCATTAAGGTCGCGCATCATTGCTGAATATCCTTTTTTGTCTAATGTGCGAAGAGCACTTGTAGAAATTTTCATTGTTACCCAGCGTTGCTCTTCAGCAACCCAGATGCGTTTTTTCTGAAGATTTGGTAAAAAACGACGTTTTGTGCGATTGTTAGCATGGGAAACATTATTACCCACAAGAACCGTTTTTCCTGTTATTTGGCAGCGTTTAGCCATTGTTGAACTCCGTTTTCGATGTTTAATACAAAGTATAGAACACAAATATACGATAAATTGAGTGTTAAACAATGCAAAAAATGTCATATCCTACCACATTAATCTGAAAACACTCATTATTACTCTTCATCATGCTGGTGCGCTATATACTCATTATGCAGTTTTTGTTGCAACTGTGACGGCACAACTGCATATTCAGCGAAACCACTGGAAAAAGTGGCTCTTCCTTGCGACATACTCCTCAATGACGAGGAATACTTGTCCAATTCAGACAAAGGCATACGACATTTTATTCTCTGATAATGACCATCGGCTTCCATTCCCATAATGATGCTGCGTCGTGCCGGAATATCACTCATGATTTCGCCCATATAGTCATCGGGAGTGATAATTTCCACATCATACATCGGTTCTAATAACTTAGGGTCGGCTTGGATAAAACAATCACGAAATGCCATACGTCCCGCTGTCTTGAATGCTGCTTCATTACTGTCCACCGGGTGCATTTTTCCATCGAATACTGATACCCGTATATCACGGACATAAGAACCGGTTATAGGACCTTCATGCATTTTCTCCAGAACACCTTTCAATATTGCCGGCATGAAACGTGCTTCAATGACACCACCCACGATACAGTTTAGAAACACTAATTGTCCACCCCATGGTAATTCATGCTTTTCTTCTCCGCGCACCGAAACGCCATGCGGATGAGGCATACCTTCGTGATATGGTTCAACAATCATGTGAACCTCTGCAAATTGTCCTGCGCCGCCTGATTGTTTTTTATGGCGATACATGCCTTTGACACTTTTTTGAATTGTTTCTCTGTACGGTACTTTTGGTTCTGTAAACTCAATATCAACTTTAAATCTGTTTTGTAATCGCCATTTTGCAACACCTAAGTGCATTTCACCCTGTCCAAGGATGAGCGTTTGCTTTAATTCTTGTGAATGTTCCACAATAAGAGTAGGGTCTTCTTCATGTAAGTGATGCAGTGCCATTCCCAATTTGTCTTCCTCACCTTTTTTCGTTGTATGAACTGCTATGCGCACTTTGGGGGCAGGAAACTCAATGGAAGGTAAAACAAGATGCTCACCCTTTTCATGCAATGTATTATTGACATGGGTATTTTTCAGCTTCACCGTTGCACCTATATCACCCGCATAAAGATGCGCTACATCTTCTCGTCTTTTACCATTGACTGCAAAAATTTGCCCCAATCGCTCAGTGACATCGGTTTGCTCATTCACTAAATCATGCCCATGATGGATGGTACCCGAATACACCCGGAAAAAGGACATTTCACCCAAGTGTGGCTCACTCATTGATTTAAAAACAAAGAGTGATGGCTTGCCTTGTGGGTCGCACACTAAATCTTTACCATCAACTGTTTTTTTAGGAGGCATTTCTACCGGAGCGGGCACCACATTATCAATAAATCCCATTATCCGTCCGCTGCCCATATCTTTTTTTGCACTGGTCACAAAGAGAGGGCAAATGAGCCGTTCAACCATTGCTTTTCTAAGACCTATGCGGATTTCATCTTCGTCCAATTCACCTTTTTCAAAGTATTGTGACATCAATTCTTCATCGTTTTCTGCCACTATTTCGATAAGTTCACGATGAAGTGCATTGGCTTTTTCGCGTTCAGATTCCGGTATCGGTAATTTTTCCGGCTTGCCGCCTTCAGCAGGAAACTTATACATTGTCATTTTTAACACATCAATGATGGCATTGAATGCGTTCCCTTCATTGAGCGGATACTGTACCACAGTGACTTGTCTGCCGAAACGGTCTTTGGCTTGTTGCACTGTTTTATCAAAATTCGATTGGTCGGAGTCCACCTTATTGGCAACAAAGATGACAGGTGTGTGGAATTGTTCGGTATATTTCCAGAGCGTTTCTGTGCCCACTTCCACTCCATGAGCCGCATTCAGCACCATGATGGCGGTGTCCACTACTCGTAAGGCGCTTATCACTTCGCCCACATAATCATCATAGCCGGGCGTGTCAATGATATTGATTTTATAATCTTTCCATTCTGCAAATAAGACCGTACCCAATACCGAAGAGCCGCGTTCATGCTCAATGTCGTGATAATCGGATGCCGTGGACTTTTCTTCTACACTGCCACGCCTCGTTATTTCTTTCGATTCAAAAAGCATTGCTTCGGCTAATGTTGTTTTGCCGCTGCCCGCATGACCCATGAGGCAGATATTTCTAATATGGTGCGCATCATACACTTTCATAGCGCAATTCTCCTTCACCCGATAATTATATAAAATCACGTTTTTGTAACGTGAGGAAGTTGCTTTCTTTGAGTGATACTTAACACTTATATGTGATTGGGCGACTCCTTAAATATTGAAATCTTTGTCTAAATTAGCGATAATATCTTATATGTTCAAGGTCATTTGTTCTTGTTTAATTCAGTTTTTTTTTACATGCGTCACATTAAGCACATTCTATGCTATATATGCACGTTCCTTCAAGTAATCAATCGCCGCACCTGCAAGCATTGCCGTCCCAATGGCAAAAGCATTTTCATCCGGCGCAAAGCGTGGATGATGCAAACCCGGCATACTCTCCACTGCTGGAGGGCGCACTCCCAAAAGCCAAAAAGTACAAGGAATGAGCTGCGCATAAAAACCAAAATCTTCTCCCCACATCTTCGGCTCAAATACATGCACATTATCGCTGCCAATAGTCCTTTGCGCCAAAGACCATGCAAAAGAAGTTGTTTCTGCATTATTAATCACGGCAGGGTAGCCACGCAATACCGTCACTTCGGCAGTACAACCATGCATTTCCGCAATCATCCGTGAATGTTGCTCTATGTGATTAATTGTCAGCTCGCGCCACTCAGCATCGAATGAACGCAATGTCCCTTTCATTTCAACCGTTTCCGGAACAATATTCGTTGCAGAACCGCCATGGATGGAAGTAACAGTCACTTGCCCGGGCGACAATGGATTCTTTGTTTTGGTTAATATAGTTTGTAAATGTGTGATAATGGCAGAAGCAACATAAATCGGGTCTTTACCCAAATGGGGCTGCGCCGCATGACATCCGCTCCCTCGTATTGTCCAATACAATTCATCCGCCGAAGCCATAACAAAACCCTCACACATCTGAATTGTCCCAACATTTGCCTCCGGAAATACATGCTGACCAAACATCGCCTCCACATGCGGATTCTCCAACACACCCTCACGTATCAAAATGCTGGCTCCGCCCGGCACTTTCTCTTCCCCGGGTTGAAATATTAACTTAACAGTTCCCTGCAATTCTTGCTCTTTTTGCTTCAATAAAGCAGCAGCGCCCAATAACATCGCTGTATGAGCATCATGACCGCAGGCATGCATCACACCCGCATTCTGTGAAGCATAATCCAGATCTGTTTCCTCCATTATCGGCAAAGCATCAATATCCGCACGCAAACCAACGCAATGTTTTCCATGACCAATCGTAGCAACAATACCCGTTTCACCGATAGTTTTGTGCTCAATGCCAAGCTCATTCAAACGTGAAGAAATATACGAATGCGTTGCAAACTCCTGAAATGACAATTCCGGATTCGCATGTAAATTACGACGGTCGCGGATTATACGCTCTTCAATGCTTCGAGCTTCGGCTAATCTTGTGTTCATGATTGATTACTTTACTATGAATAAATATCTGACAACATTTCTCCAACACAAATCTACGCCTTTTCTGACGTTTTTCCTTGTATTGCTCTATCTGATTATCTATGCAGCATACATCATCATACCACCGGTCCGCAATCCAGAGTCCATCAGCTATTTTCTGGCAGCGCTCTCAGTCCATTCTATCATCGCAGCATTGCTGTGGAATACACTCAAAACAACAATGCCCTCATTGCTTTTGCTTGCCTTACTCTTCTTTGTGCCGCGAATGATTCTATTTCCCATGCTCCCTTGGCTTTCCGATGATGTTTTCGGCTATCTATGGTATGGACATGTCACCGTTCATGGCATGAACCCCTTCGAAGCAAATGCCGATTCGCCACTGTATCATCATCTGCGTAATGCCAGCTATAACCTCATGGCATATAAACAATTTCCCGCCATATATCCACCCTTAGCCGAACTATGGATTGCTCTCGGCGTATGGATAGGGGAACTATGGTCTGATGGATGGTTCGCCGCTCTCATGGGATGGAAGTCCATACTCTTCATCATGGAAATAATAACCTTCGCGCTCATCGCCAAAGCCAGAACAATACTATCACACTCCATCAACAAAGGAGTATTGCTCTTCGCTCTTAGCCCTTTACCCGTCATTGAAATTATGGGACAAGCACACAATGAAGGATTGATTCTGCCACTTATCATATTCATGGCAATCATCGCCTCACGACTATTCCACACGCAAACACCAATGCTCGCATTAGTAATAGGAACAATAATAGGCGCTATGGCAGCAATCAAAATTTACCCCATCGTACTCATATTGCCACTCATCGCTCTCCGGACACTCACATGGCGCAACAAAATCATTATCATACTCACAGCAATAACCACACTCATCGCCATATCTGCGCCATTCCTCTATAAACCCGAATCATTACAACAATTTGCCAATGTCCTCCAATTCTACAACCGAACTTCCTTCAACTCGCCCCCACTCATAATCATCCGTGAACTACTCGCCCTGCTCAATATCCAACAATGGTGGCATAAAGCGCCCACATTACTCACCTTCATACGTCTTGCAGCTCTCATTGCCCTTGCTGCCTTCTGGTACAAACACTCCAAACAACAACAAACCCAAACACTCAACGCACAATTCTTCTTTGTCGCCTTGGCTACATTGCTCTGTTTTACCATACTAAGCCCCAAAGTCCACACATGGTACTTCGTTCCAATCTTAGCACTCAATATCATCACACGCTTTCAATCCATAGCTCTTATCACAACAATACAAATGGCATCATACGCGCTCTACCTCCATACACCACCCAAAGAACATCACACACTCAACTTCATACTTTGGGCAATCATGCTCATACCAATAACAAAAGAATTTTACAAAAAATGGGCTAATCCCAATGGTCAAAATTAGCCAATGTTAAGAAAATGTATCATCCAAAACAATTCGGATTCATGCCTTCTAACCGTTTTGTGTAATTTTGCACCACGAAATGGAACTTTACGTGAATTCTGCGGTGTATAGGGTTGCCGAGCAACTAAAAAATTCACGAATGTTATTTCTCGGCGGCTAATATTCGTTTCACTTTGCGAAAACTCACTTAATGCAAACGGTCTTAAACGGAAAATCTCATACAAACGGTGTGTATCATCACAGAAAACCTCTTGATATATTATTCCTCACCCCCAGATTCCCTTTTCCTCTCTATGGCGGTGACAGAATCAAATCATATCACTTGCTCAAGCATCTTGCCCACCGCAACAATGTAACACTCGTCACATTCAATCACAGAAGATTACCATCACCCGAGCAACTCGCGGCAATCCGTGACCTCGGCATAGAACTCCACACCATCGTACTCAATCCCGTCAAAGCTGGAATGAGATGCGTCGCAAGCATGATCAATGGAAAACCATTAGAAATCGCATTCTACAATCAACCCGAATTTGCAAACGTGGTGGATCAACTATGCCGTGAAAGACAATTCGATCTCGGAATCTCATTCTTCATGAGAACAGCAGAATACATCAAATACAAATCTTTCCCCAAAATACTCATAGCCGAAGATTGCCGAACAATGTACCAATCACGCTCCTATGAAGCATCCGACAGCGTCAAACAAAAACTCATTCGTTGGTGGGAAGTCAAAAAACTTCGTGAATATGAACCCGATGTCACACGATACTTCGACATAACAACACTTGTCACCCATGACGACATCGAAGGCATGAGAAAACAAAACCCCGCCGCACAATATCGTTTGCTCACTAATGGAGTGGAACTTGACACTTTCGCCCCAAATTACAATCAAGAACAAAGAAGCGGACTGCTTTTCTCCGGAAAATTAGATGTATGGGCTAATGAAATGATGGTAAAAAAAATTGCAAATGAGCTTATGCCCATTATTCAAAAAGAAATTCCATCCGTCACATTCTCCATCGTCGGAACATCCCCAAGCTCATTAGTCAATAAATTGCAAAATGACCACATAAAAGTATATCCCAATGTACCCCGAATGCAAGACTATATGCAATCGGCGGCAATATTTCTCCACCCACATCAAGGCGGCTCCGGCATACAAAACAAAATACTCCAAGCAATGGCATGCGCTTGCCCCGTCGTCACAACACCAACAGGCATACAAGGCATACCCGTAGAACATGGACGCGACGTACTCATCGGCACTACCGACGAAGAAATCATTGCGCATGTGCTGTTCTTGCTGCGCAACCCTCATGAACGCGACCGACTCGCACGAAACGCAAGAGAAATTGTCGAACGCTATCACTCATGGGAAAGCATATACAAATCATTCGACAGCATCATAGACGAACTCTTCATAGAAACAGACCATCACAATCACGATGCACGATACTACAAAAAATAAAGCCATTTTCTTCGACCGTGACGGCATCGTAAATCGCAGAAAAATAGGGGGCTATATCACCACAACGGAAGAATTTGTTTTCATACCCGACTTCTTCACCGTCTTTGCCTATACAATCCATAAAAACTATATACCCATAGTCATCACCAACCAACAAGGCATCGGCAAAGGACTCATGACCATCCATGACCTGCGCCGCATCCATACCCACATGCAACAACACATCCGCTTAGCAACAGGCGCAGACTTCGACGACATACGATTCTGCACATCGCTTGCCCAAGACAATGACCAACGCCGCAAACCCAACCCGGGCATGATCACAGAATCCATCAAACAATGGAACATTAACCCACAACAATCATGGATGATAGGCGACAGCCAAAGCGACATCATCGCCGCACAAACAGCCGGCGTCCGCACCATCTATATAGGCAATAGCCAAGACCTTACCATTACCCAACCCGACCACATCTTCGCCACCATGAGCGAACTCAATGAGAATTTGCATAGTATCATAGAATAAATTCAACCCATAAACATGTTTTTAGTTTGTGGATAATGCAAAGTATAATTGAGTATAGAGAATGTTGTGAGCGAAAAGTGAGTTTTTTCTTTAAAAACCTCTACACAGATTGCTACTAACTTGCTTTTTTGTATTTTTGTCAAGTTCATGTAGGGGAGTCGTTCTGTAAGTCTAACTTGTTGTTGTTTATATAAATACACAAATATTCAACTTCCCGGATTTTGTTTAAATAAGTTCAATATAATTTTAGTGTTTTTGTAATAATAGTCTAATGATTAGATTAATTAAAGTTATACCTTGTATGGTGAACAAAGTTATGAAGTATTTTGCAATACATGCAATAGTTCTTTGCGTGGTATTTACAGAAGTCTTTAGTAAAGATAACCCACGGACTAGTGTAAGGGAATTTCTGAGGTACACGATTAGTTGTAATTTGGCATCAAGTATTGTTCTTTTACATTCCGGTAACTGACTGACCGCTTTATCCAAACGTTGTAATTTGGCATCAAGTATTGTTCTTTTACATTAATCGGTTGCACCGCCCGAGTACGTTTAAAGTTGTAATTTGGCATCAAGTATTGTTCTTTTACATTCTCAGTGTGGTATTGATGCTGTCGCTTGCGGTTGTAATTTGGCATCAAGTATTGTTCTTTTACATTGTCGGTGATAATAGCAGCCTCAAGTATCTTGTTGTAATTTGGCATCAAGTATTGTTCTTTTACATTAGCAACACAAACAGCAGAAGCGAGCGAACAGTTGTAATTTGGCATCAAGTATTGTTCTTTTACATTTAGTTGGTGACGACATTCCCTTCTAAAAATGTTGTAATTTGGCATCAAGTATTGTTCTTTTACATTCTGCGCATATAGACGGCAGCACCCCCGATGGTTGTAATTTGGCATCAAGTATTGTTCTTTTACATTGAGACAAAATGAAAGCAACAGTAGTACACGGTTGTAATTTGGCATCAAGTATTGTTCTTTTACATTTATGCACAATACACAATGCTGTTTGTTGTGTTGTAATTTGGCGTCAAGTATTGTTCTTTTACATTCTGTGCAGCATCAAGACTCAATCCGGCTTGTTGTAATTTGGCATCAAGTATTGTTCTTTTACATTATTTCGCATGAAATAGGGCAAGGGTACAGTGTTGTAATTTGGCATCAAGTATTGTTCTTTTACATTCGCTCGGAACAGCTTTGCCATTTGGCTTAAGTTGTAATTTGGCATCAAGTATTGTTCTTTTACATTGAATCGTGTTTCTTGTCGTTTGCTTGTATGTTGTAATTTGGCATCAAGTATTGTTCTTTTACATTAAGCGACACAGGGTTAATTCAGCACGAGGGTTGTAATTTGGCATCAAGTATTGTTCTTTTACATTAGACATAGGAACGTGCCGAAACAAGAAGCTGTTGTAATTTGGCATCAAGTATTGTTCTTTTACATTAAGAAACCTTGTTTTTTGTGGTAAGAAATAGTTGTAATTTGGCATCAAGTATTGTTCTTTTACATTGAGACAAAATGAAAGCAACAGTAGTACACGGTTGTAATTTGGCATCAAGTATTGTTCTTTTACATTAATATGCTGAAGATATAAATACATTTACAAGTTGTAATTTGGCATCAAGTATTGTTCTTTTACATTCAATGAATCAATCCCTGCTGTTGAGCATTGTTGTAATTTGGCATCAAGTATTGTTCTTTTACATTCAATGAATCAATCCCTGCTGTTGAGCATTGTTGTAATTTGGCATCAAGTATTGTTCTTTTACATTAGTTTTCTTTTACTTCTGTTCAGAACGCACGTTGTAATTTGGCATCAAGTATTGTTCTTTTACATTTCTTACACATATATCACCGTCTTCTTTGTGTTGTAATTTGGCATCAAGTATTGTTCTTTTACATTTGTCTGTAAAAAAACCGCAGTGTGATTTATGTTGTAATTTGGCATCAAGTATTGTTCTTTTACATTAATTGATCACAAATCAAATGGAGAACGAAAGTTGTAATTTGGCATCAAGTATTGTTCTTTTACATTTCGATCATTGGCACATTGTCTTAATGAACAGTTGTAATTTGGCATCAAGTATTGTTCTTTTACATTAGTACGGCATATCCTGACTCGCAAGACCTTGTTGTAATTTGGCATCAAGTATTGTTCTTTTACATTAAAAGGATTGTGATATGTTACTTCTTACCGGTTGTAATTTGGCATCAAGTATTGTTCTTTTACATTAAACAAAAAGAATACCATGCAAAGCGAGACGGTTGTAATTTGGCATCAAGTATTGTTCTTTTACATTCAATATGATTGCTTTCCGATGTTGTGCCGGTTGTAATTTGGCATCAAGTATTGTTCTTTTACATTCCCACCTTCTGAGCAAGTTTAGTCAGTGAGTTGTAATTTGGCATCAAGTATTGTTCTTTTACATTATGTACAAATCCACAATGCGATTCCGTTAGTTGTAATTTGGCATCAAGTATTGTTCTTTTACATTGCAAGCAATTTCCGCCCTTGGCATCGGTCAGTTGTAATTTGGCATCAAGTATTGTTCTTTTACATTAGGGTCGGGGAAAACGCGGTCAGTTTCATGTTGTAATTTGGCATCAAGTATTGTTCTTTTACATTAATCAACATTCGCGATGTGGCAAGTAGTGAGTTGTAATTTGGCATCAAGTATTGTTCTTTTACATTAGAAGTCAGTAATGGCAGAGCTTGCTGCTGTTGTAATTTGGCATCAAGTATTGTTCTTTTACATTGCGTTCAACAAGAAAGTAGAGCCAATTACTGTTGTAATTTGGCATCAAGTATTGTTCTTTTACATTAAAAAAAAAGCACTGACATCAACGCCGAGTGTTGTAATTTGGCATCAAGTATTGTTCTTTTACATTCCACGATGTTCCGTGAAATGATTGATTTATGTTGTAATTTGGCATCAAGTATTGTTCTTTTACATTATCTCGGCATGGGTTAATAAGTGAATAATAGTTGTAATTTGGCATCAAGTATTGTTCTTTTACATTTTTACACAACTTGCCACGTCTTGATACAGGTTGTAATTTGGCATCAAGTATTGTTCTTTTACATTTAAAGAGACAACAATAAATGGATGGCGTTGTTGTAATTTGGCATCAAGTATTGTTCTTTTACATTGCCTACGATGTTGATGATTTGCCAGCGGCGTTGTAATTTGGCATCAAGTATTGTTCTTTTACATTTACTTAACGGTACAACTACAATGAAACTATGTTGTAATTTGGCATCAAGTATTGTTCTTTTACATTCCACGATGTTCCGTGAAATGATTGATTTATGTTGTAATTTGGCATCAAGTATTGTTCTTTTACATTCAATGGAACTTTAGCTCTCGCTTCGCTTTGTTGTAATTTGGCATCAAGTATTGTTCTTTTACATTCTCATTCTTGCAGCAGAAATAGAGTTCAATGTTGTAATTTGGCATCAAGTATTGTTCTTTTACATTTTATCAGATTTACCATTTCTTTCATTTATGTTGTAATTTGGCATCAAGTATTGTTCTTTTACATTATAGAGTACAACACGGGTATTGTTCGACTTGTTGTAATTTGGCATCAAGTATTGTTCTTTTACATTTTGGTCAAGCCGACGGAGAAACTCACAACAGTTGTAATTTGGCATCAAGTATTGTTCTTTTACATTTATGAAGACAGTATCATGTATATGTCTGCCGTTGTAATTTGGCATCAAGTATTGTTCTTTTACATTTATATGATTGTGGTGGTCCTTGATAAAGGTGTTGTAATTTGGCATCAAGTATTGTTCTTTTACATTAGAATATGTCGAATGCGGATTATCACGCTTGTTGTAATTTGGCATCAAGTATTGTTCTTTTACATTGAAATCTGATATGTTGTGTTTGCCTTTACCGTTGTAATTTGGCATCAAGTATTGTTCTTTTACATTACGAAAGTAGTAAAGTCGCATCGGTACATCGTTGTAATTTGGCATCAAGTATTGTTCTTTTACATTTGCCGTCGTCGTCGTAGTAGTCGTCAATGTGTTGTAATTTGGCATCAAGTATTGTTCTTTTACATTTTTTTTCTTCACTTGCAAATTTTTATTTGTGTTGTAATTTGGCATCAAGTATTGTTCTTTTACATTCAATTAATTCAAGGAGTGAAATCATGACACGTTGTAATTTGGCATCAAGTATTGTTCTTTTACATTAATTCAAATTTGATGCACTTGTGCGCGAGTGTTGTAATTTGGCATCAAGTATTGTTCTTTTACATTACAATCAAAACAAAACAGGAGTTAGAAATGGTTGTAATTTGGCATCAAGTATTGTTCTTTTACATTGTCGTCCCAATCTTCTCGGTTTGGCTTTCTGTTGTAATTTGGCATCAAGTATTGTTCTTTTACATTCGGTTTGGATTGCTGCAATGACAACTGATGTTGTAATTTGGCATCAAGTATTGTTCTTTTACATTACACAAAACAGACATGAATTTCCGGCTGATGTTGTAATTTGGCATCAAGTATTGTTCTTTTACATTATGGACTATCGTGATTATTTCTTCTTCGCTGTTGTAATTTGGCATCAAGTATTGTTCTTTTACATTAAAACGAGTGAAGTGTTCAAACTTTTGTTGTTGTAATTTGGCATCAAGTATTGTTCTTTTACATTAAACAAGGATTGCAGCACGAGGACGAAGAGGTTGTAATTTGGCATCAAGTATTGTTCTTTTACATTTCAAAAGGATTTTTGCAATGGCAAAATCAAGTTGTAATTTGGCATCAAGTATTGTTCTTTTACATTCAACTGTCTGTCATCCCTGTGGTGATGCCTGTTGTAATTTGGCATCAAGTATTGTTCTTTTACATTAAGAGCATGATGGCAAGTATTATATCATCGTTGTAATTTGGCATCAAGTATTGTTCTTTTACATTTGACGGGTCGCAAGCCGGGTGTCGAGGCGGTTGTAATTTGGCATCAAGTATTGTTCTTTTACATTCAGGGTCCTCAATTTCTTGCAATGTAGGTGGTTGTAATTTGGCATCAAGTATTGTTCTTTTACATTTGGTATTTGAGCAGCCGATTGTGAGCAAACGTTGTAATTTGGCATCAAGTATTGTTCTTTTACATTTTAAAGAAATGAAGGTAATGTGTTCAGACCGTTGTAATTTGGCATCAAGTATTGTTCTTTTACATTTTTTTGTGAGATGTACTGCCTGAGTCACCGGTTGTAATTTGGCATCAAGTATTGTTCTTTTACATTCAGATAATTGATAGTTTCTTTCAAGAGCTCGTTGTAATTTGGCATCAAGTATTGTTCTTTTACATTTCGCGCTTGCCGATGCTAATGTCAATTACTGTTGTAATTTGGCATCAAGTATTGTTCTTTTACATTTTCCGATACATTGCTACGTTGAAGTAAGAGGTTGTAATTTGGCATCAAGTATTGTTCTTTTACATTGCGTCCACGACGGCATGTTCTTCGCGCTGCCGTTGTAATTTGGCATCAAGTATTGTTCTTTTACATTAAAGCGCGTGAATTTCTGGAGGTTTACAAAGTTGTAATTTGGCATCAAGTATTGTTCTTTTACATTGAATCCTTGCAATTATATTACCGTATTTTGTTGTAATTTGGCATCAAGTATTGTTCTTTTACATTTTAAAAAAGCATTGGAGAAAGTAGAACAAGGTTGTAATTTGGCATCAAGTATTGTTCTTTTACATTATCTTTACTCTAAAGCCATAGTTTTCAACATTCTGCATCGCAGAGCTGACAAAAAAACAATACCCAAAGCAAAGGGATATGAGCATATCATATCCCTTTTTTGTATCAAAACATCTCTAATTGTTGCGGATCGCTTTTCTTCATCACCGACTTTTTGCCATAAAATGTCTTTATCATACCAAATTGTTTGTCGGTAATCATCATAATGGAGACTAAACCTTTGACGGGTATGAATTTTTCCACTCTTTTGCAATGAACTTCTGCATTTTCTATGGAAGCACAATGCCTTTTGTAAATAGAAAATTGCATACGGGTAAAGCCATCTTTGAGAAGTTTTTTTCTGAAATCGGAATGGGCTTTTCTTTCGACTTTGGTTTCTGTCGGCAAATCAAAAAAGACTAATATCCACATAATTCTATACTCGCTGAGATGTGTACGTTGCAAAGAAGAGCGAAGGCGTCGTCTTTTGGTGACCGCTGCAGATTGCTTTTTCATTATGGTAAGGGCAGAACTCATGTCATAATAATGACTTATGAAAGAAAGACAGGATATTGCAGCATTTTTCTTTCGCCATTGTAACATTTCCACAAACAAGCAGCTGTTAAGGTGGCAGCATTCATGAGCGGTCGTGTTTCCTCACCCCAGCCGACATCCAAAGCCGGAATATGCAATAGCGATTGTTTGGCATGGCGATCGAGCATAAGCAATGCCGGATTGTCGAGGAAGTATTGATATACCAAAGCATCCACAAAAGGACGATAGGGTTCCATCAGATCATCGGCAAGGCAATAACTATTATAGCGATTATGATGATGAATCCCTATGGCGGGCAATAAGCCCGTACCGACAATGGCACGGGCAATAATTGCACGAAGAATGGCATAGCCATAATTGAGAAGATTATTGGGATAATCGCCCTCACGCTCACGTAGAAAATCTTTGCCGAATAATGTTTTCCAATAATACGAAGCAGCCACAGCTTCACGATTAGTGGCATCGCCGGATTGTACTTTCTCGGCTTTTTGCAATAATGGCTCGTAGCTTTTATCGAATTGTTTCAAGACCGCCGCTTGATTGCGAATTTTGGCTATGATGGTTTGTTGCCATAATCGTTTTGTGAGCGGAAGTGTTGCTTCCAATTGTGGTTTCATGCGCTCGGTATGGACACTATGTCCGCTGAGCGGCAAGACCAAAGCCATGGGCAAATGGGATTGATCGCAAAGAGCCACCGCACAATTTTCTGCCGCCAATTTTTGGAGTGCAGTCATGGTGACAGTGATGTGCGGATGATCTAATTCCACATAGCCCAGATCCTCGATGGACATAGTATGGGCAAAGTCCTTATCATCGGGTTTGCGCAATACCAATTGCTCATCTTTGGCTGAAATATACATCGGATTGCCAATATAGATGCTGCGCTTAATCATCGGCGATCTCCAATTTTCCGATAGGAGAAATACGTACTTTAAAACCACTCAATGTACTGGCTGCACAAATCCATCTTCCAATATCAACTTCCTTATTATCAATAACTGCTTTTAGTACTGCTAAACGATGTAATCGCAGATTAATCTCACCTTCTGTAAATTTTTGTACGCGATAGACAGATTCCGCAAAAGTATGATACTGTGATTTATCTTCAAGATTTATTTCATCAGGATGATAATCACGAATAAATAATTCATTTTTTTGTAAGGAACAGATAAAATCCCATCCGTCCATGGATCGCTGAATAGGGGATTGTTTTTGAATAACTCTGCGCACTGCTTCGAATAGTGATATGACATATTCCTTACGTTCAGTTTTTCTTCTTCCTTCTCTTTCAAAAATAGTAACATGATGATTATTGCCCGGCTCAACAAAAGCGGCACTGTCGCCATGCGAATGTAAGGGGAACATCTTTGTTGCCGGCACAGCAATACGCACGGAAAGAATGCGCGGAGCTTTTTTCCCTTCTGCTGCGGGCATATATAATGGCTCAGCAAAGGCATCTTTAGGAATTTTTATTTTTTTTGCTTTCTCATTCTTTTCCGCACTGCGTAAATCATGTTCGTTAATGCCTTTTTCTATGAGGCGTTGATATACCGTTTCTTTGACAATGGGATCCACAATTTTATACACGGGATTGGTGTCCGTCATACCTGATAAAGGTTTTCGCACCACATAATAGGGTTGTTGTTTTTCTTTATTATAAGCGGGCATACCCGTGAATGGCATTTTTAATCTGCCATAGACAGTTTCTTCATGCAAAGCACCGCGTACTCTTTTATTGACTTTATGGCTCACGATAATATTGGCAATGGCTTTTTGTGATTGCAGAAAAATATCGTCCCATGGTCGGGGAAGTTGGAAGCGAGCTTTTGTGCGGCGATTGAATTTTTCGGAGGCATTCCATGAAGAAAGTAATTGCAATGTGCGTCGTGAAGTCAGAGCAATGACAATGGCATCAATGGCATGATGGCGATGATCATCACGATTTTTTATAGCTATATTGTCAATGGTATTCTTTTTTCCGAGAATATTATTGAGTCCCCACAAATGGCGTAAATCGGCGGTTGCAGTTCCTTTGGTTATAATGACATTTGTGCATATAGTTTCCATGATGGCTTTTGTTTCTCTGGCAATGTATGCAGTGTCATGCAATTGTCTATCGAGAAAATCGCCGCCTTCGCCGGAGGTCATAAATTCTTCAAATTGCTTATCATTCATGCGAAAACGTTTTTGCTTTTCATCAGACATTTTTTCTGTATTGATGCGTCGGCATAGTTCCTCAAACATTTCTTCATCGCCGCCATACATTTCCCATGGTGTTCTATCGCCTTTGCGGGCATTTTCTTCACGCACACATATAGTCAAATTCATCACAGAGTTATCGAGTGTGCGTGAATAGGGTAAAATATGCTCTACATCAATATCGGAATGATCACTGCATAGCCGCGAAGGGGAAATATAATCTCCCGTATAAGGGCAATGTTCATTGACTTCTTGCCATAATTCATAGCGGAGAATATCATTGTTTGATGGATTGGCAATATATTGACGCAATATTTCTTTGATTTTTTCACGTTGTTTTGCTCTGTCTTTTTGTTGTTTTTCAATTTCCAAACGTTTGGAAAGCGAATTTTTTAAATCACGAGCCATTTCTACATGAATTTCATCCGGTTTTCCATATTCATCAATGAGGCAATTAACTACTGTACGTACTTGGGTAAGCGATACCATCACAATAGGATTGCGAATAGTGTTGATAGGCGGAATGCGATCAGCCACACCTTTGTCTTGGCGCAAATCCGAGTGATGATACCCTGCCGCAAAAGCAGCTTCATCATAGCGATCGCCATTTTCAAGAAAAGGCATCATTTTTCTCATAGCTTTGGAACTCAAGGACATATAGCCGGATTCCAAACGCATGGCCGCAAGCTGTTTGGCTTGCTCATCATTGCATTGCCAATGCGATTTTGCATAATTTTTTACCCATTCTTCATGTTCGGCACCATAGAGAATATACCACATCTGATGTTTTTCCTCGTCGGAGAGGGAGAGAAAATGTGTATCGCCAAGGGCATTGCGTAATGCAATCTCGGTTTTCAATCCATGCAATTTTTTGATATTGAATGCAATGCTGTCTCTTTTTCCATAGCCAAGTTCGGTTTTTAAAGCGGCAGGGAATTTTTTTTCCGTGTCTAAGATATCATGGGAAGAAAGATAGGCAAAAATGACTTCACGTTCTTTGGTTGTGAGCATACGACTTTCATCGGTGACTCTGTCGGGTGTGATAATGCGAAGATTATTGAGATTTTGCAAAAGCCGGAACATTTGGGATAAGGGTTGGCTTTTCGGCGCTTTATACTTTTTCGGTTCAAGAGTACATTTCCCCAAATTCTTCTTTTGTGATTTGAGAGGTCTTTGGAAAAAGACACATTTTTTGGCAATGTACTCATATTGTGCTTGATTGAGAATATCGGGATAGAACTCCGCTTGTTTTTTCCATATACGATTGAATTCATCTTCATGATGGGAACGCAAAGTAAAGCGATTGCGAATGCGTTGCGTTGTCGTATCGAGCGAAGCGAGATATTCACCCAAAGTGCGGAACTTTCCGGAGCTGAGGGCTTCTTCAACGGTGTTAATGCCGGGCTTATCCGTCGCACCTTTGAAAATAGTGCCCTTTTCTTCTTCTTCATTTGTTGATTTACGATTGGAACGATAGCCGCGGCGTTGATTAAGATGATAAATAACTCTGCCTAATTCATGCAAAGTCAATTGTTTATCCAAAGCCATAGCGCGAAGGGCATAGGGGTTCATGCGATAGAATTGTTTGATGTCTTCGGGCATCATAGAAAGTTGTTGAAGGCGATGGCGCAATTTTTCTTTGCGTCTTCTGCGGCGTTCAAATTGCCGTCTTGTGAGTCGGAATTGTCTGCGATCCGCATTACTTAACTTATCTTTTTTGGGTGTCAAAGCACCCGAAAAAATGCGTACACCGCAATCAATAATGGTTTGTGCAGCGGTATCAAGTAAAGCCCAACCAAGGGAGTTGGTGCCGACATCAAGTCCTAAAACTTTTGCCATAGTATGGCTCCTTTGAAGAAAATGTAAAAAAAATTTGTATGATACATGCCGATTCTGTATTTTTGCGCCCAATGTAAAAGAACAATACTTGACCTTATTACAATAAAGGTCTTGTACAAGATCCTAGGATTTATTCCACGCCCAGCTCTGCTCGGGCTTTTTTTTTGTGTATCATCATAGATTTCTGACAATTGTATCGGGATTGCAGCACAAAGTAGGAGGCAATCGCAGAAACGGCATCTGCAAATTACATAAAATTTACAGTATAAAAAAAGCGACTCAGTGTATGAGCCGCTTTTTTTCTTTCTGATGTATTTGATTTATCGTTTTAGTGTTATTGCTTGGAGCATGGAGCGCATAGCCACAGAGTCTTGGGGTGTGCAAAGTATTTTGGACAAATGCACCGTTGCAAACATATCATCGCCAATCATTGCATAGGCAAACATATTTTTCTGATGTATTTTACTGCCGCCGATTTCTTCAATATCTGCATGGCGGAACATAAAATCACCATCCACCGTGCCCCATTCAAATGTATTTTTTTCATCTTTACTTACTTTGGATGATGTGGTATAATAAGAAAAAGGAAATGCAGGGCTTGTTTTTGGTACGGCAAATTTTTCTCGCATTGTGAGTAATGCTTTTTGTTCGGCTTCGCTTAAATAATAAAAAAATAAAGAGCATACAATCCCGCTTTGCGATGATTGGGATATATAATAATAATGTTTTCCTTTCCATTCTTCTTTGAATTCCGTAAAATCAGAACCGGGCAATGAAATAATGGTCGAAGATTTATCGGGATGTTTAAAGGAGAGTATTTTTGTGTCGGAAGCAAGACCTAATGAGAGAAAAGAAAGGAGCAGCCCAAGAAAGAAAAAGCGTTTCATACATACCTCAATTGTGATTATTGTTTTTTTATGGAAGTGAAGATAAAAAAAAAGCGACTCCGTAAGTGAGCCGCTTTTGTAAGGATAGAAAGCTGATTACATATTTGCAAAAGCAGAATGTTTTAATTCTTGCAATTGATATTCATGGACTTTTGCAAGTCCCGTTGCGGGAGCCGCTGCCGCTGCACGTCCCACATATTTTAATTGTTGATTGACTAATAATAATTCTTGCAAATATGGCGCGATAAATGTCCATGCCCCTTGATTTTTGGGTTCTTCTTGCACCCATACAATATGGGAAGCACGTGCATATTGTGCTAATATGGATTTTGCTTTTTCTGTATGGAAAGGATATAATTGTTCCACACGAATAATAGCCACATCATTTGCATTAATACGTTCACGCTCGGCAACCATATCGAAATATACTTTGCCTGAACATAAGAGAACACGACGCACTGATTCTTTATTTTCGATTGTTATATCGTCAATAATTTCTTGGAAGCCATTATCGGTAAAATCAGAAAGCCGCGACACGGGACGACGTAAATTCGCTTTGGGTGTCATGACAATTAATGGTTTGCGATAACTTGCCAATACTTGGCGACGCAGTGCATGGAAATATTGCGCAGGAGTTGTGAAATTGCAGACAATCATATTGTCTTCGGCGCATAATTGCAAAAAGCGTTCTAAGCGTGCGCTGGAGTGTTCGGGTCCTTGTCCTTCATAGCCATGAGGCAATAAAAGAGTCAAATTGGATAATTGCCCCCATTTTTCTTCTGCACTTGCAATAAATTGATCAATAATTATTTGCGCACCATTGGCAAAATCACCGAATTGGGCTTCCCAAAGTGTTAAACCGTCAAGACGCAATGTGGAATATCCGTATTCAAAACCCATGACGGCAGCTTCCGAGAGGGGACTATTGTGAATGCGTAATTTTTCTTGATTATTGCGAATATGATTAAGCAAAATCAGCGATTCTTCGGTTTGGAAATCAAATAAAACTGCATGGCGATGACTGAAAGTGCCTCTGCTGACATCTTGTCCGGTAAAGCGAATAGGATGCCCCGCAACTAATAAAGAACCGAAGGCAAGAGCTTCGCCCATACCATAATCAATGAGCGGTTCATTATTTTCAATCATCTGTGAACGTTTTTTCAATAAATCGGCTAATTTAGGATTAATGTGGAAATTTTCGGGCACATGGGTAATGGCATTGGTAATTTCCGCAGCTAATTCTTTTGTAATTGCCGTTGCGACAGACTCAAATAATTTGGTGTCATCATTGTAGCGTTTGTCATTATCCTGCCATTTTTCAACAACACGCTCATTAAATGCTTTATTGAGAATATTTTTGAAATTATCTTCCATCTCGGTTAATTCGGCATCGGTGAATGCTTTTTCTTCGAGAAGTTGTTTGCGATATACTTGGCGAACTGCTGTGTGCTGACGAATTTTTTTATATAATAATGGTTGGGTGAATGTCGGCTCATCACCTTCATTATGCCCGTATTTTCTATAGCCATAAATATCTACAATGACATCATCATTAAATTTACGACGATATTCAAAAGCAAATAAAGCACAAGCTCTGACAGCTTCGGGATCATCACCATTGACATGGAGAATAGGCACTTGCAATATTTTTCCTATTCCTGTTGCATAGGTGGTGGAGCGTGCATCATCGGGTGAGGTAGTAAAACCAATTTGATTATTGATGACTACATGAATTGTTCCGCCTGTTGTATAGCCGGTTAAACGTGCCATATTTAATGTTTCGGCAACAACGCCTTGACCAATAAATGCAGCATCACCATGAACCAGAATAGGCAAAGCAGAGGATAATGTTTTATCGGCTTTAATATCGTCAATAGCTCTTGCCATTCCTTCCACAACGGGATTGACTGCTTCCAAGTGACTTGGATTCGGAGCAAGTAATACTTCAATATTTTTGCCGGAGCGTGCTTGATAATCGCCGCGTGCGCCCATGTGATATTTTACATCACCACTGCCATGATAAGAGTCGGGATCGAATTTACCTTCAAATTCATCAAAAATCTTTTCATAAGGTTTATTTAATAAATGTGCAAGGACATTTAAGCGTCCGCGATGCGCCATACCGATAACAACGGCATGTAATTCTGCTTCAGCTGCTTGTTCCAAGACTTTTTCCATAAACGATAATGTAGTTTCGCTGCCTTCCAGAGAAAATCGTTTATGCCCTATAAATTTTGTATGCAAATATTGTTCGAATGCTTCGGCTTCCAATAAACTGAGATAATTATATTTTTTCTCTTCTTTATCGAATTTTACTTCAAAATGCGAAGGTTCGATTCTGTCTTGCACCCATTCACGTTTATCGGGGTCATTAATATGCATGAATTCAATACCGATTTGACGGCAATAGGTATCGCGCAAAGATTCGATAATATCTCGCAATGTAGCACGGTTAACGCCGCCGAGTCCGCCGGTATCGAATTGACGGTCAAGATCCCATATAGTAAAACCATATTGCGAAGGATCTAAATCGGGATAATAATAAGTTTGTAAGCCAAGAGGATTGAGATTCGCTTGCAAATGACCGCGCACACGGTAAGAATGGATTATTTTTGCCACGAGTGCTTCTTTGTCTAAGACTTCAAGTTCATTTTGTGAACCGAAAGGATTTAAGCGTTTGTCGGTAGCCCAACGCATTGGCTCGAAAGGGATTTGTAATTGCGCAAAAATCTGATCATAGAAATTATGCTGTCCGAGAATTAATTGGCTGAGATAAGCAAGAAATTCACCGGATTCCGCCCCTTGGATAATACGATGGTCATAAGTTGAGGTGATATTGAGTACTTTACTGATAGCCAGCGTTGAAAGAACTTCGGGCATGACCGCCTGAAATTCCGCAGGGTATTCGATACCGCCTGTGGCAATGATAAGCCCCTGACCTTCCATCAGACGCGGCACGGAAGCCATAGTTCCAATCGTACCGGGATTAGTCAATGATATGGTTGCGCCAGTCAGTTCATCTACGGTAAGAGCATTTTTGCGTGAGCGAGCAATCAAATCATCATAAGCAGCACAGAATTCGGCAAAAGATAATTTACCGGCATCTTTGATGGAGGGAACAACCAACATCCGCGTACCGTCTTTGCGAGTGGTGTCCACTGCCAAACCAATATTGATACCATTGCGACGAACACGTGCGGGCTTACCGTCAATATAGGTAAAGGTATCGTTCAAACTTGGGTATTTTACCAATGAACGCACCAAAGCCCAAGCAAGTATATGAGTAAAACTTACTTTCGCTTTGCGACGAGTTGCCAAAAATTTATTGAGCAAGCGACGATTCTCTTCAAGTACCTTCACGGGAATTGCACGAAAAGAGGTTGCTGTCGGCACATTAAGACTATTATTCATATTGTCAGCGATACGCGCCGGAATGCCACTGAGAATCTCCGGTTTATCGTTCGGTCCAAGATTGATGTTTGTCTGTTTCACTGTGTTTTGGGGTTTACTCTCTGAAATAATTTGGGTGGATTGTTGTTGAGCCGATAATTCCGGTTTTGGTTCGGAAACTGTCGGTGGCGATGATGCAGGTTGTGACATGACAGCAGCCGTTTGCACAAGATTTGCTGTTGGCACAGTCATACCTTCAACTCCATTAACTGTTGGTTTGTATTGAGTTAGAAAATATTGTCGCCACTGATCGCTTACTGAATCCGGATCAATAATAAAGTCCGCATATAAAGCATCAATGTACGCGCTATTTGGGCTTAACATAATGCAATTGTAATTATGAAACATAAGAAATATGCACAAAATTAGGCAATTATATTGCCAAATATCGTTTTTTTTAGACAGCATGGACAAAATGAGAAAATTGTCATCAAGTATATGAAGTTTTCATAACATTTTGTAAAGTGAAAATTTTTCCTTAATTTAGATTTAGTCTAAATAAGATTTTTGTCAATTTTTGAGTTTTCTATGAAAAATACTATGAAACGTATTGTTGTTTTCGCATCGCTTGCCTTGTTCATGATTGGCTGTTCCGAAGAGTCTCCGGTGGAACAACTTCCAGCATTAACAGTTCCACAGACTTATGATACAGCGGGCTTTGCAGCAGCATCAAAGCAACCTCTTTTGTGGCGTGCTTCGCTCGTAAATCTGACTAATGAGATAAAGAAGGGCAGAACGAAAGGGACTAAACTTGATCTTGCTCAATTGAATCTTTTATTTAATGAGAATGGCTTTGCAGCAACCTCAACATCGTATTATCGCACGATACTTGAGACATATATGCAAGAAATTGTGTACGCCAGCGGCACGGAGTATGATCCGTTCAAAACACCGGAACAAAATGGTCAAGGGGGCGTTTTGGGGGCTTATCTTTTCGATGAAAAAGGTATTGAACCCGAACAACTTATAGAAAAAGGTCTGTTCGGAGCGGCTTTGTATCATTATGCGGTGATGCAATATTTAACTGGCACAATCACCCAAGAAAAATTGCATCAAGCACTTGTACTGTTTGGTGCCGATCCGAGTTTCCCGAATACCAACACCGCTGCAAATACGCAAAAACCAGATATTCACGGTGCATTATATGCTGCAAGACGCGATAATAATGATGGTAATGGTTTTTACCGCAGCATCCAAAAGAATTTCCGCATCGCTCAAGCAGCATTAGCAGCGGGCACAAAGTATTCCGCCGATTTACAGAATGCAATAAAAGCAATTCGTGAAAATTGGGAAAAAGCACTTCTTGCAACGGTTGTCAATTATTCTTATGCAACTGTAGATGGTCTGAAAAAGACTAATCCAACCCCAGCCGAAATCGGTGCCGCACTTCATGCTTATTCTGAAGGAGTCGGATTTATTCATGGATTTAAAACTATTCCCAATAAAATTATTACCGATGCACAAATTGATGAAATTCTAACATTGATGTTGGCAACAGACCCACAAAATGTGACATCATATTTATTTGTGACAGAACCGGCAACATATTTGAAAAATTTTGATGATATCCGTAATAAAATTAAAGCAATTTATGGTTTTAGTGATGCGGACATGGAAGCATTCAAAAAAAATTGGATCAGCGAACAAAAAAGATAATATCGTAATGCTATGAAAAAATATGTATTTGTCTTTCCATTGGTCATACTATTGGTATTACAAAGTTGCGGCAATGAATCCACGAATAATATAACTCCTGATTCTTTTAACAGAAGAGCTCTTTTGTCATATTATGCCGATTCTTTGATAATACCGGAATATGAAAGATTAGCGGGAACAACGCAAATCCTTTCCAATTCAGTGACTGATTTTATCAATAGTCCCACAATTGCGACATTGCAAAATGCTCAAAATTCATGGATACAAAGTTATACACAGTGGCAGTATTGTTCTTTGTTTAATTTTGGTCCGGCTGTTGGCACATTTGGTACTTTACTCGAAGATATTGCTACTTTTCCGGTCAAGGTTTCCGGTGATCAAGTAAGAAAAGGCATTGAGGATTATATTATAGCGGGTGATAACTCGCTCAATAACTTTGCCCGTGATACACGTGGATTTATGGGCGTTGAATATCTTTTATTCAGTGGTACGAATGAAGAGATTATTGCCAAATTCATGGGCAGTGAAGGTCAAAAAAGAAAAAATTATTTACAAGCAATTACCCAAGATATTCATAATAGGGTAGTTAGCTGCGGAAATAGTTGGAAATCATATACATCAGATTTTATTGCACGAAACGGTACGGATGCAGGTAGCTCCATTTCCGAATTATACAATGAATTTGTGAAAAGCTTTGAATCAATAAAAAACTATAAATTAGGTATTCCTTTGGGTAATAGGGTAGGACAAACAAAACCTGAACCGGCAACGGTGGAAGCATATTATAGTGGTTTGGGATTTAGGATGCTGACATATCATTGGCAAACAATTGTCAGAGTGTGGAATGGGCAAACACGCCATGGACATGATGGGATAGGGTTTAAAGAATATATAGAAAGTACCGTCGGCGGTAAAGAATTAAGTGCTTCAATAGTTCAACATATTGGCGATGTGGAAAAATCACTTCAACAATATCCACCGGATAAGGCTTTGTCGGATGCAGTGATAAATGAACAAGCAAAAGTGAATGAGATATTTACCGAATTGCAGAAGATAACCAGATTTTTTAAAAGTGATATGTCATCACTGTTAGGCATCAGTATTACATATTCAAGCGGGGACGGTGATTAAATCATTGGGCTTCATAAGTCAGTATATATCATGGACGACTTCGTCATATTCATTAGCATTCTTTAGAGTAATCTTTGGAATGCTAATGCTCTTTAGTACTCTTCGTTTTATTGTTCTTGGTTGGATTGAAGAACAATATATTCAGCCGTCATATCATTTTCCTTATTATGGTCTTGAGTTCATTCAAGCATATTCACCGGAATTTGTCTATGGACTTTTCCTATGTTTATTGCTTTCCACGATTGGCATCATACTCGGTTTTTACTATCGAGTAAGTATAATAGTGTTCTTTCTGGTATTCACGTATATTGAACTTATTGATAAAACATATTATCTGAATCATTATTATTTTCTCAGTGTAATGGCGGGTATTTTATGTTTTATACCGGCTCATATTGTCTGTTCAATAGACAGTAAACGCAATCCTTCCTTTGTAGCTGAAACTGTGCCGCGTTATTATGTGGATATTATACGATGTATGATAGCTATTGTCTATGTCTATGCTGGAATTGCAAAAATTAATTCTGAGTGGTTGCTGAAAGCTATGCCACTCTCTTTGTGGTTGCCTGCACAAGATACTTTCCCTTTGATTGGTTTTATTTTCAAAGAGCGAGTCACTGCGTATATATTCAGTTGGGGTGGGATGTTATTCGATTGCACTATACCATTTTTTCTCATGATGAAAAGGACTCGCATTCTTGCTTTTTGTGCCGTACTTTTTTTTCATGCAATGACTGGGTATTTTTTTCAAATTGGTGTTTTTCCTCTGATTATGTCATTGAGTGTTCTCATTTTTTTTGATGCAAATTTCCATAAAAAAGTACTTTCCTTATTTTATCGACCATCAGATTATTCATCAGGTTCTCCATATATGCCACATATAAGCATTCCCTATATTTTTGCAATAATACTTTTTGTACAAATTATAGTGCCTTGGCGTTTTCTGCTGTATCAAGGTAATCGTTTTTGGACAGAACAGGGCTATCGTTTCGGTTGGAGAGTTATGCTGATGGAAAAATCCGGTTCTGCAACATTTTTTGTTAAAGATGCACAATCGGGAAAAGAAGGAATGGTGATTAACAGTGAATTTTTGAATCGTCATCAAGAGAAACAAATGGCGATGCAACCCGATATGATAGTACAATTTGCACATTTCTTGGGTGATTATTATAGACGAAAAGGTATGATGATTGCGGCGGTACGGGCTGAAGTATATGCAACTCTTAATGGTCGCCCAAGCAGATTATTGATAGATCCGAATATCAATCTTTTAGAATGTTCCGATGACTTTAGCGAAAAACAATGGATATATCATTACAACGATTAATTGTTCCTCTTTTGTGTATTATTTTATCATTGCTTCATGCATCTGCTGCAGAGGTAAATGTAAAAACATATACCGTACAATGCACTGTTATTAACTCCCGTACAAAAAAAGGGATTTCTTCAGCCACAATTTTTGCTAAACAATCAGCACTATCATTACGCACTGATTCATTGGGAAGGGTAATTCTGCAGCATAGGGGAGCGCAACCTATTCTCTATACATTTTCCGCAAAGGGTTATTTTGAGAGAAAAGTTCGATTATCCGCACGTTCTGATACAAATTTTACTATAGTTCTTGTGCCGGATTCGTATGAAGGAAAAGAAATTGTTGTTGAAGCCGACCGTTCCGATGGTGCAACTGAATTTCACATGCCTTCAATATCGGATGTAACAATTTATGAATCGAAAAAATCGGAACAAATACTTCTGGAAGAATTACCGATTAATCGTGCTTCCAATACAGCACGACAAATTTACAGTAGAGTTGCCGGAATAAATGTCTGGGAAAATGATGGTTCCGGCGTGCAACTCAATATTGGTGCACGTGGCTTAAGTCCAAATAGAACATCGAATTTCAATACACGACAAAATGGTTATGATATTAGTGCGGATGCTTTGGGATATCCCGAAAGTTATTATACGCCTCCGGCAGAAGCCTTAGAAAAAATAGAAGTCATACGCGGTGCCTCTTCTTTGCAATACGGTACACAATTCGGCGGTATGTTAAATTTCAGTATTCATAAACCAACACTTGCCGACACCACATTAACGATAGAATCTTTGCAATCCGCCGGTTCATTCGGGATGTTGAGTACATTCAACAGTATCAATACTCGTTACAAATCTATTGGAATATATGGCTATTATCAATCAAAAAAAGGGGATGGGTGGCGACCTAATTCGCAATATTCCTTACAAAATATATATGTAGCGTCGGATATTAGTGTCACGGATAATATTGTTCTTGGTTTTGATTATACACGTATGGATTATTTGGCAAAACAACCCGGTGGTTTATCCGATGCGGATTTTGCCCGTAATCCCCAACAATCATTGCGTGCAAGAAATTGGTTTGAGGTGCAATGGAATGTATTTTCGGCGCGTATTGATGCACGATTACATCATGATATCAAAATTAAATCACAGTTTTTTGGTTTGATAGCAGAACGCGGTGCTTTAGGTAATTTAGAACGAATTACGGTTGCTGATTTAGGACAAAACAGACAATTACTTTTCGATGAATATGCTAATTGGGGCAATGAAACACGTATTATTGTGCAACATGATTTTGTCGGTGTTCCTTCTTCTTTAGCGATGGGCTTTCGTGTATATTCCGGCACAACAGTCCGAAAGCAAGGTGACGGTTCAGCAGATTCTTCCGCTAATTTTACTTTTCTGTCACCGAATAAGCTTGAAGTTTCTGATTTTAGATTTCCTAATACGAATAATGCTTTTTTTGTCGAAAATATTTTTAATGTATCGGATAATTTCAGTATCACACCCGGATTGCGCTATGAATATATTGCCACCCGTGCCCAAGGATATTATTCACAAATTACTCGTGATTTTGCAGGAAATATTGTAGCAGATACAATGATTCGCGAATCTGTGGAAAAACCAAGACAATTTGTGCTTTTTGGTATCGGTGCAAGTTGGCGACCCTCCGAAGCATTGGAGATATATTCGAATATTTCACAAAACTATCGTTCTGTGACTTTTAGCGATATTCGTGTTGCAAATCCTAATATTGTCGTTGATACAAATTTGCAAGATGAGCGCGGTTATAATATTGATATTGGTTTTCGAGGTATTCCGGTTCAAGGTATTTATTGCGATATTTCAGTCTTTTATCTTGGCTATAATAATCGTATCGGCTTATTACAAAAAGCGGATGCCCCGCCTTTATATTTACCATATCGTTTTCGCACCAATATTGCCTCGTCTTTTACTGCCGGCATAGAATCCTATACTATGGTGCAATATGCACGATTATTGAATTATTCATTTCCTGTAGATTTAAGTACATTTTTTAACATTGGTTATCAATATGGTATTTACAGCCAAGCAGCATCCGATAAGTCCATTGCAGGCAAAGAAGTGGAATTGGTGCCACCGCTGACAATGCGTATTGGGGCAACCGTCGGATATGGTGATTTGAGTGCTACTGTATTATATTCTTTTACTGACCGGCATTTTTCGGATGCAACCAATGCCGAGCGTTCATCCACAGCGGTTATAGGTATCATACCCGCATATAGTATCGTAGATATTTCTGCTCGTTGGCATTATGGTATATTCATAATTGAGGGCGGCATTAATAATATTTTGGATAATCTCTATTTCACACGTCGAGCTGATGGCTATCCCGGTCCCGGAATCATTCCTGCCGATCCCCGTACTTTCTATGCTACGGTGGGGGTGAAACATACATTGTGAGTGATGATTCCCGGCTTCATCTCCCATCATTCTAAGTCGGACGCTCATCTACGGGCGTGTATCTGCATTCGTATCTATGCGATAGCTTACTCAATTTTCCGGCATTTCATCGTCTAATGACTAATTTTGTACTCAACTTTACAAATTTCTTTGATAATTTCATTCACACTTTTAGTATAAGGATACAGAATATGGCAATTCATGGTTGCGATTATATGGGCATATATGACTTATTGTCGCCTGAAGAAAAAATGGTACAGGAGTCAGTGTCAGATTTCGTTGATAATGAAGTACTTCCGATCATTGAGAAGCATTATCAAGCAGGTACTTTTCCTATGCATTTAGCGGAAAAAATGGCAGAACTTGGTGTTTTCGGTATTACTTTACCGCAAGAATATGGTTGTGCCGGAGCCAATAATGTTTGTTATGGACTTGCGATGCAAGAGTTAGAGCGTGGTGATTCGGCTGTTCGTTCTTTTGCCTCGGTGCAGAGTTCTCTCGTGATGTATCCTATTTATACCTATGGCTCAGAAGAAATTCGCCGTAAATGGTTGCCGAAACTTGCTTCTGTGCAAGCGATTGGTTGTTTTGGCTTAACCGAGCCGGATTTTGGGTCAAATCCCTCGGGTATGATTACCAATGCAGTAAAAATTGATGGCGGCTATCTTCTTAATGGTGCTAAAATGTGGATAACCAATGGCACTCTTGCAGATGTCGCTGTCGTGTGGGCTAAATTTGAAGGTAAAGTGCGCGGATTTCTCGTCGAAAAAGGAATGAAAGGTTTTACTGCACCGGAGATGAAAGGCAAACATTCCTTACGTGCTTCGGTCACAAGTGAATTGGTGTTTCAAGATGTAGAAATTCCCGAAGAAAATGTGCTTAATGTGGAAGGTTTACGAGGACCGCTTTCTTGCTTAACACAAGCACGATATGGTATTTCTTGGGGTGCAATAGGCGCAGCTTTAGCTTGTTATGAATCATCATTAAATTATGCAAAATCGCGTATTCAATTTGACAAACCGATTGCATCATTTCAATTGGTACAAGAAAAATTAGTCTATATGCTCAATGAAATTACCAAAGCACAATTATTATGTTATCATTTGGGTAGATTAAAAGATGCAGGCACAATGCGTCCGCAACAAGTATCCATGGCTAAAAGAAATAATGTTGATATTGCAATTCAGATTGCACGTATTGCTCGTGATTTGCACGGTGCAAACGGTATTTTGGATGAATATCCGATTATGCGTCATGCAAATAATTTGGAATCTGTACGCACGTATGAAGGAACTCATGATATTCATACCCTAATTCTTGGTGCAGATATTACAGGTATTCAGGCATTCTCATAATATATACACACGAAAAGATGTGGTTAGGGAGTACAGGTGTTTCATAACTTCAATAATTAAGGAGACATTGTGAAAAACTCCTTCAGTATTTTATCATGCAATAATGTTGAGTGAAGGTGACCCTCTCTTTGAACTTTTGTTCAGGAGAGGTTTTTTTTGAATTTTGACTTACGAATACCAATGTAATATTCTTGAATTACATCAGGGAGTTTCTAAGATTTGTAGAAATCATAATATTCTTCTTTTCATTTATTATTCACGGTGCATGTAGCTGCACATAGTGTCATTACAACTCCCATCTACTCCGTAGATTTATCATAAAAACTTGATTGTTGTTTTGTTCTGTGTCAGTACATCATGCTGATTGAGCTTCAACGCTGAATTTTGTGCATCGCGGCTACAATTAACGTAAGATATGCGGCTTTGAAGAACCCGTCATCATCTTCATTGGCGGGCAGACGACAAGCGAACACAGTCTTGGGATGTTTGACCAGAAATCAACAAAAGCAGTTTATGCTTTTGCTAAGTTTAAATCAGAATACAAGAATTAACCGTATGGGGTGATTCAGCCATTGTAGGGCGATATAATTTTAGCGGAAGTTCACCGATGGGTTATATAAACTTGTTGGTTCGCACTCAAACAAACGACTGCATTACCTTTGTGCTCAATGATCTGAAGATGCATGCTACACTAATACTCAAGATTACATCAAAGAGAAGATCAAGATATATCCAAATCCTGTTCAGAAGAGGTAACAGTAAAATTCTTTCATAGTACACCTTTAGAACCGTATCTCATCACGATTACTAATTCTTTTGGTAAAACGTTGCACACTGATTATATCACTACACAAGAAGTTCGTATTCCTTGTATGTCTTTACGCCAAGGAGTTTATGCACTCTCAATCCTTACAGGTACAGTCCTTTTGTAGAGTGAATAGTTGTCCAACATTGAGTCATGTTTTTATCATCGCGAAGAATCGTAGTAAGTATGGTATCAATAACGGTTATGGTGAATCTAAGTTGAAAAATTCAGTTAGTTGTTATTTATCAATAAATTACATGTTTTTATTGAAGCTAATATCTGCATTGATGTTTTAAGAAAGAACAAAAAAAACAAAGAAAAACTTTGTGTAATAATTTTTTTTCATATTTTTGCAAGCTCAAAAGTAATGGGTAGGTGGCCGAGGGGTTAAAGGCGACAGACTGTAAATCTGTTCTCATTCGAGTACGGAGGTTCAAATCCTTCCCTACCCACATTACGATTCAGTGTGCGGGAGTAACTCAGTTGGTAGAGTCACAGCCTTCCAAGCTGTTGGTCGCGAGTTCGAGTCTCGTCTCCCGCTCTACGTACATAGACACAAAGAATCAAGTTGGGGACAAATCAAGAAGTGTAATACTTATCAATAACGATAATGAGCAAAGCAGTTTCTTGATTGATAAAACGCTGATGTAGCTCAGTGGTAGAGCACTTCCTTGGTAAGGAAGAGGTCGTCGGTTCAATCCCGATCATCAGCTCTACAAGAGTTAATCTTTACGGGTGTGGCTCAATTGGTAGAGCAGCGGTCTCCAAAACCGCAGGTTGGGGGTTCGAGTCCCTCCGCCCGTGCATAAAACATGACAAATGCGGCATTCTTTATCACAAGTAAAAAGTTTAGCACAAATTACGATTCGGATCAAAACATGATTGCTTCCATAAAATCAACAATAGCAGATGTGACGAAAGAGATGAAAAAGGTCTCTTGGCCAACTAAGCAACAATTGTCTGAATCCACAGTTGTTGTTATAACAACATGTGCAATTTTGACATTATTTGTATGGGTAATTGATATTGCCATGGCTTGGTTGAATCAAACAATATTTTAATCGTCCCACAAGCTAACCACAATTGTCCATTTCGTTTATTTACCATCTCAATGCACACAAATCCATGAGTGAACAATATACAGACAAATCTCATGAAACCGTAGTGGGTGAATTACCAAAATGGTATGTTCTGCGCACATTTACGAGTCATGAAACTAAAGTAAAAAGTGCGATTGAGCTTGAACTCAAAAGAAATAATATTGACCCGGAAACTGTTAATGTTGTTATACCTTATGAAACAGTTTTTGAGGTTCGTAATGGCAAAAGACGTACTCGGATTAAAAACTTCTTGCCCGGATATGTGCTTATTGAAATGGTTATGAACAAAAGAGTAAAAGAAATTATAGTTCATACACCGGCGGTTGTAGGGTTTGTTGGCACTAAATCAGAACCCACACCACTTCAAAAGGAAGAAGTTGATCGTATTCTTGGCAGGGTAGAAGAGCGTAAAAATATATCAACTATTGAAACAGCCTTCAATGTTGGCGATCCGGTTAAAGTTATCGAAGGTCCATTTGCGAACTTCTCCGGTACGGTCAAAGAAGTTAACAATGAGAAACAAAAACTCAAGGTTGAAGTAGGGATATTGGGACGTAAAACGCCGGTAGAACTTGATTTCGGTCAAGTTGAAATGGAAAACCATTAAGCAAAAACATAAATTTGATCACATAATAATTACGATGTACAATGGCAAAAAAAGTTATTGGCTCATTCAAACTTCAGTTAAAAGCCGGTGCAGCTACAATGGCACCACCGGTTGGACCGGCATTTGGTCAGCGCGGTCTTGCAGGTATGGAGTTTGTCAAGCAGTTTAATGCACGGACAGCAAAAGAAGGTGATACTATTATTCCTGCAGTAATTACATATTACTCCGACAAATCCTTCACATTTGAACTTAAGGCACCGCCGGCTGCCGTATTAATTATGAAAGCACTTGGCTTACAGGGTGGTTCAGCAGAACCCAACCGTGTAAAGGTTGGTCATTTATCCAATGTAACGCTTGAAGAAATTGCCAAGAAAAAAATGAATGATCTTAATTGCCACACCATGGATAGTGCAAAAAGTCTTATTAAAGGTACAGCACGAAGCATGGGTGTCACCTGCGATTAATCTATTGTAAATCAAAAACTTATAACGCATATTTATATTATTGATTATGAAACGTCACGGAAAACGCTACCGCGCACTTGTAAAGTCTTATGATGCAAAAGCAACATATGCATTAGGTGATGCCATAGCATTAGTCAAAAAAAATGCAACTGCAAAATTTGATGAATCATTTGAAATTGCAGTACGTTTGGGGGTAGATCCTCGTAAAGCTGATCAATTGGTACGCGGCACTGTCAGTTTGCCTCATGGAACCGGCAAGACGGTACGTGTATTAGTACTTGCTAAAGGTCCAAAAGCTCAAGAAGGTACGGCTGCCGGAGCTGACCATGCAGGTTTTGAAGAATATATCGAAAAACTTCAAGGTGGTTGGGCAGATATTGATGTTATTATCGCAACGCCTGATGTTATGGGTGAAGTCGGTAAACTTGGACGTATTCTCGGTCCTAGAGGTCTTATGCCTAACCCTAAAAGTGGCACTGTGACATTTGATGTGGGTAAGGCAGTTAAAGAAATCAAAGCAGGTAAAATTGAATACCGCGTTGATAAACAAGGCAATGTTCATGCTTCTGTAGGGAAATGCTCTTTTTCTCCGGAACAACTCTCTGACAATATTCATGCATTTTTCCAAAGTGTTGTTCGTGCCAAGCCACAAACTTCTAAAGGAAAATATGTACGAGGTGTTGCGTTTAGTTCAACAATGGGCGTTGGTGTTACAGTGAATGACCAATCAATCGCACACGAATAATATTTTTTTACAAGCGGCTATTATGCACATATCGTAAATGTACGCTTCTACCATCAGTTATGCTGATTGGTACATATACGATACAATATATATAAACAGGAAAAGCAGTATGGTGACGAAACAGCAAAAACAGGAAACGGTAGCGGAACTTGTAGAACTGCTTAAAGATGCACAAGGAATTTACCTTCTTAATTTTAATCGTGTTTCAGTAAAAGAAGAACGTGAGCTTCGCGCTGAATTTAGAAAAGGTCAAGTCAAATATAGAGTGGCAAAAAATACGCTTATAAAGCGTGCATTTGAAATCGTAGGTGGCTACGATATTCCGGACTCATATTTGAAAGGACAAACCGGTATTGCTCTGGGTTATGAAGATCCGATTGCTCCGGCAAAAATTCTTAAAGATTACACGAAAAAAAATGATAAGCTTCAGGTAAAAGCAGCTGTCATCGAAAAGCAATTATATGATGGTTCAAAACTGGCACTCGTTGCATCATTGCCAACGCGTCCAGAACTTATTGCTGGAATTCTCGGCAGTTTGGAAGCTCCGATTTCCGGTATCGTCGGTTCAATCAATGCCGTCATGCGTGATCTTGCATCGGTTATTGAAGAAGCCGCAAAAAAACGTGCTGCATAAAATATGCAGTATTCAATATTTTATTTGTAAACAATTTTTATTTGGAGAAATAGACAATGTCAGCTATTATTGATGAACTCGTAGAAAAAATCAGTAACCTTACGCTTGCAGATGCAGCAGAATTGAAAAAAGCACTTGAAGATAAATTCGGTGTTACAGCAGCAGCTCCTATGATGATGGCAGCCGCTCCGGCAGCAGCAGCAGCAGAAGCAGTTGAAGAAAAAACTGAATTTGATGTTGAATTAACAGATGCCGGTGCTCAAAAACTTAATGTTATTAAAGTTGTTCGTGAAGTTACAGGCTTAGGTTTGAAAGAAGCGAAAGACCTCGTTGAGGGTGCTCCTAAGGTTGTAAAAGAAGCAGCATCTAAAGAAGAAGCAGAAGCATTGAAGAAAAAACTTGAAGAAGCCGGTGCTAAAGTTACTTTGAAGTAAGTTCAAAGTATATGAATTCGATACGTGTTTTACACATAATCGAATCATAATGTACGCATTGTTTGGTTAAAAGACTATCATTTAGTGATAGTCTTTTTTCAACTTATATTTTCTGCTATCAAACACTCGCCATTTGGCAAACAACTAATGAAATATACCGAATAGGTACAACATAATTTTGTAGGATTCTTCTGCTGTTTCCAGTGGGAATCCTACTTTTTTTTCTGTTGCATTCTATGACGGTATAATCTTATTTAAGGGCGGAACTAACACCGTCATATTACGAAACTTTCCTATCCTTTTGAACAGGAGTTCTTCGTGAAGAATAAAGTAAAATCAGCTACCGAAGGCGAAATGGTACGCCTTACTGAACGTATTTGGTTCGGTGATATAGAAAAAGAAAAACATTATCCCGATTTACTCGCATTGCAAATTCAATCTTTTAAGGATTTTCTCCAAGAAGATGTACCGGCATATGAGCGTAAAGCAATGGGCTTACAAAATGCTTTTCTTCAAAATTTTCCCATTGATGATAACTCTGAAACTTATCAGTTAGAGTTTTTGGAGTATTATGTAGAAAAACCAAAATACGGTGAAGAAGAGTGCAGAGAGCGCGAACTTAGTTATTCTAAAGCACTCAAAGCAAAGTTACGTTTATCAAGTAAAGCCGATCCATCATCAGAAGATTATATAGACCCTATTGTCCAAGATGTCTATCTAGGAAATATTCCGATGATGACAAATCGAGGAACCTTTATTATTAATGGTGCTGAACGCGTTATAGTGAGCCAGTTGCATCGTTCACCCGGGGTTTTCTTCGATGAAGCACTTCACCCAAACGGTACAAAAATATTTACAGCGCGTGTTATTCCATTCAAGGGTTCGTGGATTGAGTTTACAACTGACATTAATGATGTCATGTATGCATATATTGACAGGAAGAAGAAATTTCCGGTAACAACCCTGTTGCGTGCTTTGGGGTATTCATCCGATGAACAAATTATTGATTTATTCTCTCTTTCTACAAATATCCCGGCGGCTGATATTTCCGAAGCATATATCGGACGTCGTATTGCTGCTGATGTAATTGACTTAGGCACAGGAGAAATCATAGCCGTTCGTGATCAAGTTATTGATGAACCATTACTCGAACGTTTTAAACAAGCTGAATTGATTTCGATTAAGGTTTTTGCCTATGAATCAACATCTGATGAGCCTGTGATTGCTAAAACTTTAGCAAAAGATACAACAAGAAGCTATGCAGAAGCACTTGAAGTGATTTATCGCCAGATGCGCTCAACAGATGCACCAGACTTAGAAACTGCTGCAAGTTTATTGCAAAAATTGTTCTTTGATGATAAACGCTATGATTTGGGTATAGTAGGACGCTTCCGAATAAATGAAAAATTGGGTATCACTGATACGCCACTGACATTCACCATTTTACGTATTGAAGATTTAGTATCGATAATTCTATATCTTATTGAATTGCACGGACAAAGAGCGGCAACAGATGATATTGACCACCTATCTAATCGTCGTGTTCGAACAGTTGGTGAACAATTGACCGCTCAGTTTGCATTGGGACTCAATCGTATGGCTCGGACAATGAAAGAGCGTTTAAGTATTCATGACGAACATGTTCCGACACCATCAGAATTGGTCAATGCTCGAACAATCACAAGTGTTGTTAATCAGTTCTTTGGAACAAATCAATTATCGCAGTTCATGGATCAAGTCAATCCTCTATCGGAATTGACCCATAAACGTCGTACTTCTGCTCTTGGACCGGGTGGTTTGACACGTGAGCGTGCCGGTTTTGAAGTTCGAGACGTTCACTATACACATTATGGTCGTTTATGTCCTATTGAAACGCCGGAAGGTCCGAATATCGGTCTGATTTCTTCTTTAGCAATTCATGCGCGAATTAATGAATACGGTTTTATTGAAACACCATATCGTAAAGTTGTCAATGGTCGTGTTACAAAAGATATAGAGTATTTGCCTGCTGACAAAGAAGAAGGCAAAATTATTGCACCGGCATCAACGGAACTTGATGAAAATGATAATATTATCGGCGATAGGATTAAAGCGCGTCAATCAGGTGACTTCGTTATTGTTCATCCCAATGAAATTGATTATTTCGATATTTCGACCGATCAAATTACATCTTCAGCAGCCGCTTTAATACCATTCCTTGAGCATGATGACGCGAATCGTGCATTGATGGGTTCAAACATGCAACGCCAAGGTGTTCCTTTATTGCGTCCAAGAGCACCTATCGTAGGTACAGGCATGGAAGCGCGTGTTGCTCGTGATTCACGTGCTTTATTAACCGCTATTGAAGATGGGGTCGTCGAGTATGTATGTGCCGACTATATTCGTGTACGTTATGATGACAATCGCTCGGAGAGAGAGAAACTGATTTCATTTGACAAAACTGAGCCGGTTGTTTACAAATTACACAAATTCTTCAGAACGAACCAAGATACAGGTATAAATCAACGACCTTTGGTAAAAGCGGGTCAGAGAATCCTGAAAGGGCAACCATTAGCTGATGGTGCTGCGACTGAAAACGGTGAATTAGCGCTTGGACAAAATGTACTTGTTGCCTTCATGCCTTGGCGTGGTTATAACTTTGAAGATGCTATTATTATCTCGGAAAAACTCATTGCCGATGATATTTATACATCTGTTCATATTGTTGAATTTACGCAACAAGTTCGTGATACAAAACGTGGTGAAGAAGAATTCACGCGTGAGATTCCGAATGTAAGTGAAGAAGCAACAAAAGACTTAGATGAAAGAGGTATTGTACGTATAGGAACGAAGGTCAGAGAGAGTGATATCCTTATCGGTAAAATTACCCCCAAAGGTGAAACCGATCCAACACCGGAAGAGAAACTCTTACGAGCAATTTTTGGTGATAAAGCAGGTGATGTGAAAGATGTATCACTAAAAGCAACACCGGGTTTGAAGGGTACTGTCATTAATACAAAACTCTTTAGTCGTCGTATTCATGCCAGCGATGCAGAAGCTCGTCAAGAAGAGAAAAAACGTCAAGAAATGATTACGAAACATGAAGTTCGTAAAATTCGTGAATTGCAGGAAGATTGTATCGAACGTCTTGGGACATTACTCAATGATCAAAAAACATTAGGATTGTCACTCATTGGTGGTCAAGTTGTTTTCCGTGCAGGTTCAACCATTACCACAGAAGATATCAAGGCAAAATTCAGCGAAGGCATTCTTGATCTTGATGCTCTTGACTTGGATAAACCGGTTGTTGCAGATGAAGAATTGGCGCGTGATGTTCGTACATTGGTCTATAATTATTCCATGACACGTGATGATATTCGCAGTGATAGTCATGCTGAACGTAATAAAATTGGTCAAGGCGACGAATTACAGCCGGGAATTCTTCAGATGGCAAAAGTCTATATCGCTAAGAAACGCAAACTGCAAGTTGGTGATAAAATGGCTGGAAGACACGGTAATAAAGGTATCGTATCGAAGATAGTGCCGGTAGAGGATATGCCATTTTTACCGGACGGTACACCTGTGGATATTGTTCTTAATCCGCTTGGCGTACCTTCACGTATGAATCTTGGGCAGCTCTATGAAACTGCACTTGGTTGGGCAGGTAAAAAACTTGGGGTAAAATTCGCTACACCGATTTTTGATGGGGCTACATGGGATGAAGTAGGTGATTATCTTGAAAAAGCAGGGCTTCCGCGAACAGGTAAAACACCATTGTTTGATGGACGTACAGGCGATAGGTTCGATAATGAAGTAACGGTTGGCGTTATTTATATGTTGAAACTATCTCACCTTGTCGAAGACAAACTTCATGCTCGTTCTATCGGTCCATACTCATTGATTACACAGCAGCCATTGGGTGGTAAAGCTCAATTTGGCGGTCAGCGTCTTGGTGAGATGGAGGTATGGGCATTGGAGGCATACGGTGCTGCTTATACTCTTCAAGAGATGATTACCGTGAAATCTGACGATGTGCAGGGTCGTGCTAAAATGTACGAAGCGATTGTAAAAGGCGATAATATGCCAACACCTAATATTCCGGAATCATTCAATGTATTGATACGTGAATTGCAGGGCTTGTGCTTGGACGTTGAAATTGTCTAAGTTCTTTCATTGCCGAGTATTACTCGGATATATTATTCATAATTTTGAAACAATTTCTCTTTTTCAGGAGTAGAAGTACATGCAAACAATCCAAGCACCCCGAAAAGGATTTTCTTCTATAAAAATTAAGATTTCGTCTCCGGACGAAGTGCTCAACCGCTCACATGGTGAGGTCACAAAACCGGAAACAATTAACTACCGTTCATTCAGACCGGAAAAAGATGGTCTCTTTTGCGAGAAAATCTTTGGTCCGATTCGTGACTGGGAATGTGCATGCGGTAAATATAAGCGTATTCGATATAAAGGTATCGTGTGCGATAGATGTGGCGTAGAAGTAACGCAAAAATCTGTTCGCCGTGAAAGAATGGGACATATTATGCTTGCAGTACCTGTCGTGCATATATGGTTTCTACGTTCTTTGCCAAGTAAAATCGCTCACTCTTTGGGGATGCCCACTAAAGATGTTGAACGTATTGTCTATTATGAATCCTATGTAGTTATACAGCCCGGCAGCACAGGTTTACAGAAAAAAGACCTTCTTACCGAAGATCAGTATCTTGAAGTGTTGGCTAATTTGCCGCAAAATGAACTTGATATGGATGATGAAGACCCTCGTAAGTTCATAGCACTTATTGGCGGCGAAGCTATCAAAGAAATGTTGAAACGATTACAACCATTGGAGTTACATGAGGAATTGCGCACTGAAGTCATCAGTGATATTTCCATGACTCGTAAGCAAGAGTTGTTAAAACGTTTGCGTGTTCTCGAAGCATTTCAACCGCGTGCAGACGGTGAACCCAATAATCCCGAGTGGATGGTACTCGATGTAGTGCCGGTTATTCCACCGGATTTGCGTCCTTTGGTTCCATTAGAAGGTGGACGTTTTGCTACATCTGATCTTAATGACCTTTATCGTCGTGTTATCATTCGTAATAATCGTTTACGTCGCCTTATTGACATCAAGGCACCGGAAGTGATTTTACGTAATGAAAAACGTATGTTGCAAGAAGCCGTGGATGCATTGTTTGACAATAGTCGTCGTAGTGTAAGAGCTGAATCGCAACGCGCCTTGAAGTCACTTGCTGATACGTTAAAAGGTAAAGCCGGTCGCTTCCGCCAAAATCTTCTTGGTAAACGCGTTGATTATTCCGGTCGTTCGGTTATCGTCGTTGGTCCCGAGTTAAAAATTCATGAATGTGGCTTGCCGAAGGATATGGCGGTTGAATTATTTAAGCCGTTTATTATTCGTAAACTTATTGAGCGCGGCTACGTAAAAACCGTAAAAAGTGCCAAAAAGTTAGTCGAGCGTAAAACAAATGAAGTATGGGATATTCTTGAAAAAGTTATTGACGGTCACCCGGTGATGCTTAACCGTGCTCCTACTTTGCACCGTTTAGGTATTCAGGCATTTCAGCCTCGTTTGATTGAAGGTAAAGCTATTCAGTTACACCCATTGGTAACAACAGCGTTCAATGCTGACTTCGACGGTGATCAGATGGCTGTTCACGTTCCTATCAGTCATGAAGCTCAGCTTGAAGCATTGCTACTTATGTTGGCATCGCATAATATTATGCACACGCAACATGGTGATCCTATTGCAGTTCCATCTCAGGACATGGTCTTGGGCGCATATTATTTAACTAAAATGCGTCGCGGAGCAAAATATGAAGGCAAAGTATTCGGTTCATCTTCTGAAGTAATTATTGCATATAACTCAAAACAAATAGGACTTCATACAAAAATTAAAGTTCGTTGGAATAAACAAATGATTGAAACCACCGTTGGTCGTGTGATATTCAATCAAATCGTTCCAACTGAAATGGGATATATCAATGAATTACTGACAAAAAATCGCTTACGTCAGATTATTGGTCAAACATTCCGCAAAGCAGGATTGGCAAAAACTGTCGAATTCTTAGATAATATGAAAGAAGCCGGTTTTATGAATGCTACACGCGGCGGTTTATCTGTGAGTATTCATGATGTGGTTATTCCGATAGAAAAAGAAGCAATTATCAAAGATGCTCAAGGTAAAGTTGATAATATTGAGGATTTCTATCAAAATGGGGTAATCACTTCCGGTGAACGCTATAATAAAATTATTGATACATGGTCCACCGCAACCAATCGTGTTGCTGATAAATTGTATACCGATTTGCAAAAAGCTCAAGATGGTTTTAACACATTCTGGATGATGTTGGATTCTCAGGCGCGGGGTTCTAAAGAGCAAATTCGCCAGCTTGCCGGTATGAGGGGACTCATGGCTAAACCTCAAAAATCAGCAAGTAACAGCAGCGCTGAGTTAATTGAAAACCCAATTATTGCGAACTTCAAAGAAGGTTTGTCTATTCTGGAGTACTTCATTTCAACGCACGGTGCACGTAAAGGTCTTGCCGATACTGCTTTGAAAACAGCGGATGCCGGTTATTTGACACGTCGTTTACATGATGTGGCGCAAGATGTTATCATCTCCGAATTGGATTGTAATACCATTCGCGGTATGGACATGAAAGCACTCAAAGAAGGCGAAGATGTCAAAGAACCATTAGCTGAACGTATCGTTGGTCGTGTTGCTTTGGTTGATGTTATTGATCCGCTCACAGATAAGATGCTTATCACAGCCGGTTCTATCATTGATGAAGAAATTGCACAGAAAATCAGCGAAACATCCATAGAGTCTGTCATGATTCGTTCGGTGTTGACTTGTGAATCACGCCGTGGTGTTTGTGCAAAATGCTATGGACGAAATCTTGCAACAGGTCAATTAGTGGATATTGGAGAAGCCGTCGGTACTATTGCCTCACAGTCTATCGGTGAACCGGGTACACAGCTTACTCTTCGTACTTTCCACACCGGTGGTACTGCTATGTTGGATTCATCATCCTCTGTGGTAGTTGCTAAATTTGATGGTGTTATCCAATTTGAAAACATCAAAACTGTTATTTCCGAAGAAGAAGAAGAGCCACAAAATGTGGTTGTGAGCCGAAGTGGTGTTATCAACATCGTTGAGCCGGACAGCAATCGTATTCTCACTAAATACGATGCCGTTTACGGTGCTGTCATTAAAGTCAATGATGGAGATAGAATCAAAAAAGGCGATATGATTTATGATTGGGATCCATACAATGCCGTCATTATTACGGAAAAAGCGGGTACTGTTCGATATAAAGACCTTATACCGAATGTTACATTCCGTGAGGAAAATGATGAGCAAACAGGCCACATTACAAAAGTAGTTATTGATTCGCGTGACAGAACAAAAATGCCGGCACTCGAAATTGTTGATGAAAATGGTGAACCATTACAAACATATATCATTCCGACTCGTGCGCAAATCATTGTGGATGAAAACGATAATGTTATTATTGGTACAAAACTCGTCAAAATTCCGCGTGATCGTGGTCGTATGCGTGATATTACCGGAGGTTTGCCGCGTGTAACGGAATTATTTGAAGCACGTGCGCCACAAAATCCGGCAATTATTGCTGATATTGATGGTATTGTTTCTTTCGAGAAAGCAAAACGTGGTCAAAGAACAATCGCTGTCACGAGCTTGGATGGTCAAACACGTACAGAACATTCGGTTGCTACAAGCAAATATGTGTTGGTACAAGATGGCGATTTGGTACGTGCAGGTGATAGATTAACCGATGGTTCGATTAATCCGCATGATATTTTGCGTATCAAAGGTTTCGGTGCCGTGCAAGAGTATCTTGTGAATGAAATTCAAGAGGTTTACCGTATGCAGGGCGTGAAAATCAATGATAAACACATCGAAACGATTGTTCGTCAAATGTTGCAAAAAGTCCGCATCATTGATTCCGGCGATTCAACATTCCTTGAAAATGACCAAGTTGATAAAATGAAGTTCATGGATACTAATAATGAACTTAAATTATTGATGAAAGTGTTAGACAAAGGTGAATCCCGCTTAAAAGTCAGTGCTCTAATTACCAAGAAAAAATTGCGTGAAGTCAATAATGAACTTGCTAAAAAAGAAAAACAGCAAGTTATAGCAGAAACAGCGACACCTGCAGTTGCAGAACCGGTATTGCTTGGTATTACTCAAGCATCACTTCAAACAGAAAGCTGGTTGTCGGCTGCTTCATTCCAAGAAACAACACGTGTATTGGCTGAAGCATCAGTTGCTGCGAAATTAGATACACTCAATGGACTTAAAGAAAATATTATTCTTGGTCAATTGGTGCCTGCCGGTACCGGTATCCGTCGCTATCAAGAAATGTTGGTAACGAGTGAAATAGGTAATATTTTCGGAGCAGATGCCATTACATTAGAGCAACCGGCTCCGGAACCGGAATTGCCACCGCGTCGCTCAAATAGTCGTCGCCGTGTCGTGACTTAATGAACGGTGTGTATTTTATTAAAAAGCCCCATATCTATTTCTCGGATATGGGGCTTTTCTTTTTAAGACTAATAATTAATATAGTGTTACAAAGTAATGTTTTAAATTGGCGGAAATATAAAAATATGTGTGATTTTTACTGTTTTCTTGATGAATAAAAGAAACGATTATTTATTAAAATTATTCAAGCGAAATTTATCGAATAATAGTGAAAAATATCATTGTTGATGTAAGTAATGATTTATCTATCGTTGAATAATAAAAGACATTGTTTTTGAGCTAATGGTATGAGATTTAATAAAATATATCCCATTAGGCAGATGCGAAATATCAAGCCTGTCTGAATGTGATTGCAGCAATACATTTCCCATAAAGTCAAAAATTGAATATTTTCCTATTACATTCGTAAGAGTAATCAAATCATGAGCCGGATTTGGAAATACAGTCATGTCATTATTGCTAAAGATGAGCGGTAGCGATTCATCAATATCCGTCGTTGGTGTAACAGGATTATTGCATGAATAAACAGTTGCTCTTTTACCTTGATTTTCTATATATTCTTCACCGATAAACCAAATATCATGTTCTTTATTGCCAATAATGAAGTCATTGGGATAAAATGAGCTATGTGCATCAAAGAGTCTAAAATCGGCAAGTATTTTGCCATTTTCTCTAAACGCTATAAACCCATGTTTTTGATTAGCGTGTGGTAAACCAAGAGCGGCAAAGTAATTGTTTGGATGTTTTTGAATAGTCCGTATATCTGAATATGTAGGTATTGTATTTTGCCACTCGATAAAGCCATTGATATTAATGATCGCAATATATCCTTTTTTATCAATAATTTGTCCTTTATCATTACGAGTTCCGGTGTAACCTGCAATGAAGAAAGAATCATGGTCGAGCGGTCTGAGGCAAGTAATCGCAGCATTGATAGTTTTTGGTATTTTTACTTCACGTAAGAGAATTCCTTTATTATCAAGTGTATTTAAAGTAAAGCTGTTTGTTGAGTCAGAAAGATCAAAAGCGGGATTAGTAAATAGAAGGCATGAGAGCGAATCAGGCATAGCAAAAATATCGGAGAACTGCGCGGAGAAATCCAATCTATGAAACGCGGTCGTATCATTATAGAAGAATTGCAGATTCGATTGTTTATTTCTGAAGAGGAAAATATCTGTCCCATCAGCTAAGAAGACTCCATTGAAGTCATGCGACCAGCCGCTTGGGGCGAATTCACCTTTTTTTGTGAAGTAAAGTGACTCATACGTTTTTGGGTACATCGTATGTTTTGTTTGAATAATTGTTGATGTTACCATATCTAATTTACGATATGGAATTAACTTAACTTTTGATGGATATTTACAAGAATAGGGTCCGAACTCGACTGTGTGATATACATTTTTATACAGAGACATCTGTGGATTCCGAATGTCCATTCCCAATTTAAACGATGTATTCCTAGATCCCCCTTCATCGTAATTTTCATATACACATTCTTGAAAATATGCATATAAACTATCTCTCAAAATAATACCCGAGCGATATGTATTGTTGTATTCGGTTTGTTGATACTGTCCAAAGGAGTAACTTTGTGCATTATTCACTATGTAGTCTAATTTTTTTAAAGAAATAAGTGGAAAATCGCTAGTTGTAATATATCCGGTTTTGGTAATTGACTTTTGAGAAAGAGTATCGTGCACTGTAAGAGTGATATTATAGTACTTATTTCCTTTAAATATGTGGAGCGGATGAGAGTTTGTGTCTATTGAACCGTCGCCAAAATCCCATTTTCTTTTTTTTATCATACCTTGCGATCTATCGTTAAATTTAATTGTAAGTGGAGTAAGACCATAGTTCTTTTCAGAGTCGAAATCTACTTGAAGTAAAGGTAAAATAGTTATTACAATAGTTGCTTTTAATGTATCAATAAGCTGTTGTTTTCTTCTGACAAGAGATAGAGATACTTTATATTTCCCGGGTTTGTTATAGGTAGTAGTTACATATTGACCTATAGATTTCTTGTCATCGCCAAAATCCCATATGTATTCCATAATAGTACTATCTCGAATTGAGTTGAATATTATTGCTGAATCTTGATATCGGATGTGATGTGATGTGTAGATAACCGAGCGTAAGGAATCAATGTTTTTTGATAATGATACATTGACTAGTTGATTGTTATCTAAATATACAGATATATTATTCTTCAAACTTATTGATGTATGAATTATTCTCTCTCTCAGAAAAATAGAGTCAATAAACTTTCTTTGTGAAATATCATACACAAATAAACGTGACCCAATGGGTAATATAAGAAATTCTTCATTGGAAGAGCTTTGTTGGTACAAAGATTTGTTAATGTTTGAATCTTTAACCTTTTGTGAAATTGGTATATACGTATGTTGAAAAATACCGAGGAAGTTGTTAAAACCGTGATTTCCCATAGGGGAAAGATTGCTACTATATTGTAAAATTATTTCTATAGGAAAAGTTCCAAAATCAGCTGCTCTTCTTGTTGTGGGAATTTTAAAACTTTCTATATTATCGTTCTTCATTCGATAATGAAACTGTTCAACTCTGTCGATTAAGGTAGTAGCTTTATAAGTTTTGAGTTCTGTCATAATGCTATTCCATGCAGCAATTTGACCATCGTAGGATGCTGAAAATGAATGTGGTGAGCCACTCACATTAAAAACAGGACTAAATATACTGTCGTCGTGTATGTACTTGACTATATTCCCACTAATTTTGTGGACATCTAAACCAACTGAAAAATATTTCGTGCTTCTACCAACCCATAATGTTTTACTACTTTCATAGTGATATGCAAAGCAATTATACATATTTTCCAAACTAATCTTGACTTTACCTACGAGCGAATCATTAAGGCTGCGATAAATTAAAACATACGTATGTTTATCTTGATCCTGGGCGGCTATCGTATAGGTTTTAGCATAAGCCGTGAACCATATACCATATACTTTGAGGTAGTTTTTTGTCAATATTTTTTTTTCATTTAACAATCTCCCTGACTTTGTATCCCAGAGATAGCGATGCCACACAGAGTCTTTGGTGACCGTGATAATGGTATCACCTGTGGAAGTGTAAAGCAGTTGTTTGATTTCTCCGGTTTTGTATCTCTGTTGTTTATATCCTGCCGAATCAACCCATCCACTTTCTTGGGAAAGGATTTGTAGTGTACTCATAATGAAAGTTATGAGGCTATAAAGAAGAAATTGTCGCATCGAAGAGAATCCTTTATGTTATACACTATGTACCGTCGAATGGGAGAAAAGTTCCATTTCTGTCTGCCTTTGCTTGTAAATGTCAATAGACATAATCTAAAATACGATGTCTTCCACGAATATACGCAATCAAGGCAAAAACTTAGTAACTTTGTAAAAGTAGTATCAAATTTTCTAAGTAATGAGTTTCTTTATATAAACATAAGAAAGGCGATTATTATGAGCGAGCAAAAATTGTACATGCCCAGCCAAACATTTATAGAAAATGCGGAGATAAAAGATTATCAATCGTTATATGATTATTCCATCGAAAATCGTGAGGAATTTTGGAATACAGAAGCTCAAAAATTACAATGGTTTACGCCATATAATGCTGTCTTCGATTACAACGAAAAACCTTTTTTTCAATGGTTTAAGGGCGGAAAAACAAATATAGTCCTCAATGCCATTGACAGACATTTGCATACATCACGCCTCAATAAATTGGCAATTATTTGGGAAGGCGAACCCGGCGATGTACGTACATTATCGTATCATGCCTTAAACCGAGAAGTCAGCAAATTTGCTAATATTCTTAAAGCAATGGGGGTGCGAAAAGGGGATATTGTGACTATATATATGCCCCAAATTCCCGAGTTACCGATAGCAATGCTTGCATGTGCAAAAATTGGTGCAGCTCATAGTGTGGTCTATGGCGGTTTTAGCGTCGAAGCACTTGCCGCACGTATTGATGATGCAAAAAGTCGCGTCTTACTTACGGCAGATGGCGGATGGCGCAGAGGAAAAATTACCGATCTTAAATCTATTGCCAATGAAGCAATGCGTCGTTCCCCGACAATTGAGGTTTGCATTACCGTAAAAAGAACAGGTCACGAAGTAGAAATGGAAAATGATCGCGATTTTTGGTATCATGATTTATCTGCTTTGCCGATTGCATCCGCGAAATGCGAGACAGAAGTGATGGATTCTGAGGATATGTTGTTTATTCTTTATACATCGGGAACAACAGGCAAGCCCAAAGGATTAGTGCATACCCACGGCGGATATTCTGTTTATACTTCCACGACACATCGGTATATTTTTGATATTAAAGATCAAGATCGTTATTGGTGTGCTGCCGATCCGGGATGGATTACCGGACATTCCTATTTAGTCTATGGACCACTTATTAATGGTACGACAATTATGATGTACGAAGGTGCGCCGAACCATCCATATCCCAATCGTTGGTGGCAAATGATTGAAAAATACGGTGTGACCATACTTTATACATCACCCACAGCTATTCGAGGACTAATGCGCTTTGGCGATAATTGGGTTAAACGTCATGATTTGAGTACATTACGCCTTTTGGGAAGTGTGGGCGAACCAATTAATCCCGAAGCGTGGCGATGGTATCATTCTATTGTTGGGGGCGGCAGATGTCCGATTGTTGATACATGGTGGCAAACAGAAACCGGTGGTTGTATGATTGCTCCTTTGCCTACGACTCCATTAAAACCGGGTTCGGCAAGTAAGCCCTTTTTTGGTAATGTGGTGAAAGTAGTTGATGATGGCGGTAATGATGTAGCAGCTAATGAAGAAGGGAAATTAGTAATTACTCACCCTTCACCGGGTATGGCGCGAACGATACTTGGTGACCCTGAACGATGGGCGCAAACATACTGGAGTGAATTTGCAGAAAAAGGTTATTATTCTGCCGGTGATTCAGCACGCATTGATGAAGATGGTTATATATGGATTATCGGACGTTTGGATGATGTGATAAAAGTAAGTGGCTATCGGCTGGGGACAGCAGAAGTGGAAAGTGCATTGGTAAGTCATTCGGCTGTTGCGGAAGCAGCGGCTATTGCTCTCCCACATGAATTAAAGGGAAATGCAATTCACTGTTTTGTTCTTTTAAAGCAAGGAAAAACAGGCAGTCGAGAACTTGAAGATGAATTAAAAAATCATGTAGCAAAAGAAATAGGTCCTATCGCAAAACCTGATAGTATTGCTTTTGTGGATTCTTTACCAAAAACACGCAGTGGTAAAATAATGCGCAGAGTGCTGAAAGCCAGAGCACAGGGATTAGATGTCGGCGATATTAGTACATTGGAAGAATAAACAGCGAATAAATAAAAGCCGCATATCATAGTGTGCGGCTTTGTTGTTCTTTTCTCTTACTCCGCAGTATAGTAATAATAATCACGAACAATAGTTTGAATAAACGCCATATCGCTCAAGGAGGATGAAATGGACAAAGTTTGTTTTAATTTTTCTGCCAAAGCAGCCACCGCTTGTTCATTATCTTGTTTTGCAGATGTATGAATAACATCATTGATAATTGCCATGTCACGATCGGATAATTGTTTGACTTCGGGATAAATAGGCAAATAATTCATCGGAATATTAGGTGCTGTGACTTCCTCTACCGTAACACGCGGTTTTATACTGATGACAGTAGTGCCTGCGGCAATATCACCAAGGCGTTGCCCATTCTTATTGGAAAGGAATGTAATCAATGCCACCACACCTGAACATAAACCAAAGTCAATGATACCGACAAGCCAACGTAAAAGATATGCTCCGAATGTCGGTTGTGAACCATCTAGTTTTACTACACGGGTTTTGAGCAGTAATTTACCAACCGTTTGCCCATTCAGAACAGATTCACATATCAAAGAGTAGAAGCTCACAAGTAAATATGGTAATAGAAAAATCATCATAATCCAATCATTATCATCAAGATACTCAAACCCTAAGGTCTTATTGAAAATGTCTATAATAATATAGAAAAGAATGGTTAAACCACCTTGAATACACATGTCTATAATGTAGCCGCCAATGCGTGTGCCAAGTGAAGCAAGTTCATATTCAAGCTCAACATTTTGTGTCGTTATGATTCTGATTGTGTTCATAGTGTTATTTTGCATCTCAAATTTGACTTTAAACAAAAATTTATGAGAGAACAACTGTTTATACGCAAAAATACAGAACGCTGGAAGCAATTCGATCGTTTGATAGAAGAAAAAACAGTGCAAGATCCCGATATACTTGCCGATTTGTTCATTCAGACTACGGATGACCTTGCGTATTCACGTACTTTTTACCCAAAATCTAAAACAACACGCTACTTGAATTCCTTGGCTTTGCGTGTTCATCAAAAAATTTATAAAGTAAAAAAAGAGCGCACCAATCGTTTTATCACTTTCTGGCGCGATGAGTTACCTATGTTGTACTACAGTGAACGCCTATCGTTACTGATGGCATTTGTTGTGTTTATGGTAGGTGTGATTATCGGTATTATCTCCTCTTTTGAAGATGAACAGTATGCCCGACTCATACTCGGCGATAGTTATGTCAATATGACATTGCTCAATATAAAGCGGGGTGATCCGATGGCTGTCTATAAATCTATGAATTCTACAAAGATGTTCATAGGAATTGCACTTAACAATATTCGTGTATCCTTTTTCGCATTTGTTGGTGGCGTAGCATTTTCGCTTATTACTCTCTTAATTCTTCTTTTCAATGGTATCATGCTTGGAGCATTTCAAACACTTTTCTATCAACATGGGCTACTTTGGGATAGTGCATTGGTTATATGGATTCATGGGACAATAGAAATTTCAGTTATCATTATAGCAGGCGGTGCAGGTATCGCGATGGGTAATTCGATATTATTTCCGGGCACATACTCACGATTACATAGTTTTAAACGGGGTGCAAAAAATGGCTTAAAAATGTGCTTTGGTCTCATACCACTATTTACTGTGGCTGCCTTTTTAGAAGGGTTTGTGACACGTTATACAGAAATGCCTGTAATGTTGAGTTTGACTATTATCGGAGGTTCATTGCTTTTTGTAGTTTGGTATTTTGTTTATTATCCACATATTTATAGAAAAGGTATTCATTATGGAAACTAATACAGCGTCGCCATTCCCTTATGTTCGGGATTTTGGACAAATAATAAGCGTAACAATAGAATTTATTCGTCACCATTTTTCAAGCTTATATAAGCTGCTTTTTATTTTTATTGCTCCACTTGCAGCGATAGCCGGTATCTTTACTTCTTATGCAATGACTGATTATTTTTCATGGATTCAAGAAATTGCTGAAAATCCTGATGCGGGTAAAATATGGAGTTTCTTTACTATGATGCTGTTTTCTTATGGTTTGTTGATAGTAGCAACAGTATTTTGTATGATTTTTACTATCGAGTATTGCATTCTAATTCATAAACAAGGAATCGAACATTTTAATGTGAGGCAGTTTATTGTAAGATGTTTGCGTTCTGCTCCGCGTTATATACTTTTAGGAATTGTATCCGCATTACTCAATGCTTTGGCATATCTCTTTTTTATTGTTCCGGGTATTTATTTTTCTATTGTTATATTGATAATGTTCCCTATAATGGCAAATGAACAATTGGGTGTGTGGGAAACAATAAAGCGCGGTACAACACTTATACAAGGACATTGGTGGAATACATTAGGGTTGGCTTTGGTAGTGTATATTGCCGTTGCTGTTATTATCGGTGTATTCTCATTACCCATGTATCTTGGTATGGGGCTTAATGCATTCTTTTCTCTTGATTCCTCGAATGAAGTACCCTCCTATATAACAATATTGTCTATATTTTTTACGATGATTAGTGTTGTTGCGCAGGTAATTTTAAATTCTGTCTATCATATTGTTTTTACATTCAAGTATTTTTCTTTGGTAGAAATAAAAGAAGGGAGTTCACTATTTACAGCAATTAACCAAATTGGGAGTTCACATGATTCTTCTATGCCGGAGGAAACATATTGATGCAGTATCCGGTTTTTATAGTGTTACTTGTTCTTTTTTCATTATGCAGTAAAGCAGATGAAATAATGACTGATAGTTCGCAGATTCGGACAGCAATAGTATTGACTTCAACGAAATCCCGTTCGGGTATTGCGCTTGACTCAGCAACAACAAAGATAGTGCGTTTAGATAATGGTGTTTTGGATAGTTATCGCCAAAGTACAGATTATGATTATGGCTTTGATCCACCACCGACATCATCATTCGGAGAATCAATACGTCGCTGGATAAGTATGAAGCTTTCTGAGTTTTTTACGAATATTGTTCCGTACTATGTTTGGGAAATTATTGTATATGTAATTGCCATAGGTTCAATTATTGCATTAGTGGCAAGTATTATGAAAACAGGATTATTTAGCTTGGTGACAGGAAAAAAGTCACAACATTTGTCATTTTCGGAAATAGCCGAAGATATTCATGGAATGGATTTCCCATCACTTATTGCACAATCTATACTGTCGGGCGAGTATCGTTACAGTGTTCGACTTCACTATCTGCATATATTGAAAATCCTTACAGATGCCGAACTAATTATTTGGAAACCTGAAAAAACAAATAAAGAATACTTTAAAGATTTAGCTCCTACAGCATTGTCCGAGCCATTTATTGTTATCAGTCGCATATTTGAATATGTATGGTATGGAGAAAGACGCATAACCGAGAAAGAATATAAGGAAATTGAACAGCAATTTGAAAATTGTAAACAATTAGTGCGAAAAAAAGCATGAATAAACAAATAACCATCGCTGCAACTGTGCTTTTCTCATTATTGATTATTGCTACAATAGCTGAATATTCTCGTCCTAAGCCATTAAATTGGGAAGGAAGTTACTCAAGGTATGATAAAATACCTTATGGTACAAAGATATTTCACGACATTTTACCTTCGATAATTTCTGCTGACACACTTATAGATTTTAGCGATACTCCCTATGAATTTTACGAAGTGTTTTCAGATACCACTTCCTCTGTATATATATCTGTCAGTCGAGAATTTAAAGCAGATAGTTTAGACACACAGGCATTACGCGATTTTGCAGAACTAGGAAATACGGTATTTATTGCAGCTTATCAATATTCTCGGGATTTTGAAAATGGAATGAAGATTAGCTGTGATTTTAATTACTCCAATAGACAAGACACATCCCATAGTGAAAATTTTGTAAGTCCATATTTAAAAGTGAAAAAGCCTTTTATTCTAAGGCGAGGATTTTATCATGCATATTTTGATTCCGTAGATGCTACAAATACGACGATTATGGCTGTGGATAGTAATAATTATCCCACCTTAGTCCGCCTTGATGTGGGTAGAGGTGAAATTATTTTGTCTTCCAATCCGCTTGCCTTTACCAATTATACATTTATGCACCCTTACAACTATGGTTATATCGAAAGAGTTTTGTCCATGATACCCGAAGGCAAATCTACGATATATTGGTCTGATTATTATTCAATCGGTGGACAAGAATCTCCATCGCCTTTTCGAGCATGGTTGCAAAATCCGGCATTGAAATATGTTCTATGGTTGGGAATAATTACGACTTTGTTATATTTATTCCTTTATGGACGACGGAAGCAAAGAATGATTCCTGTGATGATGCCGCCATCGAATATGACATTGGAGTTTACAAAAACTGTTGGTACATTATACTTCGAACATGGCAATCACAAAAATCTTGCAGAAAAGAAAATACTCCATTTCTTGGAATTTATCCGGTCACGTTTTTATTTGAAAACGAATGAGTTGGATGCGAGTTTTGTTGAGCAGTTGGCGGAACGTACAAGTATTGATATTGTTCAATTGCAACATCTTTTTGCCCATATTCGCTCAATTCGTTCATCGGCATCAATTTCGGAGGAATCTTTGGTAGCACTTTCAGCTTCTATTGACAGTGTTTACAGAGATTGTGGCGAATACAAAGGAATATGATTGTCGCTGTAACAATCTTCTCAATTGAGGTTTACTCTTTGCGTAACTGTGTGGGAGATTATGAAACGTATATACTCTGATATGTCTGATGATGAGCTTTTTGGTCTTATGGGGCAAGATTCCCATAAAGCTGAGGGGTGCTTTGCAGAGTTATATGCACGTCATTCACCACGGGTTAATGCCTATTGTAAACGTATAATGGGCGATAAAATGGCAGCACAAGACGCTTTTCAAGAAACATTTACCAAGTTCTTTAAAAGTGCTTCACAAGAGAGAAATATGACAAATACACCTGCGTTTTTACTGAGAATTGCTCGGAATGTATGTTTGAATATGAAGCGCGGCGAGAAAAAAACGGTGGAAATTGAAGATTTTCATTTACCCAGTGAATCCCCGGCTTATGAAAAAAGTGAGTTGTTGAAGTTGATTATGTCAGCTCTTGAACTCGTACCTTTTGATTATCGTGAAGCATTTGTCTTGCGTGAATATGACGGTTTATCGTATCAAGAGATAGCAGATGTGACAGAAACCTCAATGGCAACAGTGAAAATTAGGATTTTTAGAGCTAAAGATAAGTTACGACAAATCCTCGCACCGTATTTGCATGATTTAAATAAAGTGTGATTATGGTACTTGATAATGTTTTTAGTATAGAAAAAAATTAAGGAATACTATAATGGAAGAGTTTACACCATCGGAAAAACTGATACTATATCTTGACGGTGAATTACCCCAAGATCAAGAATTAGAATTGTTTTCCCTTCTTGCTTCAAGCACGGACTTACGTGCAGAGATGCGTGAGGGCTTGGCGATACGTGCGGCAATCGGCGGTGATATTGATGCTTTTACTCCTTCGACAGCACAAACGAGTGCTGTTTTTTCAGGACTCGGATTTACTCCTCCTTATCAACAAAACCCCTCTCAAAAAACATCATCACGATATGTCTGGGTGCCCATACTATGGCTTTTGGGCGGCTTATGTATAGGTGGGGGAATAGCTCATTGGTTTACGCAAAACCTTTTAAACCAAGAATTTGCACATGAAAAAACAGCTTTGAACAATACAATTGCCCAATTACAGAGTGAGAAAAATCGGCAAAAACCTGCCGTGATGTCTTCGATGGCAATAGAACCGTCAGAGTCCGTCATCACTGAGAAACCCCTTGTTAAAACAGTGATAGTCTATCGTGACCGTTTTATATCGCCAGATAATTCAAAGTCGGATAGTAACCTTTATGAAACCGTTGAAACAACAATACAGGAAAACAGTGACCGGACGGACGATATTACTGAAAATATTAGTATAGTATATAATCAGCAAGTGTATAATAAAAAAGAGGATATCTTGACAATGCCAAATTCTGTACCTACATTGTCATCATCGCTACAGAATATGCAACCGATGTTCTCATCATCTGTTTTTCCAAAATTTTGGACACAGATACGAGGAATCGGAACTGTATCGCAATATCCGAATATATCCGCAAATGCAGCGGTCACTGGATTAAGCAATATCAATGTAGCATTAGGGTATTCTTTTAATCCTAATATTGCTGCGGGCATTGAAATTGGACGTGAGCCATTTATGTTAAAGTACAGCGGCACTGTGAATGGACGCACTGTACGTTATGAACAACAAAGTTCAATGTTATTGGGTGGTTTGATTGTGCAGGGGAGAGCAAACCCCATAGAAAGTTTGATGGGTTTGCAACCGGTTGGAACTTTATTTCTCGGTGGCTCAGAAATTGGAATGATGGGTAGAGTAAGTTCCGGCATCTATTATCCGTTAAGTGCCAATGTCTCATTATATGGTGGTTTAGAGTATGCGCTTATGAATTTTACGTATCAATCAAATTCATTTACAACACAAAAAGTAGGATTTACCTACGGACTTCAAGTAACATTCTGATGAACAGGTGGACACTATGAAACATATACATTTAGCATTCTTTTGTGCAGCTCTCCTTCTTGTGAGTAGTGGTTGTAAAAATCCTACGGAATTAGATGGTGAGCCGCCTATTGTTATCAAAGACCCTGTTCCGGCTGTTGCACTTATGCCGATAGAAGTCAAGGGTGATGGTGATTATGATGGATTTACTGATGAGGTACGTTGGATGCCTCGGGAGTTCAGGCGTCTTGCTGCCTCTATAGATACGTCAGATGAAAAGAATGTATTGCTGACATTACGTGGTTCTATTGCAGCAAGTTTAGTGAATTTTTCACCGCAAAAAATCCAACCGGGTCGAGTATTTCATGAAATTAAGGAAATAGTTATCAAGTGCGATAGTTTACCTGTTGGGCAGCCGTACTTACGAGATGATTTGATTGATAATAAAGTCGAAGTGCTTTTCCTCATTAAGACCTATGATCGAAAAATGAACGGCGTTCTTGACACAAATTCACGCTATATTCCGCTCTCGGATATTGATTCATTCAGTACGTTCAGTATGAGAATCCGCCACAATCTTTTATTACCTAATAGCTCAGAACGTAAATTGGTGATTGTCAAATGTGACTTTAGTATCTTTTTCCCACAGGCACAACCGGGCAGTAAAAAAGTGAGATTGAATGGACGCTCTGAGTTGTTCTTTAGGATGCCATAACACCAAGCATTCAGATTTAGTCAGAAAGCGTTTTCTATATGGCGAATGATAGGAGGTTCCACAGAACATTCCATAGCAATTACGTCAAACCTGCAAGGAGAATTCCAGCGTTTATGTGTGTAAAGATAGCCTTCCGCTGCTCTTCGTAGAGCTTTGATTTTACTTTGTGTTACTGCGTATTCCGGTTCGCCGTATTTAGTATTCCAACGAGCTTTGACTTCGACAAAAACGAGTATATTTTCATATTGGGCAATGATGTCAATTTCTCCATGTTTACCAAAATGAAAATTGCGTTTGATAATTTTATAACCGGATTGTTCAAGATATTCGGCGGCTTTCTCCTCGGCGAGTGCCCCTTTATCACGTAAATTCTCTGAAGGAGAGTTGGTATGTGTCGGGATGTTTTCCATTGATTTAGTTAGGTTTTTGCAGCAAAAATAGAGACTAATTCCTTGAAAAACCAAGAAAATTGGGTAAAAAACAGATTCTAATCAGTGAAAAGCCGTATTTTTGTGTCCGCTAATCCAAATCCATAAGCGAGTTGTCAGTATTGACTATTCGAGGATGGATTCTTTTTTTGCAGCAAATAACAAGTTTCATCAATATTTAAACAGACAAGGAGAAGCAGAAGCTATGGGCGTATTGACGCGCATGAGAGAGGTATCTCCCTTCATTATCGGAGCGGGTGTTATTATTTTTATCGGGTTTATGGCTTTCGGTGATGTGCCATGGACGCAAATAACATCCGGAAATAATCAAAATGTAATAGGTATCGTTAATGGTACAGAGATTCCTTATGATGAGTTTCTGAAAAGAGTTCAACAGATGGTTGATCAACAAAGACAGGGCAAACCCGATGCCGAAGTTGACGATGCACAAATACGTCAGCAAGTGTGGGATCAGATGGTACAAGAACTTCTTATTAAACAAGAAGCAGAACGTGCCGGCATTGCAGTCAGTGATGAAGAAATGATTGATATCATGATAGACAATCCGCCGGATTATCTTACGCAAAGTTTTAAAGACTCGACAGGTGCCTTTGACAGAAAACGTTATTTACAAGTTATTACCAAGCCTGAGTCCATTGGAGAAGAAATAGCAAAAGCGCAGCAACAAGGACGTTTAGATCCTTCTATAAACCCTGACTCTGAAGTGGTAAAACTTAAATCGCAGTTGCTTCTGATTGAAAAAGGTATTCGTGAATCAAAAGTTGCCGAAAACTTACAATTGGCTTTGGGATTGTCAAATTCTGTCATGTCGCCGACATTTGTGAAACAAAAGTATATATCAGAAAATTCTGTAGCTGATATGCGCTATATCGTCTTCGACGGAAATTCGGTGCCAGATAAAGATGTGGCTGTAACACCACAAGAAGTAGAAGCATATTATGCAAAAAATAAACAGTATTACAAACAAAAGCCTGTTCGTAAACTAAAATATTTAGCATTCAATATTGTGCCTTCCAAAGAAGATTCAGCAAATACACGTAAAAAAATTAATACGCTTTCTACTTCAATGCAAAAAGTCGTTACGCCGGAGCAAAAAGATTCATTATACACATATTTGAGTTCAGTATTTCCTGTGAATAAAGTATCATTTACAGGAATACAAAGTCTTGATCCTGTGCGCAAAGCGTTTATTCTTGGTCGTGCACCCAAAGATATAGTCGGACCCGTTAATTTATCGGATGGTACGTATTTCTTTTATATAGACAGCACACGTACTGGCGTAAATGAATTAGCAAGTGTTGCACATATTTTAATCAGAACAAATAATAATAAAGATAGTGCAAAAACAATAGCAAACGATGTTTATAAAAAGCTAAAAGGCGGAGCAGATTTTGCTGAATTAGCAAGAACGATGTCACAAGATCCGGGTTCTGCTCAAAAAGGTGGCGTTTATGAGTTCTTCCCTAAGGGTCGTATGGTCAAACCGTTCGAGGAAGCATCATTTAATAACCCTATTGGAACACTTGTTCCGCCTGTCGAAACAGAATACGGCTATCATGTTATTAAAGTGCTGGATAAGTCATCAGATGAAATCGCTTATTCAGAATTTAAATTCACAACATCAATTTCAACGGCAACAAAAAATAAAATTCGCTTAGAAGCAAAAAATGCAAAACAACTTTTGGAGAATGGTCAGAATATTGACTCCTTAGCAAAAACATTGAAACGAGTTGCGTCCGAAACGCCATTTTTTGAGCGTTCCACGCCTGTACTTAGTTCTGTGGCATTAACTGATTTTGCTTTTAGTAATGATGTCAATGCTGTATCTGAACCGCGCGAATTGAAAGGTTTTGGGGTTGTGGTGGCTCAAGTTTCGCAAGTACGCACTCGTGGTGTAAAGCCGATTGAAGATGTTACTGAAGAAATCACGGCAGAATTGAAAAGAGTGAAACGATTGGATATAGTAAAAAAACGTGCAGAAGCTTTATATGCTAAGATTAAAGGTCAGCCGATTGATGCTGCATTGAATGCCGATCCGTCAATTGAAATTCGTAATGTAGCACAATTGAAAGATAATGGCAATATACCCGGTTATGCAAGCGATGTATCATTTACAGCCCAAGTATTTGCAAAGCCTTCATTTAATAAAGTATCTGAGCCAATTCGGGGACAATCAGCATATTTTATTGCACAAGTGAATAGTTTGCAGAAAGCAGATGAAGCAAAATTTGCAACCGAATCGAAAGCTTTGTATGATCAATTATCAAATCAGGCGAAGGGCAGTGCATACTATCGTTGGTTTGCTAAAGTAAAAGAGAATGCAGAAATTGAAGATTTCAGAACAAAATTCTACAATGATTAAGTTGAAGTTTAATAGTTAATCGTCAGAACCTCACGATTTGTCGTGGGGTTTTTTTTTACCGTATTCATGAAGTTTAGACCGGACGAAATACGCGATTTATGTACAGCATCAGGCGGACGTTTTGCGGTTGCGGAAACTCAAGCTGCATTCCAATGGTGTAAAAGGCTGGCTTTGGGGCATTATGAAAATTTTCCTGTAGGGTCAGTGCTTATTCCCAAGATGCAAAGACCTCACTTCTTTTCCGTCTATGCCTTTAGCAGAATAGCTGATGATATTGCCGATGAACCCGGATTCACGCAGGAAGAACGATCTGCTCTACTTCAGCAATACGAATCCTTGTTGCTCCATCATTCCGCACAAAGCACTCATCCTATATTCAGAAGCTTGGATGTAAGTATTAGAGTTTGTTCAATACCTTTGCAGCCGTTATTGCATCTTTTGGAAGCATTCAGACGAGATATATTCTTTGTGCGTCCTGTGACATTCGATGATATTTACGATTATTGCTCATATTCCGCAAATCCTATCGGTGAGTTGGTATTGAGAATCTCCGGAGCATATTCAACGGAAAACCATCGTAAGTCGAACGCTATCTGTACTGCTTTGCAAATGGTGAACTTTTGGCAGGATACATCAACGGATTTGCAAAGGGGACGAAATTATTATCCGGTAACATTATGCGGAGATTTGAGTTTTGATGCTCAAAATTTGGGAAATGACAAATTTTATACTAATTTTCAGTATATTTTGAATACCGTGGTTGATACAACATACACAAAATTTGATGAAGGACAATCTCTTATTGATTCAATTCCTATGATGAGATTGCGCAGTGAGATTGCATTAACTGTCGTTTCCGGCAGATACATTCTTTCACAAGTTCATCAATTGGGTGTGAATATTTTGAACCACAGGCCGGCTTTGTCGGCATCATCGTTTCCGTCAATATGTATTCGAACGCTGAAACTATTAATGAGGTGAATGTATGGGACACAGTGCTTTGGTCGAAGCCGAGCATATAACGGCATTTCCGACCGCAAATAGAACAAGTTTTTATTATTCTTTTTCTTTCTTACCCAAAGAAGAGAGGGAAGCTATTCATACTGTGTATGCTTTTTGTCGTCAAATAGACGATATTGTGGATGATAATCCAACCCGTGAAAATGAAATCATACTAAAGAAAAGACGAAGATTAGATTGGTGGCGTAATGAAATAGAACGTAGTTACGCAGATGGCTCAACAATACTATTGCCTTTAACAACAGTCAATAAGCGATTTTCTATTCCAAAGCAATACTTTCTAACATTAATAGATGGATGTGAACGGGATTTACTGCAATATCGTTATGAAACGTTTGCAGATTTAAAGGAATACTGTTATGCAGTAGCAAGTGTCGTCGGACTTATGTGTATAGAAATATTTGGTTATAAATATGATGAAACGCAAGAATATGCTATAAACTTGGGCTATGCTTTACAACTGACAAATATATTACGTGATATAAAAACAGATAAGGACCGGGGGTACATATATTTACCACAAGAAGATTTACAACGCTTTAAATTAGCAAATGAAGATATTTTCAATGAGCGATATGATGAAAGATTCATAGAGCTGATGCGATTTGAAGCAAGGCGGATTCGCGAGTATTATCATAAAGCCCGCACAGCTTTACGTCCTGATGAGAGGAATACCATGTTCACGGCAGAAATCATGGATGCTATTTATTACCGTCTTTTAGAAAAAATAGAACTCAATGATTTTAATGTATTTAGAAAAAAGATCAAAGTTTCGACCTCTCATAAAATCATCATTGCATTGAAGCATTATCTATCATCGCGTATGTTTATTTCACGAATAAAAAAATAATAATGAAATATTGGTTAATAAAATCAGAACCGTCTGTATATTCTTGGGATCAATTGGTTGCCGATGGCAGAACATTGTGGGACGGAGTACGCAATTATCAAGCTCGTAATAATTTAAAAGCTATGTCGGTTGATGATATTGCTTTATATTATCACAGCAATGAAGGTCTTGCAATTGTAGGCACTGCTAAAGTTGTACGTGAGGCATATCCTGACCCAACAATTGATGATGATACATGGGTTGCCGTTGATATAGTTCCATTGTCGGCTTTTCCCGAACCTGTGACTTTGGCAAAAATTAAACAAGAACCGACATTGCAATCCATGGCACTATTGAAACAAGGACGATTGTCTGTTGTGCCCGTTACGTCTGAGGAATATGAATGTATTCTTGCACTCAGCAAATCATAGAAATAAGCCGGCGGACTATTCGTTTATTGTTGTGCGGCATGGTAACTTGCCATACACTACGATGAATCTATTGCAAAGGTGAAGCGCATTTTTCAACTCTCTACTTGCACTTGAGTTTTTTCACGCGCCACCCTCCTCTGAAACGGTAGTTGTTTGTTTCGGACAGTACTTCTACGGATGCGTATGGCAAGTTACCGTGTCGCTATTTTTTTGGAATGACCTTTGTCCTCTTATATCGTGCAGTTCACTGTATTAGAGGATAATTTTATGAAAACATTTCAACCTTCTTTGCTTGTAATTCTATCAATGTTTGCCATAGGAGCAAACTCGATTTTATCTGCGGCAGTTACATTATCTTCCATAAAAACAGAACCTAATCGTGCAATCTTTTATGGTATCGGTTCTGTAGAAAATCCCCAAGTAACCCAAAACCCCGAGAAAACACAACTAATTATTTCCTTGGAAGGAGTGACCATCTCTGAAAAAGCTCATGCGGCTTTTGGCAAGGGCATGATGAATGATATTGATGTTGTTCAAGAAAAAGGAATAGCAAAAATATTTATCCAACTAAAAGAAAAACAAGGTTTTACTGTAAATAAATTACCATACTCCGATGCTTTGAGCATAGATGTATTCTCTTGGGATAAATTATCTTCTCATGATGATATATACCGGAGTGCTCAATTGGCATTGAGCGAAGGTCTTCAACAACAAGCATTGCAAAATTTTCGATTAGTGGCAGAAAAGGGACATGTTGATGCTGCATCATATCTTGGGCTTGAGTTAATCAAACAAGGTCTTTATGATGAAGCATTGGGATGGCTCAAAAAGGCAATTCGAGGTAATACAACCATTGCAGATGCTTATGGTGGATTATGCCAGATTGCACGGGTAAATGGAATGAGTGATGAAGCAAAATCCTATGAAAAACGTTTCTGTGATATGACAGGGCTGCGGTCAGTTTTAGACATAGCTGTTGAATATCAGCCACCACTTTCCTCCATAAACGAAAATATGAATCAAGAAGAACCACTATCTATTGCAGCAATTATGGTAGATGAAGAGATTCATCAGGATAGTACCTTGATAAGATCATCAGAGGAGGATACATCTCGATTCTCATCGCTTTTTGCCACAAATTCATCATCCAAGCAAAGCAATGAAGGTATCAGTAAAGAAGTTGTCAATGCATCATTAATGCCTCAATGGATGAAAACCGTTTCAATCGCCGCAATTGCTGTGCTGTTCAGCGCTGTTATTGCGATGGTGGTTATGTATATACGCTGGCGCAAAAGAAAACAAGAAGCATTTGATATGGACGAGGATGATGAAAATACCATGTCTGATACTTCACTGTTTGCTGCCGAATTACAGCAAGCACAATCGCAAACACCCGCTGCATCATTACAATCTGCAGTAAAGTCTTATGCAAATACTTTCGAAAAAACAATTGATGATACATCAGAGAATGAAAACAATAGTGCTACAGCTCCTCTTGCAAAAAATGTATCACAAGAAAAAACAATGCTCGAAGAATTTATCGGCGAAGTCATTACAATGAGTAAAAATGCGGTGGATAAAGGAAAAAATTATGTAGAAGAGCGTAAACAGTCTTTGGTTGAAGGTGTGTTCTCACCTGAAGATAATGATGATAATCTATGGCATGAAGATTCTATCATCGTTCCACAAAGGGGCGAATATGAGTTAGCAATGAATTTACAAGCAAAACAACGCATTCAAAGGTCGCAATCATTGGGAACATTAGATGCTGATATGCTACCATCACAACAATTTGGTATAACAAAAGTAGCCAGAAAATTGGGTATAGAAACAGGGAGTATAGAAGCAAAACGATCAATTTCACATTTGCAAACTGATGCACATGCACTTAGTGATTTACGCAAGAAATTCTCAAAACAGTCATCAGTACATTTTGTATAGTTAGAGAACACAAATATTATTTAATCCATTTATCTATTCTATATTTTTATCGTGTGTGCAGTTCGATAACTAAGTTTGATAAATTTATGTCTTTTCTAATGATTGTAATAACTCCACTATTCTTTGTACTTTTATTTCCTCAGTCTTTGCTGAATAAATGTGTTCGATAATTTCATCTTTTTTCTGTTCTGAAAGTGCTGTAAAAGCTCTTTGTGCTTGAGGACTTGATGCTAAGCATAAGTGAAGCTCCTCAGGGATATATACCGATACCGTATCTGCAAAAAGAATCACTCTGACAGTATCACCGGCTTGTTTACCTATTTTATTACGAATTTCGGCTTTGACGGGAAGGAATAATCTGCCATTACCCATAGGCATTAATTTACAATGCCTTATTTCAATGTCATCAATATAGGCTCGTACTGTTACCCAACCAAATGGTTTGCTTTTGTCTTGAACTATCTCATGAATCTCTGCGTATGTCCATCCACCTTTACCCGGAAATTTTTCTAAGATATATGTGTTATCAACTAAGGGGCTATCAATGTCCATATGATTCACCTATAATTTATATGCTGTACAACGTATAACAGAACCAATACCATTATGGAACAATCCTTCATTAAGTAATATCTCTTTTTCTTCGAGATAAATGAAATCAAAGTTGGCGAAGTCTTGAGTAATTTCTTCTTTAGAAAAAAGAAGGTCTATATCCTGCGGTCCGCCTACATTTACATTGTTCTTTCTATATTCTATGTGATTTTTACTAAAACCTTCAAAAATCAGAATACCGCCTTTTCGTAATAATTTTTGCAATTTTTTGTGTATATTCTTTCTTTCGATTGACGGAAAATGCGCATAAATTAATGCTATCGCATCAAATTGTTCTTCTATGAATGGTATGGAGTCACTGTCTCCAACATGATAATCAATCGTGACATTATTTTTATTTGCCAACAGAAAAGCTTTCTTTTGTCCCTCGACGCTTATATCAAATGCTGAGACATTCCATCCCTTAGTCGCTGCAAATACTGCATTTCGCCCTTCTCCTTCAGCAGGGAATAAAATATTCCCACAGGTGAGTTTGCTTAACTGTTCGCGAAGATATTCATTGGGTGTAATTCCATACGCATAATCCTCAATACGGTATCGTTCATCCCACATTGCTTGCCATGAATTGTGTTCAGTCATAAAATATTATTTTGATAAATAAAGTGTTAAATAAAGAATTATACTCATAATCGTAATAACAACTACTTTCATACTATGAACTATACGAATTGCTTTTCTATACTGTTCTTTCGCATTACTACCATTAATTTCCTGTGTGTAGTTAAATGTATGAGGATATTTAGTTAATAAAGATAATCCTACATGAAGTAAAGTTGTTATACTTGGGAATAGCCAGATAAGAGATTTATCACCGAATGTATGTGCATCGCCGACTAATGAAAAATGAATCGGTATGGCAGAAGGTAGCGAAGGATAGAATAATAGTAGTATTAACCACATTAGCATAACTATAAACCAACATACATTGTCATATAATGAATAGTGTTTGTTGCGGTAATATTGTATGAGTGACCTACCTATTCTCATAGCACGTTGATCATGGTGAAAAAAATCAGACTAAATTTACCCTGCCCATTCAAATGAACTTCTGATTTGTTCCATAGAGTATTTCGCACCGATACAAATACATAATTTGACACGAGCTTTTTGACCATTCATAAAATCAGCAAAAATTACTCCATTATCATGTAAATGTTTTCCTGCTCCTTCATAGGCATAAACTTTCTCAATGCGCCCGACGGGGCAGCGTGACACTAAAACAACAGGAATACCTTGCACCGCAGCAATCAGTTCATAATACACAGCGGGTGGCACATTGCCTGCTCCGAATGCTTCAATAACGATACCTTTGGCTCCGGCATCAATACATTGTCGTATTTGCCTTCCGTCCATTCCTGCATAGCATGAAAGTAATGGGACAAAGTCCGGCAATGTTTCGACAGAAAAATATTCACGGTGCAATGGCTTTCTGTATAACATTAATGTATCATGAGAAATTCTTCCGAGAGGACCAAAATCCAGACTCTCAAATGTATTCAGTTTGGTTGTGTCATTTTTACTGACTTCGCTTGCAGCATTGAGTGTTTCGGAAAGACACACGATAGTACCATATCCTCGTAAGGCAGGATTTCCGGCAAGCATCACACCCACGCGCAAATTACGAGGACCGTCCCAATCCACTTCACTCGAATTTCGCATTGCGCCTATGACAACGATAGGTTTTTCCGACTTACAGGTCAGATCAAGAAAATAAGCCGTTTCTTCTAATGTGTCAGTGCCATGCGTTACGACTACGCCATCAATCTCGGGTTTTGACAATTGTTCGCGCACAATAGCCGATAAGGAAAGCATAATCTCGGGAGTGACATGTGGTCCCGGGTATCTTCCAAATTCAATAGGAATAATGGTTGCAATTTCATGAATTGATTGTACGGTTCCGAGTATTTCTGCGGCACTAAGTTTAGGAACAACACCGCCAAATTCACGATCAACTTTCATTGAAATGGTGCCACCCGTAAATATAACTGCAACTGTAGGTTTATGTTGTGCAATCTGATTGTTCATAAAACTGTATAGTAAATGACGTAAGTGTTTTGTGTGTTTCGTAGAATGTGGTACGAAAATAAGAGAGTGTTTCGTATTTTCGCACAAATAATCTTCTTAGCCCGGATGGCGAAATAGGCAGACGCGCTGTATTCAGAGTGCAGTTCCGATTGGAGGTGCGGGTTCAAGTCCCGCTCCGGGCACATGAAGGCGTTATTTTCATGAAGTATGGAGATAATGTTCTTGTTTTCATGCCCTAAAGTCAAGTATGTTGTCTCAATCACATTATTGTTAGAAACAGTACTATCATAGAATACGAGATTTTCTTCTTTGGGATAGACCTTCGAAAATTCTACACATTTCATGATAGAAGAATTACGGGGCTCAGTTGTATCGTAACTTATGAAGTATATTCTCCAATGAGCAGTTCACAATTATCACTCGCTGTGATACCATAATGGTCTAAATGAGCGGGAAGTAAAACAGTCCTTCCTTTCTGAACATGTACATTCTCAAAATCACCTGACAATGTTATTTCACCTTGTAAAACAGTCATAATCTGTGCAGAAGTACTGTGAGAAGAATATTCTTGGAATGCTGAGAAATTATAGAATCGTTTTAAAGAAAAAAATGAATTATTGGTTAATATATCTTCTTGATAATGTCTATGTTGCACTGACTTTATTCCAAGATTTAATGTAGGATTTATGAGAGAAAAATCCGTACAGATAAGTCCTTTATCTATATGTAATTCTCTGGGTGCGCCGTCCAAGCCAAGTCTGTCCCAATCATATAAACGATAGGTGGTATCGCTTGTTTGTTGTAATTCATAAATGATGACACCTTTCCCGAGTGCATGAATTGTTCCGGCAGGTACAAAAATAAAATCACCTTTTTTGACTTTGACGAAGTTAAGCACATCCTTGGCTTTACCTTGAATTATGGCGTCACGAAAGTCTTGCGCCGATATTTTTTGGGAAAATCCATAAATGATAGCAGCGTCGGGTTCGGCTTCTATGACATACCAACATTCCGTTTTTCCGCGTGGTTGTCCCTCAAGTGATTGTGCTAATTCATCATTAGGATGCACTTGCACAGAAAGCCAATCCTGGGCATCTAAAAATTTTACAAGTAATGGAAAATCACCACCATCGTATAAAGTACCACCAATTTCTCTTGGGAATTGAGACAATAATTCTTTGAGTGTATGACCGCTATATTCACCATTTATGATGATATTTGTATCATAAATTTCCCATGACTCGCCTATGATACTTTGCGGGGGTAATTGTTTGTCTAATAAGGTTTCTAAATTTCTTCCACCCCAAACTCTTTGATGAAAAACAGGCGAAAAAAGTAAAGGATACAGTATCATGAGATTATTTCTGAATAATAATAGGAAAGTTTTTTATTGTTGAACCGTGAGTAATACGTAATGAGTACATACCATTAAAAATATCATTAACTGCAAAAGAAAGTATGTCTATACCTTTTTCGGCAGTATAAGTGTAAAGACTTTTTATAATTTTACCATCAAGAGAAACAATAGACAATGTAATGATTTCCGGGGAATTAATATTTAATGTGCAATAGAGACGATCTTTCGCAGGATTCGGAAATACTGTTGATATATGAAACGGTGACTCTTGTACAGAGACAGTCGTTGATTCCAAAGGCAAGAGAGGAGCTGGTATGTCTTGTTTGTTTTTACCTTGAGCGATCGTAGATGCTTTTTGTAAAAATGTATCATCTTTATTGACATATAATGATGAAAAATTCTTTTCATTATTAGAAATAATTTTCACAGTGTCTATATGAAATACATCCGTTTGACAGCGCACAGGTGTGATGTCGAGTATTGAGTAACCGTGATTTATTAAATCAAAATCTTTCATATAAGGATTATTATTTACCATTGTATTATTGCCGGATTGAATCAATGTTGATAAAAATGGTCGTAAAAAAGCAATATTTTCGATAATCTCATCAAAATTAGAAGATGTGATGCTTGGTGTAACAAATTCAACACCGATTGATCCTTTTTTCTCTTGTGGATTGTATTCTGCCGGATTAAAAGCTATATCCATGCCATGTGTTGTATGAATATCGCCTGTTAAAAAAACAATATTTTTTAAGGAGTTATTTGTAATAAATGTGTGGAAAGCATTTCTTTGAGCAGGAAAATTACCCCATGAGTCTGCATTATAGCCCGATTCCAGAACATTCTTCAAAACGGGAGTAAGTGCTTGCAATAATGGATTACCTATAAATAAAGTTGTATCGAAATTATCAAGAATAATAGGTGTGAAGAGTACTTGATTACCTATTATTTTCCATTGAGCTTCGGATTGTTGAATGCTGTTTGTGAGCCATGAAAATTGCTTTTCACTCATCATTTTTCTCTGAGGATTGAGCAGTGAATCTTTGGAGGATTGAGGAGCGTTTTGCCCTAAATTAACCACAGGGGCATCACGCTCATCCATTCTGGTATCAATCATAAATATTTCTGCTAACCCGCCATACATAAATTTTCGATAAAGCGAACCATCCGCATTCTCGCGTATGGGTAACCACTCATAACATGCTTTTTTCGATGCCGTTAAACGGGTTTTCCAATCGCCCTCGGTTGCTGTCGTATGATTATCAGCACCGTCTTTGTAGGCATTATTGGCAGCTTCGTGATCATCCCAAACATACAGAAAGGGATGTTGTTGATGCAATCGCTGTAAATCAGGATCTAAACGATGTAAGCCATAGCGTGCACGATATTCTGCAAGAGTTAAGATTTCTTTATCAACTTCATAAGGGCGTATTGGTGGTGTGCTGCTATTTCCGGTATTGTTGCCATATTCATAGATATAATCACCGAGATGTATCACTGCATCTAAGTCATTACGTTGGGCAATTTTTCTGTAGGCATTAAAATAACCTGACGAATAGTTACTACAAGAAACGAAAGCAAAGCGCAAGTGCGAAACATCTGTTATCGGAGCGGTTTTTGTTCTGCCAATAAGGGAATTCTTACCATTGTGTTTAAACATATAATAATATGTTGTGGCGGGTTGTAAGCCGATTACATCCACCTTACAGGTAAAATCCTTTTCTATAGTTGTTTGAGCATATCCCCTTTGGACAATATTCTGTAGAGCAGTATCTGTGGCAATAAACCATTCAAGAGTAGCTGGCTCATTATTGTCTGTTGTGACACGTGTCCAGATAATGACTCTGTCAGTTAACGGATCACCGGATGCCACCCCATGATAAAACGGTGCTAATTGTTGTGATTTTAGTGCATAGTCGGCTGCGAAATCACGCACATGATAATGTGTATGATGAATAGCGCTTTCATTAGTCAGAGTTTGATTATTAACTATGGTCTGTTGGGAATAGAGAGTGTTTATACTCAATGTAATCAAACAGATACAAAAACAATACATACTCATGATGAGCGGTTGTTTATGCGAAGAGTGTATGATAAATTTCATAGACTGATACTTTTACAATTGTTATACTTGATGGGTGACGTATTATACCAATATTTTGGTTTTGATAAGAATCGCTGTATCATCAATGGAGAATGGCGGCAATTTTTCCCGTATTTTTGCGTCGAAGACTTATCTTTTCAACACCTAATTTTATGGACACAGATTTATGAACTCTGTATATACGGTTGCAGACAAATTTGAATATCGTCATAATGGACCCGATGAACAAGAACAACAAAAAATGTTGGCAACCATCGGCATATCTTCGCTTGATGAACTCATTGCCAAAACAGTACCTGCTTCTATTCGCTTAGAGTCGAAAATGGATTTACCGCCGGCAATGACCGAGCAAGAATTTTTAGATTTTCTTCATTCAGTTGCAAAAAAGAATAAGGTGTGGCGTTCATGTATCGGTATGGGATATTATGATTGTATTACTCCACCCGTAATACTTCGTAATATTTTGGAGAATCCGGGATGGTACACGCAATATACACCATATCAAGCAGAAATTGCTCAAGGTCGTTTAGAATCCTTGCTCAATTTTCAAACTATGGTTATAGATTTAACGGGTTTACCAGTTGCTAATGCCTCATTATTGGATGAAGCAACTGCCGCTGCTGAAGCTATGGCAATTATGTATGCACAACGCAGCCGCGAACAAATACAGAACAAAGCAAATATTTTGTTGGTGTCTAAATCTATATTCCCTCAGACATTATCATTATTACAAACAAGAGCTGAACCATTAGATATCATTGTAGAAATAGCAGATCTTCATAGTGTGAATTGGCATAATGGCATATTTGGTGTTGTTGCCCAATATCCTGATGGTGATGGTGCTGTTGAGGATTTATCCGCAATGACCAAAGCTGCCCATGACCACGGAGCTTTTGTTGCTGTGGCGACTGATTTAATGGCATTGACACTCTTAACTCCACCGGGTGAATGGGGCGCCGATGTGGCATTCGGTTCCGCTCAACGATTTGGTGTTCCGATGGGCTATGGCGGTCCTCACGCTGCTTTCTTTGCCGTTCGCGATGAGTTTAAACGCTCTTTGCCCGGTCGCATCATCGGCGTTTCGATTGATGCTAATGGTAATCAAGCATATCGTATGGCTTTGCAAACACGTGAGCAACATATACGAAGAGAAAAAGCAACAAGTAATATATGTACGGCACAAGCCCTTTTAGCTAATATCTCAGCTATGTATGCTGTGTATCATGGTCCTAAAGGATTGAAAAGTATAGCATTGCGAATTCATTCTTTCACAACGCTTTTGGCTCGCGTTCTTAAATCTTTAGATTTTACCATTGTCCATTCGGCATATATGGACACATTACGTATCAGCGGCGATACAGCAAATGTGCGAGAAAAAGCTGAAATGCGAGAATATAATTTCCGCTATTTTGACAATGGTGATATTGGTATTTCATTAGATGAAACAACCACACCCGATGATATTCGCAATATTACAGCAATATTCGCTGCAGCAAAAGGAATAGAACCACCGAGTATTGATAATCTTCTCAATGATGTGTTGATTGCAATTCCTGAGAATTTGATGCGCACATCGCAGTATCTCACACATCCAATATTTAATAAACATCATTCGGAGCATGAAATTCTTCGATATATTAAACAATTGGAAAACAAAGATTTATCATTGACTCATTCGATGATTTCCCTTGGCTCTTGCACCATGAAATTGAATGCGACCACAGAGATGATACCTGTCACATGGCGCGAGTTTGGTGAACTTCATCCATTTGCTCCCCGCAATCAAGCAGAGGGCTACACACAAATTTTTGAGGAATTAGAAAAATCACTCTGTGAGATAACCGGTTTTGATGCCATGTCATTACAGCCTAATGCCGGTGCGCAAGGTGAATATGCAGGTCTCATGGTGATTCGTGCATATCATAAAAGCAGGGGAGAAGGTCACCGTAATGTCGCTTTAATTCCCTCATCTGCCCATGGTACAAATCCGGCAAGTGCTGTTATGGCAGGAATGAAAGTCGTTGTTGTCAAAACCGATGATCTCGGTAATATTGATATGGATGACTTGTTTGACAAAACTGAGCAGCATAAAAATGATCTTGCTGTTCTTATGGTTACCTATCCTTCAACGCACGGTGTGTTTGAAGAACATATTCGCGAAGTCTGCTACTTAGTTCATCAACATGGAGGGCAAGTCTATATGGATGGGGCGAATATGAATGCACAAGTAGGTTTAACCAGCCCGGGTAGAATTGGTGCGGATGTATGTCATTTGAATCTTCACAAAACATTCTGCATCCCACATGGCGGAGGTGGTCCGGGCATGGGTCCCATTGGGGTCAAATCTCACCTTGCACCATTTTTGCCTTCGCATCCTGTCATTCCTGTAGGGGGTGAGCAAGCAATTTCTGCAATTTCTGCTGCTCCGTGGGGAAGTGCCAGCATTTTGTTAATTTCCTATGCTTATATTAAAATGATGGGTGCTGAAGGATTAACGAATGCAACAAAAATTGCCATTCTCAATGCTAATTATATCAAATCTCGCCTTGAAAAACATTATCCAATTCTTTATAAAGGTATTCATGGCACTTGTGCGCATGAAATGATAGTGGATATGCGTGAGTTTAAACGTACAGCCGGGATTGAAGTGGAAGATATTGCTAAACGGTTGATGGACTACGGCTTCCATGCGCCAACAGTCTCGTTCCCCGTAGCAGGTACAGTAATGATTGAGCCGACGGAAAGTGAAACAATGGAAGAATTAGATAAATTCTGCGATGCACTCATTCACATACGCCATGAAATAGCTGAGATAGAAAATGGAAATGCCGATAAAGCGGATAATGTTTTGAAAAATGCACCCCATACAGCGGGAGTTGTCATTGCTGATGAATGGAAGCACTCTTACTCTCGCGAAAAAGCCGCTTATCCATTGGCTTATGTAAGAGCTAATAAGTTTTGGCCCACCGTGGGCAGAGTAAATAACACGCATGGCGATAGAACTTTGATATGTGCCTGCCCGCCGATTGAAGAATATGTCCATGAACAATAATTGAAATTTTGATGTGAAAGAACCCGCTCCATGCAATTTATGTGGGCGGGTTTTTTACTTTTGCAGTAAATAATCGCTTTCATAATCATTCATTGAGCTATTTGACGCAACGAATGCTGTTTCCAAGACTTCAATATTTCTTCCAAACATGGCGTCGCAGATTACGTAGGTCGTCACCTATGTTTATGCCGACAATTGCGCTTATTGCATGCACAGTTCTTGCTGTGCTTGGCATAATTATCGGTGCTTCGGCAGACTCACTTATTGTGGAAACTAATGGTTGGATTTCTGCTGTAGAAATAATCAATGCAGCACTGTTTATCATGGCGGTCGAACGAAGTACAAAATCGGCGGACTTCCAATTTAACTATGGTTATGGCAAATATGAAAGTCTGGCTATTTTGTCAAGTTCCGTTTTGCTGACAGTCATAGGAATATATGTTACTGTTGAAGCTGTCAATACCTTTGGCAATCCTACAGAAACAAATAATTTTTGGTTTCTGGCTACATATTCTTTTTTATGTTTTATTCTCATTCGCACTGTAACATTACACATGAAAAAAGCTGCTGCTAATCATCAAATACCCGTTTTGTATTTTGATGCTGATTTATGGGAAGCGGATAGTTGGATGGAATTAGCGGTTTCAGTAAATTTAATTATAGGTGGTATTCTCCATGCCTACGGTTATGATGCGATTGCTCGTTATGTAGACTCCGGTTCAGCTATTGCTTTATTAGCTTATACGGTAAGTATTCCATTACGACATGGCAAAAATGCACTCGATCAAATACTTGATAAAACATTACCCGAAAATGTTCAAATGGATATATTGTCGAGTATTATTGCACGATTTGACAGTTTCTGTGAATTTAGAGCAGTACATACCAGACAATCGGGACGTGATATTTTTATTGAAATTGACTTAATTTTACCATTCGACTGGACTCTGGAACAAAGCCGTGAATTAGAAAAAAATATAGCGCAAGATTTAAAGGAAAAATATCCGACATCAATTATGCGATTATATGCACAACCATGTCCGCGAGATTGTTTCCGTAATGGTGAATGTTTTTGTCCCCTCAAGCAATGATGGAATAGTATACACTCAAACAAGAGTATTATTTTCTTAGTACCATTGAAAATCAAGGGTAATTAATTATCCTTATCTTAAAAACATTGCTTTAAGTATCGTAGAGTTTCTGAGGATGTCGTTATAAGAACGGCATCGGTAATCTGTTGCTGATAATCTACCCGAAATCATACTTCTACATACTTATCACTACAAAAAATTTGGAAAATCAGAACAAATTGTGTAAGTTCGCGGCAGCCTTACATAACTCTCTATTTACCCATATACTAAGGAGTACTCCGATGCATAAACAGACTTTTGTCAAAACAGACTTTTGTCACATCCTTCCTTAGGAATGTTCTCATGCTATTCGCTCTTTTTAATTTAAGTACCCATATATCAAAGGAAATATTATGAAAACTCTATTGCGATTATTCGTGTTTTTTATATGTATATCTGCATTATTTGCGGAAGAAATTCCCATTACTATCACATACTTTCGTGAAGTCAGCACCTATATAGATCAAAATTTTCGATATATTATACAACAAACACCATCGGATTTATATGTACTCCATGAAGCACGTCTATCGGTTTCAAGTCAAAATGAGCATGCAAGTGCAATGTTTTTGAAACAGGGCAATACTCTTTTTACTCATTTCATCGTACCTCGTTCAATCTATCCCGGTGAAAAAAATGTGCCACCTGTTTTTTTTGATACAACCAAATTACGGTTAAAATGGTATAAAAAAGATGAGGATATGAATGCATTATTTTTTCCTATGGATTTTTATATTCTTAATACAAAGCAAGATATTATTGATTCCATAAGACTTTTTATTATGAGAGCTAAAGTACCTCATGAAGAATACGATATAAAAATTCAGAATGAAATGCGAAAATATATTGACCCAAATCAAAAAACCCTTATCAAATATGAAATTAATGGTATTGATATATGGAATGTGAAGTATGATGGTGGCAATCTCACATACGAATCAGAACGCGAAGGCGATACCTTAATTTCTGCACAAAGCATATCTCATCGGTGGATACGTGATTCTTTGGGTGATAATTTTTATGATCCCTTCGGAACAAATTGGGATAATTTTAATCCTAACTTTGCCCATCTTTATGATAATTGTATTGTAAGTCACAGATATCCTGCATGCAACTTTGGTTGTAGTTCTCACAATGGTATTGGATGGAAGATGATGGTGCGCCGCCATATAGCTGTGCATAATGGGAAAGCAGCAGCTAATTTTCGACAACTTTCCGTTATCGGTAATAATGGTGACAAACGCCGTTATGGACGAGGGCTCTGGGACGGTGTTGAAGATACTATACCGGCAACCGATAAAGAAATAGAATTTTATAGAGCATTGATGTGCGTGTGCCCTACTTTACCCATACAGCAAAAATTGGTATTTAATGATCTTACCAATGTGGAAGACAATACATCCTTGATAGAAAGTACAGTATATCCGAATCCTTCTTCGCGCTATTTTACTGTGCAAGGTCAAGCATTCACGCAGATATCAGTCTATGATGTTTTGGGCACTCTTATAGAACAATCCGTCATTGACGGCGCAGGGCAATGGAAAAATAATCCCACATTATATACGAATGGGTATTATACTGTTCAATTACGCCATGGCGATGGTAGAATGGAAAATCTGTCGGTGATAATGTTTCAATAATCGGCTTTTGGCGCGATTTTTTTTGTATAATGTACGAAAAAAGGATGGTAAATATGTACCATCCTTTTTTTATGGTATGCGCTTGTATTGCTACAATGTTAATGATGCTCTTTCTCTTGGCTTTGCATCGGTTGAGCACCATGTAAATCAGGGCGACGGATTTGCCCGCCATAATATCCGACTTGCATCATAAGTGCACATGTGATAAGCGACAAAACGAAAGTAGTGGTATATGCCAAAGAAGCTTTACTGTGCGAACGCTTATCTAATACCAATGAGCCGACAGCAACAATGCCTGTTACAATCATAATGAACATAGCGGTTTCTGCGGCTTCTTCATGTTCTTCCAACATTACTTCGCTGACTCCTTGTATATGTTCAACCGTTTCTTCTGCCTCTTCACCCGATTTATTGACCGGTAAAGTTATGAGTGCCATTACAGCGATTAAAAGTGCTCCGGTAAACCGTAAAATATCCTGCTTTTTAATAATCCCCCAACCAAGAAGGCAGACACCAATAAGTGTTCCTATAATGGGGAAGTGATTAAGCAATAGATGGAAATGAACCATATTCATAAAAACTCCTTATACATTAAACATCGTGTGCAAAAATACGCAATGTTTCGCCTTCTAAACGATAAGTGAACCATTCCGATAAATGCCGTGCGCCGCAGCGTTCATAAAAATCAATGGACGGTGTGTTCCAATCCAATACCTGCCATGTCATGCGCGTACAGTTCATTTCCACACCATGGTTGGCAACGGCTTTCATCAATGCTTTGCCGATTCCTAATCCTCTGAATGCAGGAATAACGAATAAATCCTCTAAATAAATTCCGGGCTTCCCTTGCCATGTAGAAAATGTACGAAAATAAAGAGCAAATCCAACAACATTATCTTGTACTTCTGCAAGTATGCAATAAAATAATGGATTATCGGAAAAGCCATACTGTAACAAATCTTCTTTGGTAGCAATTGCCGCTTCCGGTTCTTTTTCATACTCTGCCAATAAAGCGATTAAGTGTAAAATTGTGTCACAATCATCAACTGTTGCGCTGCGTAAAGTAAAATTATTGGATGCCATGATATATAAGTAGAAAAATATTATTCTGAATTCGTGCGAAAAAAATTATTTAAATAATCTGAAGGAAACACCACCGGCTATAAAATAATCAAGACTTGTACGTTCGCTTAACGAATACCCGGCTTCTAAATCTAATTGCACTAATGGCGCAACTAAATATGTAAAACCACCATCCACCAAAACATTGAGTTTTTCCGTCGAAGGCATATCTCCATACGTCTCAATATAAGCACCTAATTTATCAGTTAATCCCATTGCCAATGATAAAGTATAGACAAAAGTACCATCAGGTTTATCGCCACTATATTCTGCACCAAGATTTAAACCAAGCGAAAGATCTTCGGTCAGTGTTTTTGCCAGCAATAATCGAAAATCAGGAACCGCAACAGACGGGCGAAAATTTTCTCCTCCGACAGGTAAACCCATGTGAAGGTTGAGAGCAATTTCCGGTATAAGAGCATCTTCTTCCCTTATACCAAATTTACCACCAATAGCAATATCGGATAATCCGGATTCTGAGTTTGTTTTATTTATGCCCTCCAAAAAAGTTTGGCTTTGCGAATGCTGACCAATGAGGCGAAGCTCTAAATTTTTAAGTAAGCCAATACAAACTAATGTTGTGCCTACTGCTAATGTCTGCTGTTTATCAATATCTTGATCCAAGCCGCGTGTGTCCGAAGTAAACGTTATTCCTGTTTCAACTTGTAATGATCCGGGGGGGATAATGGTCGTAGATTCGGCTTGACCCGGGCGATCTGTCAAGAGTTGGGTAGTCTCCTGTGAATATAGAGACTGCGTGAAAGAAAAAGTATCCCAGATGAGCATTAAAACAGAAAGTCGGTAAAAATTTTTATGACGCATAAAAACTACTAAAAAGTAATAATGGTATAGTTTCAATGAATAAAACCGCTATATATGAATTTTTTTAGAATAAAAGTATTCTCAGACAACTCAATTATCTACTGCGAATTTTTAAATAATGAATATATCAAGGAAAAATTGTTAATATTATCTTTGTCCGAAAATTGCTGTGCCGATTCTGATAATAGTTGCGCCTTCTTCAATGGCTATATGATAATCGGATGACATTCCCATGGAAAGATGATGCCAACTGTGCTGTGGATATTTTTGTATGAGCGTATTCTTTAATTCATATAATAGACGAAATTCTTCTCTGATAGCATTTTCTTCTTCCGGTGCAGGGATACACATTAACCCCTCAATTCTAATGCCGTCTATCATCTGAATTTTTTCTACAATATCATGAACATCGTTTAGTGCAATACCTGATTTACTTAATTCGCCGGAGGTGTTGATTTGTAATAATATGGAAGTTCTTTGATTGTTTTTTATTGACAATTTACCAATTTCTTCGGCAAGACGAACAGAATCCACAGTATGAATAAGTGAACAAAAAGGTACAATATATTTTACTTTGTTCGTTTGAATATGCCCTATAAAATGCCAAGAGGGTTGTTGTATCGGTAAGAGAGATATTTCTGCATATTTATCACGAAATTCTTGAGCATAGTTTTCACCAAAATATTGTATGCCTGCTTTTATTCCTTCGCAAATGATTGCTGTTGAATGAGTTTTTGAAACAGCAAGGATAATAATGTCTTCCGGATTTCTTCCACATTGTAAAGCGTGATTATGTACATCATTTTGTACTTGATGCCAATTATTAGTAATGTTGGTCATACTGTTTTTAATAAAGAGTGAGCGAATAATCGTGCTTCTTTATCTGCATCTGATATATCATTCAATGAAGGATTGTCAATAATTTCTATATGATTTAATGCTGTTTCAATGCATCGAAAAATATCAGTAAAAGAGCAAGCATGACGGAGAAAATAGTCCACAGCGATTTCATTAGCAGCATTGAGAATTGCAGGTGCTGTGCCACCCCTCTTCAAACAATCATACGCAAAACGCAAACATGGAAATGTGTCGGTGTTGGGTTGTTCAAATGTTAAATTCTTAAGCATTGAAAAATCTAAACGCGGAAAATCGAATTGTGCGTGCCGCGGATAATACAATGCGTATGCAATAGGAATTCTCATATCAGGAGTACCTAATTGTGCTTTAATGCTGCCATCATTAAATTGAACCATTGAATGAATAATACTTTGCGGATGAATAATAACATCTATTTTTTCCGCCGGCATGGAAAATAACCAATGAGCTTCAATAACTTCAAATCCTTTATTCATTAATGTGGCTGAATCAATCGTAATTTTTGCTCCCATTGTCCAATTCGGGTGCTTTAGGGCATCTTCGGGTTTTATGCTAGAAAATAAATTTTTATCCATTGTACGAAATGGACCACCGGACGCAGTAAGTATTATTTTTTCTATATCTTCAATGTTTTCTCCGACTATTGATTGTAATATTGCGGAATGTTCACTGTCCACGGCAAGAAGAGAAGTATTATGGATATGTGCCTCTTTCATTATGATTTCACCCGCACTTACTAAGGTTTCTTTATTTGCCAAGGCAATCGTACTACCTGCTCGAATAGCTGCAAGGGTTGGAAAAACACCCGAAAAACCAACCAGTGAACTCATGACTATGTCATTATTATCTGATGCCGCTTGTATAATTCCCTCGTCTCCACAAAGTATTGTACCTTTAAATGTTGTTGATTGGCAAAATTCTTTATATGCTTTTTCATTTGCAATAGCAACAGATATAGGGGAGTATGTTTGTATTTGTTTCTCTAAAATATCAATACGTGAATTAGTGGTCAAGTATTTAAGCGTAAAGTCATTACGATTACGAGAAATAACATCTAATGTTTGTGAACCGATGGAACCTGTTGAGCCGAGTATAGATAGTGTTTTCATGTATGTTCTTAATAGTGATGAATAATGTCAATTACATTGGTAAGGTGATGCCGAGTCCCCATCCGATATTACCTGATGCTAATGGACCAATACCTGCACGAATATCACAACGTAAAAATAGTACATCACTAAAAAATGTAGGAATTCTTCCTAAGCCAAAACCAATTTCGCTGTAATGCTGTGTTCGTGTTGATGTTGATCGTGAATCGGGTGTATTTTTAGCAAGTAAAGCTAAGCCCCCGCCGATATAGAGGTCTATACCCCTGCTTTCAAATAGTGGTAAACCCAAAGCACGCCACCATAAATCAGTACAATCTATTTCTGATTGAAAATGAAATAATTCTGTGCCATTATATAATGCTGTCGGTGCGGTGTACATTCCGCCAAATGGTGCATAAGGTGTGAGAACGTTTTGTAATCGAAGGCGATATTGAAAAGGTATATCACCATCTGCTATTCCTGCCGATATTACGGTGCGTAATGATATAGGGTTATATCCAGTGGGAATTAATGGTAATAATGTTTGTACTTGGATATGGTATCGTTGAAAATTTCGAGAAGAAAGATATTCCAAACCAAATAATGCTTGTGTTTCAATACTATATTGGAATTGTTTGAGTTGCTGTAATGACACAGAACCATACAGAAAAGTAAGTTGTACTGTACGATATGCACCATTATCAATTGTAGGATTTTTTCTCCATTCCGTTCCGGCAAATAAAGAACGTGTGACTTTCAGGGTGTCAGTAAAATGACGTGATTCGGTAAATTCTACAGTACTTTTAATATGAAATATTTCACTTGCAAACCCTAATCCCCAACCATCTTGTTTATACCAATCATAATAATCATTGCCAAGAATTAATGTACCCAATGTGTTGACAGACTTGGAAATACTATTATCATGCCCAACAGTCTGCATTTGCGAAAATCCCTTAACAAAAGCTGAATGTTTCTGAGAAGAATCAAAAAAGTAGCGCACTTCGCCATCAATAAGTATGTCTTTTAAAGCAAAACTGTAAAGAGGTGAAATGTTGATAATCGTATTATCAAATTTTTTTGAAGAAAAAGAAATTCCTGTGGAAACACCGCTAATACGATTGAAGTCAAAAATCGGTTCAAATTCAAGATTGCTCACATTGCTAGTTCTTCGATTGGATTTCATACTATCGATTCTTTTATTCTCATTTTTTTTGTAATATAATTTTTCTTCTTCTGACAACTCTTCAACGGTATTGCTTGTCCAGTAGTTTGTTTGCAGTGAATCTGCATTTTTTGCAATTATGACACTCTTGTTTTTCCATACAGAGTCTTCAATAATAATATTAGGTTGAATATCAGTAAAAATAGTTGTTGCTTGAAGTGACACACCAATTTCAAATATACCTTTAACAATTGAAGCTTTACCTAATCCCTGAGACTTTAAGTATGTTGGATGCCATGTGTCTGGAGCAATTTCTTCAAATTTCTCAATAAATCGTACATTGGAAACTAAAGGTATAGGTGTTGCTTCTGCAGGTTGTAAATCTATTTCTATTAATTGAAAAGTACCGTCGATAATTTTTATGATACCTTTGAATGAAGGGAAGAGCGTTGAAAGAGGGGTTACTTTGATACTATACACAAATTTATCGCCAATGGTCTGTCTGTCTTCCAGTGTATATCTATAGCGACCGAATGGTTCTTCGGCAAGAGGGGAGAGAAATGTGGTATTGGCAACTACAATATTATCATTGTAAAAATTAATAAATTTACCTAATGCAAATGTATTTGATTCAGGATCTATATTTCGAGTTTGACGGCGTTGAATAATCGTGTTCTGTTGCTTTTGTGAGGGGTAATCAATAAACATTTCCGAAATCGTTTCTAATACCAAAGAAGTGGTATCTTGCTCACCATCAGCATTAGCGGAAAATGAAATACTATTTGAGGATGCTGTTGAAGAACCAATCCCCTTACCTAAGATTTCGGAGGTAAGTTTTGAATAAAGATTTGCTTTGAGTGTTCGGACTCGTCGAATATTATCTTTTTTTTCTTGAATTGCTTTACGTATAATCCCATTGACATCAAGTGCACTTACAACAACTTCGTCTGTTCTTAATTCTGAAGGTATGAGCTCTATATTGAGTTGTTCTGACGATTCTGCAATTGGAATCTCCTTAGTTTGGAATCCAATAGATTTGACAATGAGAATCGGATTTTGTTGGGATATGGCACGCAAGCGAAATTGTCCACTTTTTCCGCTATATGTACCTCGATTGCTATTCTTAAGACGTAATGAAGCACCTGCAAGGGGTAATTTGGTTTTCGCATCGCTTATCGTTCCTGTAATCATAAAGTCACTTGCTGTTGATGACAAGGTTGTGCATAACAGAACTATGAGCCATAGAGGCAATAGGGGTGTAGATGTTCTATAGATGTTCATGTATATTGTATTTAATGTCAATCTTTTCGAGTGAATATGCAATAGTAACACTTCAACGTAAGTGTGAGAAATATGCAAATGATAACAGCGAACGAAACGGATTCCGTCATGCCATAGATTAAATTTTGTGCGAGAGTTAGTCTAAAACACTCAGAAATAATGATGGAAGATGATTTTTGTTGATTGGATCATTGAAATCAAAAGCAGAGATAACACTAATCTATCATATTCCGAAAGCGAAAATACTTTCGTTCTGTGAATAAATTGCGTACTCAATCGTCAAATTTGCAGTAACCTAACTTTTTTTTGCCATAAAGTTTCAAAACACGTATTTTTGCCAGATGAAAAAGCTATTACTCATACTTAGCGTGATGTGCGTTACTGTTGCAGTAGCGGCAGAAGCATCGTTGGATTACTTTACAGCAAAGTCGGACGGACGTTCTATTACGGTGCAATGGCGCTCTGCTGTTGAGAATAATGTACGTTCTTATGAAATCGAACGTTCCAATGATGGCAAGACCTTTCGTTATCTAAAAGCAATTACTGCAACGGGTTCCAACTCTGAGTATCGTTTCTCTGATGAAGAAGTGTTCATGAAAGGCGATGGTGAGAACACCCTTTCCTCATCATACTCTTATCGTTTGCGAATAATCGGTAAAGATAATACCGTGACATATTCAAACCAAACCAATGTAAGTCATGCCGTAAGTGGTGTCCGCCGAACATGGGGTATGATTAAAGAAATGTTCCGATAAATTTATTCCTCGTCAATCTATACGAGTTTTATCATGTTACTCAATGTGATGTGGTGAAAGGGTAGTATTATGAATACATTTTTTTCCTTTGTCATTCTCGGTCTTGTTTTGTTTGGATTGTCACTTCAATCAGATGCCCATGAGGATGGCAAATGTGGTACATTCTCTTCTCCAAACAAAGACGTTTCCGTCTTAAATAATCCACGCCCGCTTGCTCAACGCTCAATATCATCACCATCAGGAAAGTTTCTTATCCACTATGACATTGAAGGAATTCACGCTGTTGATGTGAAAGATGTGGATGGTAATTCTGTACCTGATTGGATTGATTCCGTTGGTTATTATTTTGATTATGCATATCGTTTACAAGTAGATACTTTGGGCTATACAGCTCCTCCGGCAGATACAGGCGGAGGTTCGAAGCAATATGACATTTATGTAAGGGAGTTGGCAAGTCAAAATATTTATGGAGTTACTAATCCGACTGAATCAGAGATTACAGGTGGAGCATATCTCAGATTCAAAAGTTATATCATCATCGATAATAATTACAGTCAGGATGATAAGAATACTGCCGGCACTCCGGTTTTTTCTACTTTTGGTTATGATGGTTTGAAATGTACAATTGTCCATGAGTATTTTCATGCAATTCAGATTGGGGCTTATGGGAGGACAAATTTTTCCGCATATTATGAAATGGCAAGCACATGGATGGAGTGGAGGGCATTTCCCGAAATTTATGATTATATATTGCAAGCTCGAAGATTTTTCACTTCTCCTCAGACATATTATTTCGGTCGCGAAGAAGCCGAATTTGGGTATAAATATGGACCTTTTGCCCTCTATTTGACTTCGCGGTTTGGCGACAATCTCATGCGTCAATCGTGGGAAGAAGTACGTAATGGTCAAGCGCCATATAAAGCATTAGATATTGCTTGTGTTAAGAATGGTACTACATTGCAGGGGGTGTGGTGCGATTTTTTACCTTTACTCTACAGAACTAACAATAGATCACGTAAACTCGGCTTACCCCAAGAGTTACCGGTTGCACACTTATACCCTGCATTGAAAGAATCTTATACAGAAATGTTTTCCGAGCCGAGTATTTCAATTTCGCAAAGAATTCCCGCATATTCCGCTTTATTTATTCGAAATATTTTACTCCCTGAAGGGACGAATACACCGGATACGGCTGATATAATTTTTACCAATCCACATACAGATGCAATAATACGCGGATCGGCTTCCGATGCATCATTCGTGTATGAGCTACGATCAAATCCGGGATTGGAACAACAAATTTCAGGGACAACATATTCATGGAGCTATTCTATTGATGGTGCTAAACCTTGCTATTTCAGTAATGTCTCGAACGGTTATGTTACTGATGGCGTTGATAATGTTTTTCCATCGCCGTACCGTTTGGGCATGGATAAAGAACTTTATTTTCCTGCACCTGCTCAATCGCTCGTTGGTAAAGAGATAGTATTGGAGATTTTTGATCTATCCACTCGAGTATTGCTACACGAAGAAGCGACGGTTATTAGAGCCAATACTTTGCCCGGTAAAAGTACTCTATTGCGTGTGGTGACATGGAAGCCGGACAATGTACTCTCAACAGGTGTATATCTTTACAAACTACGCTACTTCGACACAATAACATTTGGTAAATTTGTCATAAAACAATGATGGAATTATTCGGAAAATTGCAGCCACAATGGAACAATCATTCACAGAAAGCATACAGCAACGTTACGGTATTATTGGCTCTTCTAAAGAGATACAAGAAGCACTTCACACATTGATACAAGTTGCGCCGACAGACCTTTCTGTACTGATTTCAGGCGAAACCGGTACGGGCAAAGAGGTATTTGCTCAAGCCCTGCACGGACTAAGTAAACGACGCAAAAATCCATTTATCAGCGTAAACTGTGGTGCTATTCCTGAAACATTGTTGGAATCCGAGCTGTTCGGTCATGAAAAAGGAGCATTTACAGGAGCGATAGAACAGCGTATTGGTTTTTTTGAAGCAGCAAATAATGGAACTATTTTCCTTGATGAAATTGGCGATATGCCTTATTCTTTGCAAGTTAAGTTGTTACGAGTGCTCGAAAGTGGAGAGTTTTCCCGCGTTGGCTCTTCAACCGTTCAAAAAGTAGATGTCAGAATCGTTGCAGCAACCAACCGCATATTAACTGAGGATGTGTTGCAAGGGAAGTTTCGTGAAGATTTGATGTTTCGACTCAATTCTGTGACGATACATTTGCCGCCATTGCGACTTCATCCTGAAGATATTCCCGATTTAGTGGAGCATTTTGCGGAACGTACTGCCGAAAAAATAGGTGTTGATTTCAAAGGTATCAGTAATGATGCATTATCTATGCTCCAACATCTGCCATGGAAAGGCAATATAAGAGAGTTACGCAATTTTGTCGAAACTTTAGTAACATTGGAACGAGGGGCATATATTACCGATGTTCGTTTGCACAGTTATATTAGACCGGCTTTACCTCCGGCTCATACACTTGATGTGGTACATGATAATGCTATAGTACCATTACATACAACAACCCCGCCGCCAAATCCTGAACAACCAGCCACTCCTCATCGTCCGTCACAAACAACGGATAATGAACTTATTTATCGCTCATTATTAGAATTACGTAATGAGATTGCAGATGTAAAGCGTGGTTTGAGCGTTCTTGCAGATGATATGCGTTCCATGGTGATTACTGGTGCACAAAGTTCGATTGTGAAAACAGTAGAAACTGATACTCCATTAACCGATACTTCCTGGAAAAATAGAACCTTGAGCGATGTGGAAAAAGATATGTTACAATCTGCTTTAGAACGTTATCATGGCAACCGTCGGATGGCTGCAAAAGCACTTGGAATAGGCGAGCGCACAATGTACCGTAAAATGCACTTCTATGGTTTATTTGAAGAAAGTGAATAGAGTTCTGTAACATTTTACGTTTTTTTTCATCACTACAAATAATAGTGCATACTTCTTTCGATTAAATATGCAGAATTATACCGACAAAGACATATTTCTCTTACTCGGAGATCCGGACACTAAAGTTGCTCAAGCGGCTTTAGCGGAAGTCTATCGTCGTCATAGTGCAAGAATTTACTCATATTGTCGAAAAATTATTGGTGATAATCATATCGCAGAAGATATGCTCCAAGACACTTTTATGACTTTACTGGAAACTGCCCGTAAGCGTTTTCAAATAACGAATATTTTTGGGTATTTGTTGATAATTGCGCGTAATAAGTGTTTGAACTATAAGAGAGATAACACAGTTACTTATGATCAACTTGAAGAGATACACTTATCAGTCAGTGAAAATACTATCGAATCGAAAGAGATAGTTGATTTGGTAACAATGTCTTTGGATTTGTTACCTGAGCATTATAGAGAAGCATTTGTGCTTCGTGAATATAATGGATTGAGTTATTCGGAAGTTGGTGAAGCAACCGGACAATCCGTTGAAGTTGTTAAAGTGCGGATACATAGGGCAAAAGAAAAGCTACGTAAAGTTCTTGCCCCTTATTTTTCAGAAATGAACCATCAGGCATAATACGATGAATAACTATTTTGACACAATGTCGGAACAATTGACTGCGTACTTGGATGGGGAGTTACCCTCCGATATGCACGAAACTTTGTTCGAAGAACTTGCGCGTAATCCACAGTTACGTGAGGAAATGAATGAGCATTTGCTTATTCGTTCTGCTGTGCAAAAGGATAATGTTTTGCCTTCCACACGAGTACTTGATAATCTTTTAGCCGCTGTCGAAAGTGGAGATTCCTTCGTGCCTGTTGCGCATGAATCAAGTATTTCCGGCTTAAGCACCGTGGCAGGGAAAATCAATTCTCTTCGTACTTTGATTGGAGGTGTAATGGCTCTAATTTTTGGCATTATGGCACCTTCTGTTGTACATGAAAGTGATAATACTATTATCACAGCTGAAAATGCTCAACAAGAAGTACCCGTCAATTCTTTGGCAGCAATACAATCACCGCCGATTTTATCAACTAAAGAGAAAGTGGAACAGCAATCATTGCCTCCCAAACAATCGTCCATAGCAACGGCTATTGTTTCTTCTATACACGGAGATGAACAATCATTGAATGAAGTTCTTGCACTCCAAGATATTTCTGATGATAACTCTTTATCTGTACTTCTTACATCTATCGAAACGATACCTGTGAGTTTATATGATAAAAGCGAATCAATGATTTCAAAAAATACCCATAACTCGGCAAGTTTTATGGCATCCTCCTCCTCCTCCTTGCCATTTATTCCACATGATAAAATAGCGGTACGCTATCGAGGTATGGGATATAATGGAAGCGGTTCTCGCAATCAGTGGTTTGACAATATGGGGATTGGAGTATTTTATAAACTCGGAAAAGACCATTGTGTGGGAATAGACATTAATAATGAACGTCCTCAATTAGCGTATGAAGGTATTGTAGATAATAGGCAATTTACCTATCAGCAAAATCCTTCATTTTTAAGTGTGTCACTTGCATATCGTTTTAATGCCGGTATGTTGAAAGTAGGCGATTTCCAACCATTCGCAGAATTGTCCGGCGGTTTTGCTCTTCCCGATATGCCTGTTGGTAGAGTGGGTACAGGAATTCAATATTCTCCAACTCAAGCTGTTTCGCTTTCATTGGGTATGGAATATAATACACTACGCTATCAATTCTTAGGCAATACTTACTCATCAAATAATTGGGGTATTACCTACGGAATAATGATTAACATGGATTCTTTCTAAGGTAAATATTCACCTAACATCACCCGAAACCGTTATACACCATAAATGTATAGCGGTTTTTTTTATAGTATTGATATTCTTCACTTTAGTGATATTCTGGTATTTCTAATTCATTCTCTCTGATAATTCTTGATAAATTGAGGGTGTGCACGCAATAATACTATCATTGCCAAGACTGTACTCATCGCCTTCATAATTCATTACTAAACCACCAGCTTCTTTAACTAATAAAATCCCAGCCGCAACATCCCATGGGCTAAGACCGATTTCCCAAAAACCATCAAATCTACCGGCTGCCGTATATGCTAAATCAAGTGCAGCACTTCCAAGCCGTCGTACAGGTACACCACTTCGCACAATAGAAAGAAAATGCTCGCCCCAATTTCTTCCATGTCGAGCTATATTATATGGGAATCCTGTAACAAGAAATGATCTGCTGAAATCATGAACATTTGAAACTCGAATTGGTGTAGAGTTAAAAAAGGCACCCCCATTTTTTATAGCAGTAAAAGATTCTTGTAATAAAGGTTGATAAATCACACCACATACAATTTCTTGTTTGTATTCAGCAGCAATACTCACTGCAAATATTGGAATACCATGTGCAAAATTGACAGTACCATCTAATGGATCAATTATCCATCGCAAATCAGAATCTGAATTAGAAAGCCCGCTTTCTTCGGCGAGGAAATCACTTTCCGGATATTGAGATTTAAGAAAATCAATAATTGCAATTTCCGATTTTTTATCAAATTCGGTAACTAAATCATTTTTTTCAGATTTTGATTCGATGATGAAATTTGTTCCATAACCGTTACGTAAAATTTCACCGGCAATTTTTGCTGCTTTTAGTCCTGCATTTAATAGATCTTGGTAATTATACATTGCAATAGTTTGATTTTGTGATGGAATAATTAACTGTTATCGCCATAATCGGTTGAATAGCTGTTGCGTTCATAATGATAACTCGGGTGTGATGCATAATAATCTTGAACATCAGGAATAAAATTACCATCTAAACGTCCGTCTGTCATAATATCCCACCATAAAAACTCTTCAACAAATGATGGGCGATTATAATCATTAAAATTATAAAGAGTATCTCCTGTTCGACGGTATTTGCTCATACGTCGCTGATATACTTCATCATTTCGATTAAATTTACGTCCAAATTGATGATGATCCCAACGTTTATTTCTAAAACGGTACATGTCATTTTCATAACGCTGTTTTTCCACTGTCATTTTATGAATTTTTTCATCTAATTCACGAATTTCGGATTCCACTTTTTCACGAATCTGCTCAAGATAGCTACTTTGATGACGCAAGCCATCCAAACACGCATATTGCTCCATTAATGTAGAATTACCCTGAAATACTTCTGCTATTTTTTGCTTGGAATTAGAGGTAAGAAAAATTTCAATAGACATTTTGACACGCTCAGTATATCGAGCATCAATGCTGTCGAGAAGTTGTTGTGCTTCTTCACGCGAATCAACGAGTAAGGTGATTTCCTTTTTTTGTTTTTCCAAATCCTCTAATGTCTCACCTATTGTATCATAATGATTTTTTGATTCTTTGTACAATGATAATGCATCCGTAAAGGATGATACTTGAAGTTTTTCACAAAGTATATCTGCATATTTCCAATCTTGGAGAAATTCAGAATTAAAAAATCGAAAAAATCCTTGATGTGGATACGAGGATGTTCCGTATCCACGCTGCAAAAGACCTGAAAATCGTGGTATTGATTCACATTTTTTTACTACCGATGATGCTTTTTCATAAATTGGCAAAAGCTCTGATTCTTGTTGAATAATAATACCGGTTTCGGGATTGAGGAATGCATCTCTTTGTTGATAAAGTTTGTTGTTTTCAACAGCTGACAGAGTTGATTGTAAGGCAACTTTTTCTTGTTCTTTTTTTGTATAAAGAGAAAACAATGCAGGATTAGCAATTAATTCAGACAAAATCTTTAAAGACGATTCCGAAAATTCCGGTAAGAGAGATTTAGTTATTTGATTTAGTACCTCTTGAAAGCGAAGTGCTAAATCAGAAATTTTCTTAGCATGATCGGCAGAGATATCACTGAGTTTATTTTTCTGAACTTCAAAAAACTGAATTTGCTGATTTGCCTCGTGAATAAATTCACGAATAGAATATTGAGCCATATCACTACCTCACATACAAGAAAGAATCAAAATCTTATGAAAATTTATAGTTTACCGAAAATTTGCAAAAATTTCATTTTCCAAACCAAAAATACAGCTTCCCACACAATAGAGCGATTCATTTTCGATACACCGCTGCGTCTGTCATTAAAAATAATAGGAATTTCTTTAATACGTGCTCCCGAAGTCCATAACCGATAGTTCATTTCAATTTGAAACGCATAGCCATTGGAATGAATTTTAGAAAAATCAATTTTAGAAAGTGCCTTTGAACGGAAACACTTGAACCCACCGGTTGCATCCATAATGGGCATACCCGTAATTATTCTTGTGTATATGTTTGCTGAATAGCTTAGAATAAGACGAGAGAGGGGCCAATTAACAACATTGACTCCATTAGAATAGCGGGAACCAATGACTAAATCATATTGCTCAATTTCAGTTAAAAAACGGCGAATATCATTAGGGTCGTGCGAAAAATCTGCATCCATTTCCATGACTGTATCGTAGCCCAAGGATATAACATGCTCAAAACCTTGACAATATGCCGTGCCGAGTCCCATTTTACCGGGTCTCTGCATTAATAAAATACGATTATTGGTTAATTGCATTTCTTTTACTATATCCGCTGTGCCATCGGGTGAATTATCATCTACTATAAGTATATGCACACGCTCATCGGCGGACAACACAGCATTGATGATAGCATAAATATTATCAATTTCATTGTAAGTAGGTATGACAACAATGGGCTTCATAATAATCGAAAAATGATGATATAATTGTGTTTATGCTTGTCCATGTCCGGAAATGACAGTATAAACGGTTCTAAAAATAATTTCTATATCTAATTTTACTGACAAATTTTCAATATAATAAAAGTCATAACGCAAACGACGTTGCATTTCAACGAGTGATTCTTCATAAGCACGTGATTTAATCTGCCACCATCCGGTGATACCGGGTCTTACCATGTGGCGACGTGTATAAATTGGTAAGAGTGATGTATATTTCTCAACTATTGAGGGTTGTTCCGGTCTTGGACCAACCACGCTCATATCACCAATTATCACATTCCACATCTGGGGCACTTCATCCAAATGCGTTTTACGAATAAATTTACCGAACTTTGTTACTCTCGGATCATTTTTTGATGTCCATATCCCAAATTGTTGCTGACTTGCGCCATGTGCCATTGATCGAAACTTAAAAATACGAAAAATTTTCCCATTTTTACCAACTCTGTTTTGTGTGTAAAACACTGGACCGGGACTGTCTAACTTAACTCCAATAGCCAGACAAATCCAGAGAGGTAAACCAAGAAGAATAAATAAAGATGCAAAAATCAGATCTAAAGTTCTTTTTAAAAAAGATTGCCAAGGAGTTAAAATCTGTGCTTGAATTTCTATTAATTGAGAGGAAAAAATCGGTAAAGTTCTTACTCTTCCTGTAAATATATCATATAAATCAGGTTTGATTTTTACATTAATACCTCTGCTACCGCATAAGGCGGCAATTTCCAATAATTGCGGGTGTGGTGGGTTTTCCCAAGAAATTAATAATGACTCTGCAGATACAAGTGATATAACCTTTGAGAAATCAGAAGTATATCCGATTATTGGGAGCGTACTTTTCATAAGCCACTGAGCGGCATCATTTTCATGGGTAAGGATTACACCTTGTACATCATAGCCCCATGCAGGATTTTCTCGGATTGAGGTAAGTAACTCAGATAAACTTTCGCTATCGCCTAATAATATGGTTGGGATGGAGATAATTCTATTTTTACGGAGCAGTCTTTGTGTTAGTCGGACAAATAATCGTGCAGAACCGGTAAAAACTACAAGAATTAACCAGAAGATAAAAAACTTTAGCCGTATTCGTTCAATATCCGAATCAAAAACAATAATAGTATATAATGCTAAACAACCAATAAATGTTGTTCGTATTAATCGGAATAATTCATCGAAAGGGGAGCGTATATACCAATTTGTATATAAGCCGCTAAACCAAAATACGGTTACCCAAGCTACGATATTCATTACTCCTACACTGAGAATATCTGAAGGACTCACATCTCGTGGAAAAGCGTGAATACCTGTAATCATTCCAATCATCATAAACAAGCACGATGCAAGAAACACTGCTATAATATCGCCTGTAAGTTGGAAAAGAACAGGCGTATTTCTTTTACTGAATATCGTGAAGATCCATGTCTTATTATCAGTTTCCGGCATTTTGGTTGCCTGCTCTACATGATCCGCTGTTTGAGCTTTGGGCGCATGTTCTTGTAATAAAGCGTAAAATGGTTCTTTGGAGCTATTGAAATGTAAGTATGTACCAATAGCATTCTTGATTGATATAAAGATATAAGTCAGCAAATATATATATCGTCGAAATCCAAGATGCTTCCCATTAACGGTATATTCATTGTAAAGCATAATGTTCTTCTTGAACATTTTGATTTTTTCCCGAGAAATAGAACCACTATGTAGTCTGTAATATCCCAATACACTACGTAGTTTGATACTATATGGGATTTTTTTATGGACTTGAAGCCAAAATTCAAAATCTTCAATGGCATGATAACGTTTTTCTTCTCTAAAACGAATATCATGTAATAAATCTCTCTTTATTAACACTGTAGATGTTCGAAATATGTTTTTCCTTATTAATTTCTGATGAGTATATTGATCGAATTTGAGAGCATCTTTGAAAACCTTATGTTCCAGCTTTACATCAATAAGGGCATCCCACATAAAGTTTCTGCATCGTGCTGAAACAAAACCGGAATTATATTTCTGTGCAGCATATAATTCTATTTCGAATGCCGCTTGATGCAAGACATCGTCTGAGTCTAAAAAGAATACATATTCGCCTTTGGCATTGTCAAGTCCAATATTGCGAGGTCCGGCAGGTCCACCAAAATTATGTGGTGTTTTTAATATTCTTATTCTAGTATCTTGTTTTTGTAATTCTTCAACAACTCCTATAGAGTTATCGGTTGAACAGTCGTCAATAAAAAGCAGTTCCCATAGTTGATAGGTTTGGCGCATCACCGATTGAATAGTAGTTTTGAGATATTCCTCTCGATTGTAATTGGGAACAATAACTGAAATTAAACCTGATATGTATTCAGAATTAGCCGACATCATTAAAAGTCATCCATTCTGAATAAAATACGTGCTGTGACTGTTGGTTCTCCGTTTATGTTCTGCAATCGTGCCATACTTTGGACATTGAATCCTCGAATAATTTCCCATCCGGCATCTAATTGCAATAAAAAAGTACTACGCAAATTACCATTTAAAAATGGTGCGTTTTGCGACCCTGTATTACTAAGGAATATATCGCCTCCCGCATTAACAATCACATTATTGTTGGCGTCAACAATATTTTCACCATGGCGTATATATGCTGCTGTAATTTGCAAGGGATATCTATTACCCCACCACATAATAAACTTGGTTGAAATTTCATCACTGTTCGGGGGTAAACTTCCCATCATTAAAATAACATCATTCGTTGCAGAATTTTGTGGATTAAAATGGGAAAATGTAAAAGGAAAAACTCTGGCATACTCAACTTGTATATCACAATTATATGGTGTTGCATACGCTGCGCCAATATTAAATGTAGTCTTATTACTCCAAAAATCTGATCCTAATTCTTTAAAGATAATGTCATCGAGTAAAAATGAACCTTTAAGTTGAATATTGGAAACCGGACGTATTGTCATATCGAATCCCATCATGGAATTATCTCTGTCACGCAATGAGTGTTCGACAGATTTGTAGAATGATAGTGGATTGAGATAGCCAATGTCCATAGGACGTGAATATATGATACCGTCCCACAGTGAAATTTCGCCCCAACTTGGTCGCCATGAAATACGATGAGTCGCAAAATATTTAGGACGCAAATTTAAGAAGGGTCCTGCCGGATAAATATCGTTTTTACTAATCAATAATCTTCCATTGCTATCTTCGGGTACAGATAATAGAGAAGCGTGCATAAAGCGATATTCGACAGTCTTAAATTTTGCTCCAAGCATTATTGCATCTGATGGTGGGGCAGCATCGGATAAAAATATTCGATTAAAATACCCTGAACCAATAACACGATTTTCTCTGCCGATATATGCGTAAAACCACTTGTGATCAAATCGCAGATGTGACTCCGTAAAATCAAAATCCGAGTTAAAGGTAGCAAATTTTATGTTTTGTTTTAATCGGGGATCACGAAGTGCAACTTCTCTTTCACCACTCACGACTGTCCCATTGGTGACTTGTAAGAAAAAACCAAGGGCATTGGATAATGTTCCCATAATTCTTGCGCCACCTTGAGCATAAGTAACACTTTGTGCATTTTCTGTATGTTGTTTATCTATAAATATACCAGTCATTGCTAAAGGATGTATCTGCACCGTAGCAGTGGAATCTTTATACATATAGACTAATTTTTCCTTATCACTGAATAATGAAGAGAATAATAGATTTGTGGAATCTGATTCACTCTGCACAAGTACTGCATTCTCGCGGTTTTCAAGAATAAATTCACGCTGAAAACGAAGCAAAACCGCCTTTTCATTATCTGTGAGTTCGTCTTTCTGTTGGTCTATAAGATTCAGTGCTTTACGTATTTCTTGCCTTTGTAAGGGCAAACTGGATAAAGAAAAATGTGGCAATAATCCTTTTGTTTCAGCTCGAAGTAAATATGTATATACCGGATGCACAATAGGAATATGTTCCACTTGTGCGATTGCGCTGATGGGAAAAATCGTTATAATTATCAAACAGAAGATTACTACCAATGTTTGATGAAGGGAACATTTATACTTCATCATACCGTTATTATCTACTAAAAAGTGCTAAGAGTGAAGTAACCAAGAAAATTGTAGAGGAAGCCAATGTTGCAATAGCCGCAAAATACTGCACTTCGTAGCCCGGAGGATTAAGCGGCGGTGGCGGCACATAAAGTGCATCTCCGGCTTCAAGCACTGTTAGATTGTCCGGTTCAATCCAAACTTTTGTTTTTCCTTTAATTATACGCATCATAGATTTTATAGCACCCGCCGATACTCCTCCGGCAGCATTTAAATACCAATCAGCATTTTTCCCCGATTCAAAAGAGATATATCCGGGTTGAACCACCTGCCCGTACACAAATACTTTTTTCGGGTTTTTGGGAATAACAATAATATCACCACTGTTTAGAGCAATATTGTCTTTATCAGAAGGATTGTTCTTATCGAAGCAAAGGGATAGATTGCATGAGGCAATGGGGAGTCTTCGTTCATTGTGCATAAGAAAACGAGCTGTGTCTTCGGTTTGTAAATCAGATCCTCGAAGACTATTTCTTCCCTCAATTTTCTTTGAATCGAATTGTTCTGGTTCTTGTTGTAAGACATAAGCGAGCGGTAAATATGCTTCTGTTGTGAAACCACCGGCTTGTTGTATAATATCCCTTACTCTTGTTTGTTCAGGAACTATGCTGAATGTTCCGGGATTTTGCACTTCACCGACAATTTCCACAAATCCTCCCGTTACGGCTGAGATTTCATTTTTTTTCGATCCTACATTGATTGCATATCCCGGAGTAAGCGGATGATCGTTTTCTAATTCACCGCGTTCATTGAGTGTATATGATTTTTTCAAAGAACTGTTACTTATACCGGTAATTGCATTTTTGTCCGCATTTTCAGTGATTCCCATAGCTGCTTTGAAGAGCAATGAGGCATTATCTCCTTCTTTGTACGCTAAGATAATTGGTCTTCTGACAGCACCGCTGATAGATATGGTCTGATAAGTATTTGGCGCAAAAGGCACATAAATTTCGTCACCTTCGCGAATCATAGGGTCATCATTGCCATCGGGATAAAATCGTGCTTTTTCTAAATCTGCAATAGAAGAAGTACCGTTTCTGTGATAAACTTTAATGTTGCGAGATGAAAAAGGGGATAGACCAATAGACGAAGGGCGCGAGAGTAATCTACCGGCAAGTGTGCTTCCATATTCTTCTTGTTTGTCATTACGTCGAGCATTGACAGCATTGCTTCCTGCAGGCGATTGCTGATGAGCAATTTTTACGACAGTTGAAATATGCGTGCTTGCAGGAAATGCAAAAACTCCGGGGTATGTAACATTACCGCTGACTGTGACATAAACCAATCGTGCTTTTCTTAGAGCCAAAGAAACCGAGGCATTGCTATTCCGTTGTTTTACTATATGTGCAATAGTGTCTTTTGCTTGAGTAAGTGTTTTGCCTTTAAGGGAAACAGATCCTATTCGTGGTATTATTGCCGTACATTCAGGTGATAAGACAATTGGTTGCTCCATAGCAGGTACGGGTAGTATCATGATGGAGAGAACATCTCCCGGACCCATAAAATAATAGTCAGGATTGATTATATCGTCTGCTGCGAACTTATCGTCTAAGCGCAAATCCGATTGCGATAAATTTGAACTGACATCTGTGAGTGATTTCAAATCTATACCGGGCTGTGCGGTAGAAGATGCACCGGATTGAGCCTGCAATGAAGCTACAGAAAACAGCATGAGTATGATGAAACATACAAGTGTTTGATACACAAAGTGATAAGTATTCTCTTTATGAAAGTTCATGCAACGAAATTATTAAGTGTAATGTTAGGATTAGAACTATATTACGATTTAGTTCCACCGGAATTTTGATTTTCAAGTCAAAGTAGGTGAGTGCAAAATTACGGTTTTACTGTTGGTAAAGTAGCGAAAATGTCCTTATTGTAAATTTTGCTCACATCGAATATGATAAAAGTCTTTGGGAAAACGCTCATTTTGTAGTAAATTGCCTTTGTGATTCAGTGTATATATGTTCTATTAAACAAAGGGAGAGTTTATTATGGTTATTTTTCATTTTGGTCGCCATAGCGTACCATTTGCAGACATTCATGATATACATGTAGAGTATAATTATCATGAAAATGAGATTTTTATTGATCTTGAATTGAACGGCGGAGTGCAAATGAGTCTGAATTTACCTGATTCACTCACATTTATGGAGCAGTTTGTCAAGCACATTCGTGAAGTTAAAAATATATAGTATGTGACTATTTATGAACAAATTAGACCCGACCTTCTTTAGCTGAAAGTCGGGTTTTTTTGTGTTATTTCTTGCGCTTACTCATGAGGTATTCGATTTCATCCGCCTCAATAGGTATGGAATCCATCAAATCAATGAAGCCATTCTCTGTAATAACAATATCATTTTCAAGTCGAATGCCTATAGATTCTTCGGGTATATAAATTCCGGGTTCAACAGTAAAGACCATTCCGGCTGCAAACGATGTGCTGTAATGACCATAATCATGAACATTCAAACCAAGATGATGGCTTGTACCGTGCATAAAGTACTTTTTGTAAAGCGGTCTTTCGGGATTCTGATTACGTACATCTTTTCTTTTGAGTAATTTCAGATCAATAAGTTCTTCGGTCATAATCTCACCGATTGTTTTATTGTATTCCTCAAAGTTTGAACCAACCGAGAGCAAAGTACATGCTTGTCGAAGGACTCGTAAAACGGCGTCATATACATCACGTTGTCGTTGAGTAAATCTACCATTTACCGGAATGGTGCGTGTCATATCAGCATTATATCCGGCATATTCAGCTCCGACATCAAGGCAAAGCACATCACCATCGTGGCAAACTTTATCATTTTTAACATAATGTAATATACAACTGTCTTTGCCTGAAGCAATAATCGGTTGATACGCAAATCCACGTGACCGATTTTTTATAAACTCATGGGCAAATTCGGCTTCTATCTCATATTCATAAACCCCGTGTTTTACATATTTAAGTATTCTTCGGAATCCTTTTTCTGTAATGGTGCATGCCTGCCGAATTAAAGCAACCTCAATATCAGATTTAATTGCACGTAACTCGTGCAGAATAGGTGCTGATCGTTTATATGTATGGAGTGGATATTGTGACATACATTGTTCACGGAAGCGATCGTCACGCATTTGTACGGGAGTAGCTATATTCTTAAATTCATTGGTGTTGAGATAAATGTTGTTACTCTGTAACACTGCCCCACGAAACTGAGATTGAAAAGCGGAAAGCCATTGAACATTCTTAATTCCTGAAATTTCAGACGCTTGGGCTTTGGATAATTTTTCGCCCTCCCATACAGCTAAGTGTTCATTTGTTTCACGGATGAAAAGAATTTCGCGATTAGACTCTTGGGAAGAATCCGGATTCAATAGGAGAATGGTTTCTTCTTGGTCAATTCCCGTGAGATAATAAATGTCGGAATGCTGAACAAAAGGCAGCGTACCATCCGCAGATGTCGGCATAGTATCATTTGAGTTGAAAACGGCTACGGAGTGCCTTTCCATGCGTAATGCAAAATTCTTACGATTTTCGATAAAAAGCTGAGGGTTGATAGGTTCATGTCGCATAAGTATCTATAGAGTTAAGAGTGATGATATATAATAGCCCTTGTAAATTAAAACCAGTCTTCACTAGGGTTGTAATCGGTCAATACTAATGGAGTGCCTTTTTGAATAACAACCATTTTTTCAAAATGTGCAGATAATTTACCATCACGTGTACGAATTGTCCATTTGTCTTTGTCTGTTTTAACATCACGAGTACCCTGATTAATCATTGGTTCGATTGCTATACATAGACCTTCTTGTAATTTTACATTTGGGTAAGCAGTTCTATACATCAATGGTGGGACAAAATTCGGAATGGAAGGTTCTTCGTGGAGTGACTTGCCAACCCCATGTCCGACTAAATCACGGACCACAGAAAAACCTTTTTTTTCACAATGAGTTTGTACTGCCCTTGCGATATCATACACCTTGTTGTTTGTTACTGCTTGCTCGACGGCTAAATTTAATGATTCACGTGTTGTTTTGAGTAGTTTTTTTGCTTCTTCCGAGATTGTACCCACAGCAAATGTATAGGCACTATCACCGTAATAACCATCTTTGTATGTTCCGCAATCCACGGAAATAATGTCGCCATCTTTAAGAGGTATATCGCCCGGAATACCATGAACAACCACATCATTAACTGATATACAAAGTGCAGCGGGGAAAGCGGGTCTTTGACCTGCAATTTCACCATAGCCCTTAAAAGCCGGCTTCGCCGATTGCGACAAAATATAGTCTTCGGCAATAGCGTTAATCTCCAATGGAGTGATACCGGGTTTGATATATGGACGAACTGACTCGAAGACACCGACGACAATTCTTCCTGATTCTGCAAGCTTTTGTATGTCTGCTGTTTTGTTCATAAACTTCCGGATTGTAGTTTTGATAGAAGGAGTTGATGTAATCTCTTTGTACAAAATTCGCCAAAATTTGACAAAAAGAAGCAAATTTTTACATTCTAAATTTTTTTGTGCAGTTCTTGTTACATTCTTACAAAATTTGTGTCGTTGCAGATGAGGGGGAACTCAAACTGTACTTTTTTCATTTTTTTTTAACAAAATCTATTGAGGATTAGAAAATTTTGAGTAATATTGAGTTGTTATTTACGAAAAGACTGACTTAGCATCAGTATGACAATTAGTATATTTTGAAAACGTCAAAAAATCACAGACAGTTCATACATATTATATTTACTTATTTATCAATTAATTACAGGAGTTTTTCATGAGAAAACTTTCTAAATTGCGAGCATTATGGCTCTTTGCAGTCTTTGCAATAGGGGCGATTGTACAGCAGGGAACGGCACAAATTACCGACCCTGCGCCGTACTGTGCCGCACAAAATCAATTCCAAACATGTAATGGTTTATGGATTGGTATTGGTCGTGTCCAGATTTACGGTAAACTTGACAATCCGTCTGCTTGCGTTGATGCACCGGCATACACGTTTTTTAACAGTTTGCCTCCAACAATTTTGGAATCAGGTCAAACATACACGATTGAAGTTAGCCCTATTTCGACAATGACAACGTCCTTCACAAACCAGTGTGCTGCATGGATTGATTACAACCAAGATCTTAATTTTGATGCATCAGAGCAGATTATTACAGGAATGCCACAGGTTGGTCCTAATGGAGTATTCCCTGCTGTAATTAGACAATTTACCGTTCCATCGAATGCCTTACCCGGAAATACACGTATGCGTGTTCGTACAATGAATTCCGGTGCAATGGGACCATGTGGTTTCGTTAATTATGGCGAATCTGAGGATTACGTTATCAGCATCGGTGGTGCTTCTATTGTTAGTTCATTTCCTGATATTCCCGGCACCCCCGGAAATATTTTGCGAGCCATGAATATGTATGATGGTGCAAGTACTGCTTTTCCAAAACCGAGTTTGACAATTGACAGACCTAAAACAGCCGGTTTTACACAGACAGTTACCTATACAATTACGGCAATTAACGCAGGCGCATTAGCAAATGGTACAGC